>Ga0153915_10003011_pt1 | contig 15407 bp, 10 predicted proteins | sample Opewatmetagenome_2_FD_107003 | JGI IMG/M metagenome (GOLD analysis project Ga0153915, IMG submission 107003) | Freshwater wetland microbial communities from Ohio, USA - Open water 3 Core 3 Depth 3 metaG | ecosystem: Environmental > Aquatic > Freshwater > Wetlands | place: USA: Ohio, Lake Erie...
CCTCTCTTTCTTCAAGGATGACGCCAGCTTTTTGATAAACTTCATGTATAGGTAACCCTACTTTTTCTGCTACGGCGCGCAGAAGTACTTCGCCTTTGCGGTCCTTTTTCCATGCTTTAATCTTTTCTATTCTTTCACGTTTGGTAACGCGTCTAAGAGACAAGTCAATATGCCCTTTTTCAATATCAACTCTTAATACTTTGAGAACCATCTTTTGTCTTTCACGAATGAAATCGCGAATGTTTCTTATTCGGGCGCTGGAGATTTCAGAGATATGAAGAAAGCCGCGTTTGTTGTATTCATCAAGGTTAGCGTATGCTCCGTAATCCATCACACTCTCTATTGTGGCGATTACGAGGTCGCCTGGTTCAGGCCATTCAGGTTTGTGTTCAGACATTTAATCGTCTCTGCTTTTTTTCTTCCTCGGTGACAAAACTTTAACGAATTATAACATCTCTTCAGAAATAAGGGTATCTGCTCGTAACAGAGCGTCAAGGATATTCTATTCCTTCTTATCCAATTTTACGATGTAGACTTCTCGGTTGCGCATTTTGAGAGCAACATTGAATTTTCTGTCTGGTTTCTTGTTGTACGACTTTACGCGGAATGTAAAAGGTGCGTAAATCGTTTTAACGGTTTTGCCCTCAACCTCAACCTTAAACATTTTCTCAGGGCTCTCGATTATTTGGTTAAAAACTGCATCGTACTCAGGAATCTTGGCGAGTTTTTTGCCTTGCGGTATTTCCTTTACGGGGGTTGCTTTTGCGACTATTTGTTTGCTTCTTACTTTTTCTGAAATAGACATTTATTTCACACTATATAATCGATAACCATGCTATATAACACTATCATAGTCTGGTTAAAATAATAATGCTTAAGTTAATATAATAATGGTTATGCTAATTGTTTGCTATTGGGTATCTAACGTTAATTTTTTTGTACATGAATATCACGGTAAAGAGCTTATTCGCCTCTTGTGTCATTTCTGTTGCATTCTGCTTTTGGACGATACTCTACTTTTTTGATTCGTTGCTTATGGTGCTTCTCACACTCTTTTACTCTCACAAGCATCCACTCGTTTTCTTCATAAACGCATCCGCAAAGTAGAGTTTTAGTTGTCAAGATTGTTACCTTTCTAACAAACTCATTAAGCACATCATATAACAATAATGATTTCGTTAGGAGTTAAACTCAGCGAACCACGATTCAATTTTTCGTTGAAAGAGTAACGTTTTAGAGGGTGTTTTGCTTTTGATTGCTTGCTAGTGGATATATGAGTGTATCAAGTAGAAAAAAGAAGAATGCTGAACTTGAGCATCGAAAGAAATTGCAACGAGAGAAAGATTTGAAAAAGAAACAGATGAGACAGCAGCTTCCTGCAAAAGGCAAAAAGTAGCTTTTTGGAAAAAGAGTAAAGTTGCATTACCGACAATGAACCTATTCGCATGCGAGTTACCTGAAGACGTTGCTAGATTGGGCGAGTTGACTAATAGCTAGAATGTGAATCACTCGGCAACCGAGAAGCGACTCAAAAACACATTTTCTATTACGTTTTAGCGTTTCTATTGTTAGGAAGAAAATGGTTTTCTTCTTTTTACCTAGAATTAGAAATTAACCTTATCACTCTTCCATAATGATTAAAGTCAAGGTTGACCGCACCTGGTTGATGGTTCGGATTCTATGAGACACCACATTCTTTAGTTCTTCCATGGTGTCTGCTTTTAGACGAATCACTAGATCGTATACTCCGTACGAAACGTAAGATTCTTGAACATTGGTAATGTTCGCTAACTGTTTTAGGACATTATCTTCTGATCCTGACTCAACATTAAATAAGACATACGCTTGTGGCATTCAAACACCTAACATTAAATCTATTATAACAACCAATTAAACGCTTTGGAATAAAGTTAAGCTTAAAATTTATTTTGGTTAGATTCAAGTTAGCGCTGATTTTAGAACTAATTGCAAAAACGTTAAAAGCGGTATGGTGTTATTTACTTTAATCTTTGGCGGAGGGCTGAAGGCATGAAAATAATCTCAAAAGATGATTTCACGGATTTCTTGAATGCGTTAATTGGCGATGATTCTTGGAATGTTATTGGGATCAAGTCAAAAGGAAGCAAGTTTGCTTTTGGACCTTTAGAATCCGCTGAGGAATTGCGCCTCGACTACGATGTTTCCTTGCTGCCTCCGAAAAAGTACTTTTTTCCACAAAGAGAAACATTATTCACCTATGACCTCTCTGAAGGTTTCTCAACTAAGAATCCAGAAGAACCTAAGCCCATGGTCATAGTAGGGGTTCATCCTTATGATATTGTAGCTTTGCTGCATATGGATGAAATATTTAGGGAAACCAAGTCTGATCCTTATTATTTCAAGAAAAGAGATGCATCAATAATAATCGGCGTTAATATTCAAAGAATCTCCAAATGGAACTTCTCTTCTTTCATGGGTTGCGATGTCATAGATTATGGCTATGACCTTATGCTTACAGACTTGGGAAATAGATACGCTATAAACGTAGGCTCTCAAAAGGGCGGGGAACTCCTGTCAAAGTATGGAAAGAATGTTACAGCTGCCTTAGCTCGTGACATTCAGATTGCTGGGCAGAAGAAAAGGGAAGTCATGGGGTTGTCTCAGCAAAAGTTTGACTTTCCCCCCGAGCTAATTCCGGAACTGCTAAAAGACAGCTACACAAAAAGTGGTTTTTGGGAAAAGCACTCTGAAAAGTGTCTAGCATGTGGCTCCTGCGTCTTAGTATGTCCCACATGTTATTGCTTTGATGTTAAAGACAACCCTGACCTTTCTCTGGGACACGGGGAACGAATTAGAACTTGGGACGGTTGCTTACTTGAGGATTTTGCAAAGATAGCCTCAGGAGAAAACTTCCGTGCTACGCGCCCTACAAGGTATCGTCACCGATACTTTAAGAAAGGAAAATACCTATTCGACCGATTTGGCTTTATTTCATGCGTCGGTTGTGGTCGTTGCTCTTCAAATTGTCTTCCTGACATAGCTAATCCAGTTAACCTGCTCAATGATATGTACCATGAGAGCATAAATTCTGGTTCACAAATTGCAGCATCTACAACAGAACCAGATGTTAATATCCAAACCGAAGGAAACATTGATTACGTTCCAAAACTTGCAACCGTCATCAAGAAGCAACCGATGACTTCGAATGAAATATTATTTGAAATTAGGCTAGATGGCGGATCAGAACTCGGCCATAAGCCAGGACAATTCGTTGAAGTATCCGTTTTTGGAATAGGCGAAGCGCCAATTTCATTGTCTTCTTCACCCACAAAGAAAGAGACGTTCGAACTTTGCGTACGCAAACTCGGAAACGTAACTACAAAACTACACAAGCTTGATGTAGGCGACAAGGTAGGAATTAGAGGTCCATTTGGCAATGGTTTTGATGTTAATTCACTTACGGGTAAAGACCTTTTGTTCATAGCTGGCGGTCTTGGAATTGCACCCCTTCGATCATTATTCAATTATGTCTTGGACAACAGAAAAGATTATGGTCGTGTGTTTCTGCTTTATGGTTGCAAAGAACCAAAGGAATTGCTTTTCGGTGATGAACTTGCTGAATCAACTTCCAGAGGCGATGTTGAGTATAAATCAACTGTTAACTGGTGCCCTGAAAATGAGACTTGGACTGGTAATATTGGTGTAATCACAACGCTAATCCCTCAAGTGTCTTTTGACCCCGAGAGAACCATCGCAATCTTGTGTGGTCCTCCAGTAATGTACAAATTCGTAATTGCAGACCTCAAAGCGAAAAAGGTCCATGATGACCACATTATAATGTCACTTGAGCGAAGAATGAAATGCGGTGTTGGAAAATGTGGGCACTGTCAAATCAACCATCTTTTTGTCTGCAAAGATGGTCCAGTGTTTAATTATTCAAAAATTAAGGGGTCTCCGGAGGCGCTTTGAATGAAGCCTAAAGTTGCTTTCTTTGATTTCGCTGGCTGCGAAGGAGATCAGCTTCAAGTAGCGAACCTTGAAGAGGATCTGTTAGCTCTGCTTGGTCAAGTTGAAGTTGTGAGCTTTAGAGAAGTGATGAAAGGGCACAGCGACAATTATGACATTGCGTTTGTTGAAGGTTCATGTACTCGGTTGCAGGATGAAGATAGGCTCAAGCAAATCCGTAAAAATGCTAAACTAGTTGTTGCTATCGGGTCATGTGCTGCCATCGGAGGCATTAATTCTCTCAAAAACTATAAAGATTTAGACTCTGTCAAGAAAGTCGTATATGGAGAAAGTGGCAAGCTTTTTGATAGCTATGCCGCAAGACCAATCGATGCAATAATTCCAGTGGATGCGTATGTGTATGGTTGCCCAATAGAAAGGGAAGATTTCTTGCACGTGGTCAAATCACTATTACTTGGGAAAAAGCCTGAAATCGTCACATATCCAGTTTGCGTTGAATGTAAGAAAAACGAGAATGTCTGCGCTTTTGAACGTGGTCAATTTTGTGTTGGAACGGTAACGAGGGCTGGTTGCAACTCATGCTGCATAAATGAGGGAACAATTTGTTGGGGCTGCCGTGGTCTAGTGGATAATCCGAATGAAAACTCTCACAAGGAAGTATTGATAAAGTACGGTTTGACTGTCGATGACGCAATAGGTAAGTTTAAGTTATATTTCGGTTGGCAGGAGGCGAAACGATGAAAAAATCAAGCTTTGAAGTTGATGTACACCATGTCACAAGAGTAGAAGGGCACGGAAACATTTACGTAAGCATAAACAACGGGGCTGTATCAAAATGTGAATGGAGTATTCCTGAAGCCCCACGATTTTTTGAAGCTATGGTCGTGGGCAGATCCTGGAGTGAACTTCATCATATTACCTCTCGCATTTGCGGTATATGCTCAATAGGGCACACGCTTGCTTCGCTAAAAGCTACTGAAGCGGCAATGGGCATAAGTATAAGCGAGCAAGATCTAAAATTAAGAAAGCTGGCGTTGCATGGGGAAAACTTGCAGAGTCACCTGTTGCATTTGGGCTTCCTTGTGTTGCCTGACTTGTTAGGTGTAGGCTCAGTTGTTCCGTTGGTGTCGACTAATCCTGATGAAGTCAATACGGTGCTGCGCCTTCACCGGACCGCAAATGAAATGTCAAATCTAATTTGTGGCAGAACCACCCACCCTCAAAGATTGATGCCTGGCGGATTTTCCAAGATTCCTTCGATAAAAGAGTTGTTAGCGCTTAGGAAGAAGCTACAAGATTCAATTCCAAGTATTCAAGCAGTAGTTGAACTATTCAAAAGCTTAGCTGTTAAATTGCCGAATTTCAAAAGAGAAACAGAATTCATTGCCCTAACAGACCCCAGTGAATATGCGCTTTATGATGGCAAAATAGCTTCGTCAGATACTGGTTCAGCGCCTGCAAAAGAGTATCTTGCATACACAAATGAATACATTGTTCCGCATTCCACTGCTAAATGGGCAAAGCATGTGCGTGAATCCTATATGGTTGGTGCTTTAGCGAGATTAAACATCAATTACAAGCGGCTTTCACCTATTGCTAGAGAAACAGCTGATGCGTTTAATCTGTTGCCGATGTGTTACAATCCATTTATGAATAGTATTGCTCAACTGGTCGAGGTAGTTCATAGTGTTGAAGATTCTATTCGTTTGATAAACGAGCTTGAAGTTGCAGGGCTTAAAAGTCAACCAGACTACAACCTCCCAACAGTCAAAGTGAAAGCAGGCGCAGGCGTTGGTGCAGTCGAAGTACCAAGAGGTATCCTGTTTCATGACTACAACTACAACGAAAAAGGAATATGCACTAAAGCTAACTGCATAATTCCAACCAACCAAAACCACGGCAACATCCAGCAGGACATGAATGCTCTTGTTCCCCAGATTGTCAATAAATCACAAAAAGAAATCGAATTAACCCTTGAAATGTTAGTGCGCGCTTACGATCCGTGCATTTCCTGCTCAACACATGTAGTCAAAATCCGTTAATTCAATAACACCTTTAATGTTCAGATTAAGTGAATTAAATAGCTCATGTGCTCACCAAGAAGAGAAGAAACAGAAAAAGAGGAATAGAAAATTGGGAATCAAAGATCTCAACTGCTTCTTTAACCCTAAAACGATAGCAGTTATAGGAGCAAGCGAACGCGATTCTTCATTGGGCGCTCGGATTTTGTGTAATTTGCGACAATCGTATTTAGGTTCAGTCTTCCCCGTGAATGCTTTTAGACAAACAGTTCAAGGAATTACCGCTTACCCAAGCATTAGCAAGGTGCCAACTAAAGTAGACTTATCCATCATTGCCACCCCAGCGCACACTATTCCCCAAATCGTTGAAGAATGCGGACAAGCAGGCGTTTCAGGAATAATCATTGTCTCTGCTGGCTTCGATGGCACGGAAGGTCAAGATTTCATACGAAAAATTGGTCAATATCAACGTTTGTACGGAATGCGAATAATAGGACCAAACAGTTATGGTGTAATACGACCTAAAAACAATTTGTATGCCACGTTCGGAGACAAAAGAGCAATCGACGGAAAGATCGCTTTTATTTCCCAGAGTGCAGCACTGTGCGGTACAGTTTTAGATTGGTCTCAGGAAACGCAAGTTGGGCTTAGCGCAGTAGTCTCGGTTGGTTCAACGATCGACATTAAAGTCAGTGACTTGCTTGAATATTTCGGGACTGATTCTCAAACGAGAGCTATAATGATATACGTAGAATCGTTGACTAATGTTCGAGATTTTATGAGTTCCGCTAGAGGCTTTGCAAGGTCTAAACCAATTGTTATCGTGAAGGCTGGCAGGTTCCATGAGAGCAATGAGTTTACTATACCCCCTGACACTAAGGTGACTCAGGATGACATCTATGACTCAGCGTTTAGACGCATCGGTATCGTTCGCGTTGACACTATTAACGAACTTTTTGACTGCGCTAAAGCGTTATCGATGCAGCCGAATCCAAATGACTCTAGTCTGACTATTATTACAAATGCAAGCGGACCTGGAGTTTTAGCAGCTGACCAACTCAGCCTCAAGGGCGGGAAACTTGCGCCGCTAAGTGTGGCTTCTGCCCTAGCTTTGAGGGACATTTTGCCTTATTATTGCCAAATATCAAACCCCATTGACATTCTTGAGGAAGCAACCCCTGGACGATATAGAAATGTATTGCAGGCTTGTCTAAGCGACCCAGCCAGCGGCAGCATACTTGTAATTTATTCGCCTCAAGGTTTAACGCATCCGACTACCATAGCGAACATGGCTATAGAGCTGTCAGAGAGCACAAGAAAAACCCTCTTAATTGCCCTAATGGGTGAGGACAGTAGTTGTCAAGAAGCTAGAAAACTGCTCAATCAAAGAGGCATTCCCGCGTTTAGAACGCCTGAGGACGCAGTATCAGCTTTTATGAACATGTATACATATACGCGCAATTTGCAATCCCTATACCAAACCCCTCAAGAAATCGAATTAAATGTCGGCGATACGGCGCAACTTAAAGCAACAATTAGGCGTGCGTTCGGTGAAGGAAGGCAAGTTCTCAGCATCATTGAATCGTTTGGTTTTTTGGAAGCTTACAAAATACCAACCGCAAAGACGTATATTGCTAAAAGCGTTGAGGTAGCCCTATCGATTGCCCGTCAAACGGGTTATCCTTTTACAATGAAACCAGTGTACGCACAATCAGCCCACAACCAAGTTGGTATTGCCCCGATTGATGTTTACACCTCTTGTGAATTTCCTGCTTTATTTAATGGGTTGGTTGAGAAAATTAAGTCTAGTAGCAGCTTTGTTGATTTTCAAAGTGTAGCTATACAACCAAAAATGCGGAACAGTGAGAACAGTATATTTTTAGGGTTAAGGGAAGACAGTAATTTTGGTTCGTTAATAGTTTTAGGGACAGGTGGTACATGTCCAGAAGTAATCGGTAATGTGAGCGTTGGTTTTCCGCCTCTTGACCAGATACATGCTAGGCAGCTAATGGAGAAAGCAATGGCTCGGTATGGCAGTGAGTTAGCCAACGCTCTGAGAAGAAGTCTCATCGAGGAAATGTTAGTTAAATTTTCCCAACTTGCCATTGATTTTCCAGAGCTTGCCGAGGTCAATGTAAACTTAGTAGTTGATGACAGTGGTGCCACTGCAGTTGATGCAAGCATTGCTATCGACAGGAGCAGGGTCATGCGGGAGCCGGCTGAACACGGTCAACATTTGATCATTGCTCCTTACCCAAAAAAGTACATTACCCACCGAACGCTCAAAAATGGTTTACAGGTTAATTTTCGACCGATAAAATCTGAAGATGAACTTCGATTTAATGAATTGTTCAAGTCTCTTTCTCAAGAGAGCGTACACTTTAGGTTTTTTGAAATAATAAAGGAAATGTCGCATGATACGCTATCTAGATACTGCAATCTTGATTACGACCGGGAAATAGCGGTCGTTGCCGAACTCCAAAATGATGGCCAAATAATCGGAGTTGTAAGGTTAATTGTTGATTCAGACCGCAAAAAAGGTGAATTTGCGGTTATGGTTGCTGATGCGTGGCATGGTTTGGGTTTGGGCTCTAAACTTATGGATTACATCATTGAAATTGCAAAGGACCTGAAACTAGAAGCAATCTACAGCCTTGTTTCATGCGAGAATTATAAAATGGTTCGTCTCTGTGGCAGAATGGGCTTTGAAAGTAAATCGGTAGATGAGTATACTGTTGAAATGCGTGTCAATTTACCGCCTTAGACACTGAAATGAAGCTTTCAATCGGTTAGATATTCAAGTCATTTAGGAACTTCCAGAATTCCTCAATTGACCTTACAATTCTAATCTCTAAATAAATAGCCTTTAAATCACTTTTGTCATCAATTGGTGATTTAAAGTAACCAACCGTATAAGGAAAATTACCCTCAAATTCCGGGCTGTCGACAACTTCTGTCAGACAAACTTGCCTCTCTTCGCTGTCTTTTCCTTTGGTAAATTTTACAGAATAATACAGGTATTTCCTGCCTTCATTACCTACGCTTGGAAAACTTATTATCCAGTCCTTTTCTTGAAAATGGAAAGTTTTCCATTTAATCTCCAAATGAATGCCATCTGCCGCTTTTCAATTCTTTACGATTCTAATGAGATATTTGTTCACTTTGTTTTTAATCATTTTTGCAAAAAAGGAGTTTTTAGTTCCTAAACTTCGAAGCTTGAATTTACTCAAAGACAGTTGTTGCCAGGGATACTCGTTTAGTTTGATCTTATTCTTACCCATTTTTGGTCTAAAAACGAAAGGGAAAAAAGTCTAAGACCTATAGTTAAGACATTGAGGTCTATCTTTTTTGTCATCAAATGAACAAAGAAAGCCCAACCGGCTAATTAATGAAAAAAGCCCTTATCTTCTTCAACATGCCTACAACCCTGTGGATTGGTTTTCGTGGGGTCAAGAAGCACTTGGTAAAGCTATTGCTGAAGACAAACCAGTTTTCCTCAGCATAGGCTACGCAAGTTGCCACTGGTGCCACGTTATGGAAGAAGAATGCTTTAATGACAGAGAGGTAGCATACTTGCTTAATCAAGCGTTTGTCTCTTTCAAGGTTGACCGTGAGGAAAGGCCTGATTTAGACGCGGCCTACATGGCTGTTTGCCAAGCCATGGGTAGAAATTGCGGCTGGCCACTCAACATACTCCTTACGCCAAATCTTAATCCTTTTTTTGCTGCCAGCTACATCCCAAAATACAGCAGAGCTGGCTTGACTGGGATGTTGGATCTTGTTCCTCAAGTCATGCAAATATGGAAAAGGCAACGCTCACAGCTCGAAGCACTAGGTGCTGACATCAAGAGTCGAATTGAACAAATGGAAAAAAGAACTCCTAAAAAAGAGCTTGGAAAAGATGTTCTGAAAGATGCTTATGACCACTTAACACTTGATTTTGACGACGAAAACGGTGGGTTCGGAACTGCGCCAAAATTCCCCACGCCACACAAACTCATATTCCTCCTACACTACTATGCGCAAACATGTGAAAAACACGCATTATCAATGGTTGAGAAAACTCTGACGCAGATGTGGTTGGGTGGTATCAACGACCAGCTTGGCTTTGGCTTCCACCGATACAGCACTGACGAGAAGTGGCTGGTTTCACACTTTGAAAAAATGCTCTACGACCAAGCGCTAATGGCAATAGCTTACGCGGAAGCTTTTCAGGCAACAGGCGTCAAACGTTATGCCCTTGCAGCCATAGAAATCCTCGACTACGTTTTGAGAGATTTAGCTTCACCTCAAGGAGGCTTCTACTCTGCCCAAGACGCTGATACAGAAGGCGAAGAAGGAAAATTCTATCTTTGGACCATTGACGAAGTGCTCGATACATTGCCTCCCGCAGACGCGGAACTGGCAGTTCACATTTATGGACTAAAGCCAGAGGGCAACTTTCTTGGTGGCTCAGGCAAAAACATCCTGCACGTCGCCGAACCGTTTGAGGAACTTGCACCCTACAAAGGTTTAACTCTCCAAGAACTTATTGACCGCTTCCATAATATTCGCCAAACGCTTTTTGAAGCAAGAAAAAGAAGAGTGCCGCCTGCAACTGATCATAAAGTGTTAGCTGATTGGAATGGGTTAATGATTGCATCCTTAGCCAAAGCAGGCATTGTTCTCAATGAACAAAAGTACTTGGAGGCAGCAATGAGAACCGCTGATTTCATCCTAGATCAAATGATGGGAAAAGATAACGTGCTCTATCACCGTTACGCGAAAGGCGAAAGAGCCGTCGCAGGTTTTTTAGATGACTACGCGTTCGTTGTGTTCGGATTGATACAGCTCTATGAGGCATCCTTTGAAGATCGGTTTCTCCAGGCAGCCGCTGACTTAACCAAAACATTGGTGGCGAAGTTTTGGGATGATGAAAACGGTGGATTCTACCAAACCCAAACAAGCGAAACCACGATGCCAAAAATTAAGCAGCTCTATGATGGCGCAGTTCCCTCAGGCAACTCCGTGGCGCTATGGGACTTACTATGGCTTGGCCGCCTAGCAAACGAACCTAAATATGACCAAATGGCAACCCAAATGATCACAACATTTGCGCAAGAAGTTGAAGGCATGCCCGAAGGGTTCACTTTCTTTCTTTCATCGATGGACTTTCTCATCGGTCCATCTTACAGCATCATTCTAAATGGTGATTTAAAAGAAAGAGACGCCGTCGACATGTTGAGTGCTCTAAGGAAGTACTATCTGCCAACAACCGTTATCTCGCTGAAACATCCAAGTACTGCAGGCTTTGACTATCAGCAAATTGAAGGAAAAGCAACCGCATACGTGTGTCGAGACCAAACATGCCTTCCACCCACCAACAACCCTAAACGAATGCTTGAACAGTTGGGTGTTTCGTTCCAACAAACCTAATAGTTTAAATCGTTTATTTTTAAACACGCAATTAGTCGGTGATTTTAATGAATGATTTTTCCAACGAAGCCTATTATCTTTTTTTCTCAGCCTTAGCTAACCGAGCAAACTTAGCTATTATTGATTCTTTGAAAAAAACTAAATCAAAAGAAAACCATAATTTCTCGGCACATCGACCAGCAAGAACCTTGCGCATTCCTTCTTTCAGGCAAATCAGGGAAAGAAAAACAGTATTCTTCAAATCTAGAAATCATAAAGCCGGTTTCTGAATTTTTAAAGTTTCACACAAGCAAGTACTGCTCGGATCAAACGGAGTGCATTTCTCCTGAAAAAATTTTAGGATTACTAAAAAAAGGATGCGCAAAAGAAATATACATCAAACATTGATTGAAGCGATAGTAGGCTCTCTCTAGATTTTGTCTAAGTTGAATTCTTCATGTATGGCTCGCACTACGGTCAACCCGTCTTTTTCTTTGACGACGAATGATATGTTTAGTTCTGAGCTGCCTTGAGCAATCATGCGGATGTTTATGCCTTTCTTTGCAACAGTTGTAAAGATTCTTGATGCGACGCCGAGTGTGCCTTTCATGTTTGCGCCCATTACTGCTATAACTGCAACGTCATCCTCTGCTGAGACTTCGCTGACTATGCCGCCTCGTTCTAGCAAGGCAATTTCTAGGTTGCTGATAGCCCTGCCCAGTAAGCTGCGCTTGATTATCATTGAGATGTTGGCTTCTGAAGCAGCGGTTGATATCATCATGATGTTGATATCGTTTTGGCCCAAGACATCGAAGACTTTGGCGTAGCTTCCTGGTGCGCCGACCATGCCTGCACCGTTAACATTTAGCATGGCGACGTCCTTTATCATGGCAACCGCTTTGACGACTTCGGTAGCGTTAGGGTCTGGTTCTTTAGTTATGAGTGTGCCTGGGTTTTCTGGGTGGAAAACGCTGCGTATTCTAACTGGAATATTTTCTTTTGTAACTGGTCCAAGGGCTCGAGGGTGCATGGCTTTGGCTCCGAAAATTGCCATTTCAGCCGCTTCCTGATAGCTAAGTTGCGGTAGCATTCGGGCTGTCTGGACGATTTTCGGATCGGCTGTCATTATGCCGTCAACGTCAGTCCATATCCAGACCTCATCCACCCGTAGGGCGACGCCAAGTATAGTTGCCGTATAATCTGAGCCGCCACGACCGACCGTTGTGACAATGCCGTCTTGGTTTGCCGCAATGAAGCCTGTTATAACTGGGATAACGCCCTGTTCAAACAGTGGTCCGACCCGCTCACGGATAAGATGAGTGGAGAAGTTCATTAGTGGGTCAGCCTCGCCAAAATTTGAATCTGTCACTATGCCTGCTTCTTTGCCTGTGAACCACTGAGTTTCGGCTTTGTGGTCTTTTATGGCTCCCCAAACGATGGGTGCCGACAGACGCTCGCCGAAGGAGACGACATAGTCCTTGGATTTTGGGGTGAGTTCGCCTACATAGCAAATGCCTGTGAGGACTTTTTCTAGTTCAGCAATGGTTTTCTTTGTGATTTGTGTAACTTCTTTTTGTATTTGTTTGCTGGTTATGGCTGTTGAAATTGCCTCAGTATGCTTGTCCAAGAGTTCTTTGGTGAATCCTTGGATGTGTTTTTCTTCGCTTTTTTTAGCTTGGCAAGCAACTTCAAATAAGCCGTTAGTTACCCCTGCCAACGCCGAAACGGCAACAGCAACTTTGCAGTTGTTTTTAGCGTTTTTGGTTACAAAATCTGCTACGTTGCGTATGTTTTCGCCCGTGGCAACGCTGGTGCCGCCGAACTTCATTATTATCTTCATATTTTAGGACTCCGAGTTGTTGTTTAGCAATCGGTTTGCTAACTTATGTCTTATGTCTAAGAGGTCTCTTAAAACTGCACTGGCTGTTTCCATTCCGCCCGCACCTCTGCCGATAAGGGTTTCTTCTCCTGCATATTCGGTGAAGAAGGTTACTGCGTTTAGGACTCCGCTGACGCATAAAGGGTTGTTTTTCGGTATTTCTATTGGATTAACGGTCGCTTTGTCATGGTCTATTGACCCAATAAGTTTGATTGTATTGCCCCTCTTTGAAGCTTCATCAAGTGCTTGCAAAGACACATCGCGGATGCCAGTTCTATCCACGTCTTTCAAGGTTATTTTCTTATTCATTATCCAGTTGGACAGAATGACTACTTTGCAGGCGGTGTCAAATCCGTCAATATCCATGGACGGCTCTCTCTCGGCGTAACCTAGTTTTTGTGCATTTGTTAGCGCTTCTTGGAAGGTGACGTGGTTTTGAGACATTTCAGTTAATATGTAGTTGGTTGTGCCGTTTAATATACCTCGTATGGCAAGTATTTTGTCTCCTGCAAGGCATCTTTTGGCGAACTCAAGCATGGGTGTTCCACCGCCCACTGTGCCGCTGAATCGCAGGTAAACATTGTTATACTCGGCGAGCTCTGTAAGGGCTGGCATGGCTAAGGCTAAGGGTCCTTTGTTGGTTGTAACAACATGCTTCCCTGTTTTGAACGCTTTAGTAATATGTGAGAGGGCTGGTTCACCGTTTTTGATGTTGACAGGAGTGACTTCAACAACCACTTCTGCTTCAACCGACTCAATAACATCTAACGCAGGCATTCCTGGGTGGCCAAACTCCGGGTCTGCGGATATTGGATAACCCCTTTGCTTAATCGCTTCTAGCTTTTCAGGGCTTAGACCTCTTGGGCTTATAACCGCGCCATCTATGTCGGCGATGGCAACGATTTTTGGGTTAAACCCGTAATCCGTAACCTTCGCTGCGTATCGGCTAGCAAGAATGGTAGTTACGCCCTTCCCGACTACTCCATAGCCAACTAAAATAATCCTCATACGTCCTCACCTTGCTAGAATTGCCACTTGGCGCTTCAAGCCTAAAGCATCTTCGATAGCAGTTATTTCAGCATCAACTTCAACGGGTTTCTCACTCATCTTAACGGCTGTGTCTGGGTCTTTGAGCCCGTGTCCTGTGGTAACGCAAACCACACGCTCGTCTTTGCCGATAACGCCGTTTTTGACAAGCTTCTTTAAGCCAGCGATGGATGAGGCGCTTGCGGGTTCCACGAAGATGCCTTCGATTCTTGCGAGAGCTTTCTGTGCATCCAAGATCTCGTTGTCAGTGACGGTTTCGGCTGTGCCGTGTGATTCGCGGATGGCGTTTACTGCTTTTTTCCAGCTTACAGGTGCGCCTATGCGGATGGCGGTGGCGACAGTTTCTGGCTTTTGCACGGGGATGATTTTGTCGCTGTTTGTTTTAATTGCTTGCGCGATGGGTGCTGACCCAGTAGCTTGTATGCCTGTCATCTTGGGGAGCTTTTTGATGTAGCTGATATTGTAGAATTCAGTCAAGCCTTTCCAGATAGCGCTGATGTTTCCAGCATTGCCGACTGGCACGATGATGCGGTCTGGTGCGTCGTTGTTTAGTTGTTCGCAAATTTCGTAGCTTAGCGATTTTTGTCCTTCAATTCGGAAGGGATTAATTGAGTTAAGCAGGTAAATGCTCTTGTGTTTGTCGGCAAGTTTTAGCACGAATTCTAGGGCTTGGTCAAAGTTTCCTCTGACTTGGAGGACTTTGGCGCCGTGAATCATGGCTTGCGAGAGCTTGCCGTAGGCAATTTTGCCCGAGGGAATCAGAACGGTGCATTTTATGCCTGCTCTCGCAGCGTAAGCGGCTAAGCTTGCAGAGGTGTTGCCAGTCGACGCGCAGATTACGTGTTTCGCGCCTAGTTCGATAGCTTTAGTGACGCCGACTGTCATGCCTCTATCTTTGAAGCTGCCCGTTGGGTTTTCGCCCTCATTCTTAACGTACAGATTCTTAAGCCCAAGCTCTGTGCCTAATCGTTCTGAGCGGTGGAGTCCTGTGCCTCCTTCACCTAAAGTTACGAGTTTTGTGGTTTCATGAATGGGCATGAAGTCGCGGTACCGCCAGACAGAGAGGGGTTTTTGTTTCCAGTCGCTGGTTTTGAGCGATTCTGCCAATTCTTTGAAGTCGA
>Ga0153915_10003012_pt1 | contig 15406 bp, 10 predicted proteins | sample Opewatmetagenome_2_FD_107003 | JGI IMG/M metagenome (GOLD analysis project Ga0153915, IMG submission 107003) | Freshwater wetland microbial communities from Ohio, USA - Open water 3 Core 3 Depth 3 metaG | ecosystem: Environmental > Aquatic > Freshwater > Wetlands | place: USA: Ohio, Lake Erie...
ATCGAATACCTTACCCCTGCCTGGGCAGCCAGATGACAGACCATATCAAAACCTTCTTTTTTAAAAAGTCCTTCGATTCCTGCCCTGTCTTCAAGATTCATTTTTATGAAACGGTATTTCTCATAACTCGAGCTTTGGATGATCCTGCCGTATTCAACACCGGAAGACTCAATGCCAGCCTTTTTTAATCGACCGAATTTTATATTCACATCATAATAATCATTTATACTATCAAGCCCGATTACCTCATCGCCCCTGTCCAAAAGCCTTTCAGCGGTAAATGAACCTATAAAACCAGCTGTCCCCGTTACAAGATACTTCATGTCTTCTATTCTCCTAAAATCTTTATTAGCGCTCATGCCTTTGAAATCTGTTTTTAGTAATCCGATAAACCAAGTTCATAACCCATGGACCGGTTCGTGACGCGCAGTCCGGATTATATTAAAAAAGCATTGAAAAAAAAACACAAAGAGAGTAAAAGATTTCTCTGATTTATTTTTTACTAATCCGGTTTTCTTGAAGGAGTTGGAGATGAAAGTAATCCATGAATATTTTTTATGCGATGCCTGTGAATGCAAGGATTTTAAACGAATTTATAATTTTTCTCTAAGGTTTCATGGCATCAACTTTTCCGATGATCTTGTCTACGACAAGTTGACCAATGAGATATACCAGTGTGCAAATTGCAATAAAACTTTCACAAAAGATCAGGTAGAAGAAGGCTTGCAGCTTATAAAGACAAAGCATAAAAACAAAGAATGGGAATAACTGTCTTTATTATATTCCCATTCCCTTTGTCTTATAAGAGAGAGATCCCCTGTTTATCCCTGCTTTTCCTCAGTCTCTCTCTGGTAAAACTGGAATTTGACCTTACCCACCTCAATTGTATCAAAATCTTTCAGCGCGACACTATCTTTAATGGTCTCGCCGTTGACCTTTATCTTGCCGCCCATTGAGGTTATTACATAACCTGATGGCCTGCGACTGATTGTGGCCGCCGTGGCCGGCATAAAGAGGCCTGAGAGTCTTATTTCCGAGGTATCGGCCTTCCCGATCTTGGTAAGCTTCTTCCTTAATTCTATTTCTCCAAGGTCTGCTCCCTCTATGAAACTTACCACGCCTATCTTAGCGGTAAGCTCGGATCCTTGGCCTGGGTCCTTCTGTCTTGAAAGCAATTCCTTCTGCTTGGCAGTATCCAGCATCATGGTCTTGTCCAGGTCCGCCTTCTGGCCGGCAAGTTTGCCGTCCGCAGCTTCCTGACCAGTCCCCACAAATAGGATGATATGCTTTCCGACAATCACATTATCTCCATGAGATAACTTTTGAGAGACTACCTTTTTATCATTTATAAAAGTCCCGTTCGTGCTCTGGAGGTCTGTAAGAATATAATCATTCCCGGCGGCATCTATCCTTGCATGGTAGCCCGATACGGCAAGGTTATTTATCTGGATAGTATTTTCATCATTGCGGCCAATAGTAACACTCTCCTTCATGAGAGGATATTCTTTCACTACCTGTTTATTAAACATTAAGATAAGCCGTGCCATGATCTCCTCCCTGATTGTGAATGGTTCATATCTTATTCCAATTTATCATAAAATAGCAATATGAAATATTCTCATCGTATTATTTTTTTAACAGTTTTTTGTGTGCTGATGATTATGTCTTCTATGAAAAAACCGATTTTTTTAAAAAGCCCGTTCCCGGGTCTTTTAACATCCGTTAATAAAACAGAAATAATGGTCGTATTATCATGAGCTCCACGCTTAAGGACTTTATCGATAAAATTTTTGCAGAGGGCCCCTGGATCCTCCGCATTCTGTGTCATCTCAAGCAATTCTTTATCACTCACAAGATCGGTCAATCCATCGGAACATAATATAAAACAGTCATTGTTGGAAGGTTCCAGCTCAAAGATATCAGGATCGACATATTCAGAAGAACCCAGATTCCTGGTCAGGACATGCCTCAAAGAAGAGGTCTCAGCCTCTTCTTCCGTCATCATCCCCATTTCAACCTGTTCAGCGACGATGGAATGATCTCTTGATAATCTTTCAATTTCTCCGTCTCTAACCAGATAAATACGGCTGTCACCTACATTTGCGACGATAATCAATGAAGGGGTTATCAGTAAGACTACAACTGTGGTGCCCATGCCATGAAATTCTTTCTTTTCAAGTGCAAGTTCATATACTACACGGTTGGCGAGCCTTATGCCCCCAAGGATATAATTTCCTTGACGGGAAAGAGAACTATCCGGTTCTCCGAAGATTTCTTCTTCGCCTGCGTCTTCTTCCATCCATTTACGGAAGACCTTGTTTATCATCTCCACGGAGATCTTGCTCGCAACTTCACCGGCTAGATGTCCCCCCATCCCGTCCGCCACAATATACAGGCCTAAAGAATCTTCAACGGAGAATGAATCCTCATTCCCTTCCCTTTTAAGCCCGACATCAGATATACCGTAAGATGTTACCTGCAAAGTAGCTCCTATCCAAAGGCCGACAGACTTTATGAAAGCCTTTCAGAATTATTTTATTGAAGATTTTTCAATTCTCATCTGATCTATTTTTTGTCCGAGCGAAGCAATTATCCTTGACATCTCCCCAGCACTCTTGAATCTCTTTACCGGATCCTTGGCCAAAGCCTTATCTAAGATTTGCTCGCATATCTTGGGTATTCTGGGATTATAGCTCCTTGGAGACGGATGCTTAATCTGGGTAATCTGATACAAAAGACCGCTGAGGTTGTCTCCATGGAAAGGCAGTTCTCCTGTAATCAACTGGTAAAACAGGACGCCCAGAGAAAAGATGTCCGATCTGGAATCGATCTTTTGTCCCATAATCTGTTCCGGAGACATATAATTAGGAGTGCCAAGAATGACACCTGTTTTTGTCCTGGAAGATGAAATTGCCTTGGCAATCCCGAAATCGGTAACCTTGATATTTCCGTTTTTAAGGAGCATAACATTTGCAGGTTTAACATCCCGATGAACAACATTTGCCCTATGGGCGTAATCAAGTGCCTCAGCAATTTTGGCTACAACATCCAGCACCTTCCTGAATGGAAGGAGATTTCTTCTGGTTATAAAATTTTCGAGATCTTCTCCTTCTAAAAATTCCATTGCCATGTAAGTAAGATCGCCATCTTCCCCAACGTCATGAATGATTACAATGGAGGGATGGGATAATTGTCCTGCTATTTCGGCCTCTCTGAAAAATCGTTCCTTAATCTCTTTTATTACATCCTCGTCAAAGTCATCTGAGAAACGGATCGTTTTTATGGCTACCGAACGATTTATCTTGGGATCCTGGGCCTTATAAACCATGCCCATGGAGCCTTTCCCCAGCACGCCCAGGATCTCATATCGACCGACTTTGGATCTGATATGCTCATTGGAATCGGATACATTGTCAGATTCCTTGTTCACTCCGGAACTACCCATGTTATGAGATCTGTCCAATGCCTTTAGGCTTGGGATACGGTCAAGTATATCTTTATACCCGCCCTTTTTCGCGATATATTCATAGACCTCCAGGGCGTTCTTCGGCATCCTTTTCTTCTCATATTCAAGCCCCAGATTATAGAGAATTTCCTTTGAGTCATTATCAAATGGCAGCCTTCTGAATTTGTCGAAGGCCTGATCCAGAAGCCCTTGACTTTGAAGACTCAAACCTAGCAGACGACTTGTCTCCGGCGACTCTCTCTCCAAAAAATCATATATAAAGATATTTTTAATAGTCAGAATCATGCAGACCGACACAAGACACCCAGCCATATACACCGACTTAAACCATATGCCCATAACCGAAAACATAACGGCACTCATGGAAATGATAAGCAATAAAAGACCTGCCGCCAAAACCGTACGTTTTATTCGGCCTTTCATATGGAAAAGAAACGACGCCGCAATACCTATTACAAATATAAAAAGGGCCTCGATATACTTCATAAAAAATGGACGGGATACGGTTCCTGAGTTGATTATATTATCAAGCAATTGAGCGTTTAATTCGGTTTCAGTTATTGGGCCGTGTACATTATATCTCCTGCTGCTATAATCACTAAAGCCTATAAGGATAATCTTCCCCTGAAAATCCGGACTGAGTTTTTTGTTATTTGAAACATCGGCAAAGGAATACCGTTTCTTGATTCCTCTATATTTGATGAGCATCTCACCATTCATAAGAGGGAGTGAGCGGCCTTTCAATATGATACTATTGTCTTTCACGATAAGGTCTTCAGATTTCATGCCTAAATATGATATCGCCAGTCTCAATGGGAAAGACGGCAGGATCATCCCTTTATAGATCACATACACAGGATAAGAACTGCCGGATGAAATATCCATAGGGTTTGTCTTAATATATCCTAAACCTGCCGCGCTTTTCCCAAGTTCAGGGAACGGGCATAATAAACGGTCTATAGATATCCTCTCCTTTAACGAGGAGGATATACTGGAAGAAGTCAGGGTATTTTTTAAAAGAAAGGAATCATTGCTGATTTCATCATTATTTATGTTTCCCTGCGGTATTGTATAAACAGGCAGGATTACCTTATCGGCATTCTTGACGCTGCTTAAAAAGGCAGAGTCATTATCGATTTTATTCTCGATCTTATCAAGGTATTCAAGCACCCATTTTTTCGAGGATAAATCGTCTTCAGTAGCTGAATATACATTGTATCTATCAAGAAATGTTTTTAACTCATCGAGGCCCTTGTTATCCTCCTTTTTATCAAAGAGGATATTCAGGCCAATAAGTTTAGCCCCGTTTTTATTGAGCGTATCGATCATATCGGCCATAACGCTTCGTGACCATGGCCAGGACCCGATCTTAGCAAGGCTTGCGTCGTCAATATCTATCAGGATTATCTTATCAGGATTAAGATTATCATCATGCACAAAACCTGAACCAATATCATACAGCCTGTTCTCCAGCCTCTCGAAGAATGAGATGCCGGCAAATGAAAACAGGATAAAAACCAGCGATAAAATCGCCCCTGTTATCACATTGATATTTATATTTTTCAAGTTCATCAGTTGATTTATTATTTTGTTTATTTCCGCATGATAATTTAAACTTTATAAAATATATGAATTTCTCTATCAAAACAGGAAGTTAATGTCAAAGGGAAAAGGGTTCCGAGCATTAAAGGTTTTATTAACCTATTTTCTATCCATGGCAAGGATACGGGGACCATCGGCAAAGACCACCTCCATCTTCTGGCTGGATGTATTTATCACTACCCCTTTTCCAAAAACATTATGTTCGATTACGTCATCATTATGAAATGATCCTGACATGCTATAGAGAACCGGCTTTTTATCACAAAATCTCTCCGTCAGCTTTTCAAAATCTTTATTAGGATCCTTTTTTTTCGCAGGCGACTTTTTTCTTGGTTCCTTAACAATCTCTTTTCCCTTTTCAGAACGGTACTTGTGTTCACCCCCGCAGGTAAGGCACTTTACCCTTTCTACAAATCCGCTACTATTATGTGCAACCACGATGTGATTAAGTTCCATCTTGCATTTACTGCACATGGCAATGACGTCCTGCGCTACCGGTGTCCTGTTTTTATCTTTTATCATTTCTTCCCTTTCATATATAGTTAGTATCCAACCGGAAATCAGATATTTCAAAGATGATGATCTTTATGTCGTTATATCATATTGCTCTAAATGAAAATCCTTCTGGGATATAATAATAATCCGTCGGTTCAAACCCTTTTCTATTTCAATAATAGACTGCTGTTCCTCTTCCTTGAGGACATTAGCTATTTCAGGATTAACATGGATATACACATCTTCACCGGCAGAAGAAATAAGTGAGGATTCCCTTTCCAGATCTCTAAAAATCTCATAGCATATGGTCTTTTTAGATTTTATGGCGCCCCTGCCTTCACAATAAAAGCACTTTTCGGTCAGCAACCTGCAAAGGTTTTCCTTTGCCCTCTGCCTTGTCATCTCAATCAGGCCCAGCTCAGACATGCGCAGCACATATGTCTTGGCCTTGTCTTTGCTTAATGCCTCTTTCAGTGCGGAAAAGACCTTAAGGCGATTTTCCATCTTTTCCATATCAATAAAATCAATTACGATAAGACCGCCGATATTCCTCAAACGCAGTTGATAGGCTATCTCCTTTACAGCCTCAAGGTTTGTCTTAAGTATAGTCTCTTCCAGGTTCCTTTTTCCCACATAACTCCCGGTATTAACATCTATGGATGTCAACGCCTCGGTTAATTCAATGACGATATATCCTCCTGATTTAAGCCAGATCTTATTATCAAGTAAGCGCGAGATCTCCATCTCTATGCCGTAGATATCAAAGATCGGTTCATCACCATGATATAACTCAACTGAATATCTTAATGCAGGGGCAAAATTATCGATAAATTCAATAATCCTTTTGTATTCTTCGTCTGAATCAATAATAAGCCTGTCAACTTCCTTGGTAAAAAGGTCCCGCACCGCCTTTAAAGATACGGATAAATCCATATAGAGGAGTTCCGGGTTTGTTGATTTCGGCATCCTGTCTATGATATTAGCCCATAGCTTTAACATAAAGTCCATCTCTGGCTTTATCTTTTCCCGTTCAACCCCCTCGGATGCAGTTCGTATTATAAACCCGGTCTTATCCGGCCTTATTTCCTCAATAATATTCTTAAGACGATCGCGCTCTTCCTTATCCTTGATTCGTCTTGATATTCCGATATGGTTTACATAGGGCAAAAGGACAAGATGCCTTCCAGGCAAAGATATATAAGATGTAAGGCGAGCCCCCTTCGTTCCCATGGGATCTTTTGAAACCTGGACAAGGATGCTTTGCCCTTCCTGGAGAATGTCTTCTATATTAAGGGACAGCTCATTAACGGAACGGGTTTCTTCTTCGGCGTAGCCCTTGTTTTCATCATTATCATACCTATCCTCCGCATATATCATGTGTTTAGGATCAGGAAGATTCCTGTATATATCAGAGACGTAAAGAAAGGCAGTCCTCTCTTCTCCGATATCTACAAAAGCTGCCTGCATCCCGGGAAGGACCCTCACCACCCTGCCGCGATATATGTTTCCTATAAGCTCATGTACGGTCTTTCTTTCAATGTGTAGTTCGGAGATAAGGTCATTTTCAATAAGAGCTACCCGGGTTTCATGAGGTCTCACATTGATTATCAATTCATTAGCCATGTTAAACCAAAATAATAAGTAAGCTGATAAATATACAGCCACCGGAAAACCAATGGCCTTTGGAATCAAAAAGAAAAAACGATATTTTTAATATTATCCCATAACCTGTTTTGTCTTCAATATCTTTATATAAGGGATTTGTTCATCGTTTAATTGAAATATCTCCTTTATTATTATAGCAGGTTTTATTTCCGGACCATGTATATGTCTGACTGCCAGTTCCAGTGTATCAGGATGAATGAACCCTATTGATTTTACAAGAGGCCTTGCATCCACTTCCTGCTCTCCATTTTTTGTCATTTTAATAATCGGAAAACAGGTTGAATCCTTAAATCTATCCAAATATACCCTGTCTAACTCTATCCCGTCCAGTGTAATATGATAATAACTCTCTATGTGGCTTTCTTTTTTCATGACATTGGACAGATCCTCTACCTGACTTACCTGTATGCCTTCAGGGAGTTGAATGTTCATATCCTCTTTTAATTTTGATGCCGGGATTTCTCCGTACAACTCTATATCAAACGTTTCATGAATGCTCCCCGTGCCCACAGGCAAGGCCGAGGCAAATGAAATCCTGGGCATGGGATGATATCCCCTTGAAAAAACCATGCTCAGGCAGGCCCTTCTGAAGGCCCTGATGAACAGCCCCGCCAATTCAAGATGGCTAAGATAGGATGCCTGTCCTGTCTTGCAAAAGGTTAACCTGTATTTTCTGACATCAGCATCAGAGTATCCTTCTGGCATCATCTCCTTTGCAGGGACATTAAAGTCCTTATGGATGACGGGATCTATATCATTGTGATCACAAACACCGCATTCAAGACATTTCTCCCTGCAGTCAGGGGTATATTTTTCCTCAAGCGCCCTATCCCATTCCCTTTTAAGATATTCTACTGAAACGCCGGATTTTATATGATCCCAGGGCAGTGTCTCATCAAAAGAACGTGATCTGTTAATATAGGCCTCCGTATTTATTCCTGTCCGTTCAAAGGCCTGCTTCCATATATCCATTTTAAAATGTTCAGCCCAGGCGTCAAACCTAGCACCCAGCCTCCATGCCTCTATAAGCGCCCCGGTCAGACGTCTGTCGCCCCGTGAAAAAATTCCTTCAAGCCAGCTCAATTCAGGTTGATTCCATTTCACATGGATGCGGCTTCCCCTCAGGCCGTCCCGGATAATTCTTATCCGCTTCACGCTTTCTTCATAACTGATTTGCGGGGCCCACATGAAAGGCGTATGAGACTTGGGCACAAAGGTGGAAACGCTTACGTTCAGGATCTCCTTACGTCCCCTCCCCTTAGCAAGACCTGCTACCCGTTTCGCTAGACTTACTATATCCAAGATGTCCTTTTCCTCTTCCCGGGGAAGGCCTACCATGAAATACAGTTTTATCAGATTCCATCCGGCGCCGTATAAATCACGGGCCATGCCCATGATATCTTCATCGGTCAATGTCTTGTTAATGATCTTCCTGAGCCTGTCGTTCCCTGCCTCCGGCGCCAGCGTAAAACCGGTCTTTCTGACCCTCTTGATCTCTTCAAGCCATGCAGGGTCCATGCTGTCTATCCTTAAGGAAGGGAGACTGACGGCAACCTTGTTCCCCGAGTGCCTGTCCATAAGTTCCTTGATCAAAGGGGCAATGCAGGAATAGTCCCCTGAACTCAAGGATAATAGAGATACCTCATCAAATCCTGTCTTTTGAAGGGCGCGATCCAGGCTTTCAACAACGGACACAGGACGCCTCTCCCTGACCGGGCGATATATCATACCCGCCTGACAGAAACGGCAACCCCTGGTACAGCCCCTGGCTATCTCAATGGCCAACCGGTCATGTACAATGGAGGCAAAGGGAACTATCTGGTCTTCCGGAAATGGATATCTATCTATATCGGGCACAAGGGACTTCCTGACTTCATTATAATCCTTGTCCAGCGGTTCAATATGACTGATAGATGCTTCAGAGGAATAATGAGGCCTGAAAAGAGAAGGGATATACACCCCCCCTATCTGTTTTAACGCATAAAGGAGCTCGGATTTCTGTAATCCTTCACGCTTGATCCTTCTGACTGTCTTGCATATCTCAAGTGCTGCTTCTTCCCCGTCACCAATCAGAATGGCGTCAAACAAATCAGCGACCGGTTCAGGATTAAAACATGCGGGTCCTCCGGCAATAATAAGGGGAAAGGAATCATCTCTCTCCGAAGAAAAAAAAGGTATGCCGGAGAGTTCCAGCATGGTAAGGACATTGGAAAAGGATAATTCATGTTGAAGGCTGAATCCTATAATGTCAAAATCGGATAAAGGCCTATCTGATTCCAGAGTGACAAGTGTCATCTTCCTGTTCCTGATCTCCTCCTCAAGATCCGTCCATGGCGAAAAAACCCTTTCAGCAGCAAGCCACTCGGATCCGTTAAGGATCTTATAAAGGATCTTTAATCCCTGGTGTGACATCCCCACCTCGTATATATCCGGAAATGCAAGAGCTATGGAGACATCGACAGAGGCAGGATCTTTTTTTATTGAGTTGACCTCATTGCCGATATAACGACTGGGGCGTTTTATTTTTACGAGTAAACTATGATCATCAATAGGCATAATAAATATACAGTTATTCCTTATTTTAAATTTTATGGTTCTTTTCTCAACATGATAGTGATCTCAGCGCCGCCATCAGGATGATTCATACCGAACACCCTGCCTTTAAGCCCCCCTATAATACGATTTACTATAGCAAGACCCAACCCTGATCCGCCTTCTTTTGTAGTGTAAAAAGGTGTAAAAATATTTGAAAGGGCATTTTCAGAAAAACCCTTGCCTGAATCCCTTATGGTAATCTTTACAATCTTTTTCCAAGATCCAAAGACCTCCGAATTGCTGTCCTCTTCAGCAGCGTTAATATGGATCTCGCCACCTTCTGGCATGGCGTCAGCTGCATTTAAAAGGATATTCCACAATACCTGTTGTATCTGTTCCGGATCAGAGGCTAAGGTGATCGTTCCTTTAAGGGCACATCTCACACCTATTCTGTTGTTCCATTTTGCGCTGTTTTTAAAGAGTTCGATGGATTCGTTAATAAGCTGATTAAGATCCATCTCGCGAAGATCCGCCGGCTTTGGTCGTGCGAAAAGGAGAAAATCATTGACCAGATTATTCAATCGGTTTATCTCCCTTAGAATAATATTCATAAGCCGTCTATTATCATCGTTTCTTTCCAAACCATCTTTTAATATCTGGATGGAACCGCTGATTGAGGCCATCGGATTTCTTATCTCGTGGGCTATGCCTGCTGCAAGCTCACCGGTAAGGGCAAGCCCCTCCACTTTTTTCATTTCCTGCTCAATCTGCCGCATCTCTGTTATGTCCTGGAAAAAAAGTATCTGGCCTTTCTGATCTCCCTCCGGAATCCTGAGGGGAGATATTAAAAACCTGAGATATGATTTTTTGCCTTCATTCCCTCCATATTCCAGATCAATGACTCCATGTTTTCTATTGTTATACCGTTTACCTTCATCTTTCTTATCCAGAAAGTCTTTAAGAAAGGGAAGAGTCTCAGTAATCCCTTTGCCTATGACATGCTCAGCCTTGACACCGAACATGTTTTCTGCCGCCGGATTAAAAAGAATAATCCTGTCCTGGCCGTCTAAAGAGATCAGGCCTGAGGTCATACTTCGTATAATCCAGTCATTTAACGCCTCAAGCTTGATAATATCATCTTCCTTGGCCTTAAGCTCGACCCTGCTCTTTCGTGCCTGCTCGGAAGGATAACTGCTGAGAAAAGCTACAGCATAAAAGGCCCCGATATTTACAACCGTGAGATATATAATATTGACACCCTGGGATGGATCGAAATAATTCATCTTCTCGCCGATTGGATTAATAATACTGTAATAATGAAGGTCAAGCAAAGAACCGTAAAGCAGGCTGCTGCTGGAGGCTATTATCATCCCCCCTTTGCGATAAAGCATGATGCTCGCGTTTATTATAGTAAGTATGTACATGAATGAGAAGATGCTGTCGATCCCGCCTGTGGAATATATAACCGCGGTCACGAAAAAGGTATCCATCATCAACTGAAGGTAGGCCTGTTGTGAATATTTATTTTTAAGGGTCTTAAAGAGGATGATATAAATAAAAGTAAGGAAATAGATAGTTGCTATAAGCAAATAATGTGAGGTCTGGATATCTCCAAAATAGGTCCTTGACTGTCTGATCTGGATAAAAATAGATGCGCCCAGCAGTATGGAGACAAAGAGGAGCCTCAGGAACATGAGTTTTTGAAGCCGCCCGGCCAGTTCCTGTTGGGGCAATTTTTGGTCAATCACGCCCATAATAATAATATCTTAGCCGCCAACCGCTCCGGCCATCGAGAAGATGGGGAGATACATTGCTACGACCAACCCGCCTATCGACCCGCCCAGAAAGAGCATAAGCAGGGGTTCAAGCATTGAAGTCAAGGCCTCCACAGCCGCATCAACTTCTTTATCGTAAAAATCGGCAATCTTATTAAGCATTGTATCAAGGGCGCCTGTGGCCTCTCCGACAGATATCATCTGTATCACCATGCCAGGGAAGATATCATTCTCGGATAATGGCTCTGAAATAGTCTGGCCCTCTGCAATACTGCCTCTTACATCATAGATTATTTCTTCAATAATGACATTTCCGGCGGTTTTCGCAACAATCTCCAGGGAATCAAGTATCGGCACCCCGCTGGACAACATGGTGCCGAGCGTGCGTGTGAATCTCGCCACAGCAGTCTTCTTAAGAAGGTCTCCGAAAATCGGCAGTTTTAAAAAAAGTTCATCCGTAACCTTTCTGCCTCCCTTTGAATTCCTGTAATTTTTATAAACGAAAAGAACCGCAAAAATTGCAATCCCGATAAGATACCAGTAGCTCTTCATAAAATTGCTCATATTAACTACTATCTGAGTGGGCATCGGAAGGGCCGAACCGAAGCTCGCAAACATATCCTGAAAGACCGGTATAACAAAGATAAGTATGACTGCGATTACTATAATTGCAATAGCCACAACAATGACGGGATATGCCATTGCACCTTTAATCTTTGATTTAAGTTCTTCAGCCTTCTCAATAAATGTTGCAAGACGCTGAAGTATCGTATCCAGTATGCCTCCTACTTCGCCGGCGGCAATAAGGTTTACAAAAAGGGTGTCAAATACCTTGGGGTGTTTTTTCATGGACTCTGCCAGTGTCGCCCCCCCTTCAACATCCTTTGTAATTTGTCTCAGGATAATCTTAAACGTGGGATTCTCTGCCTGCTCTGCCAGGATATTAAGACCCTGCACCAAAGGAAGACCGGCATCTATCATAGTTGAAAATTGTCGTGTAAAGATTACGATGTCCTTGTTTGTCACCTTCGGTTGCATAAAGGATAGACTCGCAAATACATCCTTAGGCTTCGGCTTCAATGTGAGTATAGTGAGGTTTCGTTTTTTAAGCTGTGACCTTGCTATCTGTTCTGAGGCCGCTTCCAGTTCTCCCTTTAATTTTTTGCCTTTTTTTGTCTGAGCTACCCATTTATATATTTGGGCCATGTAAGAATCTCCTTTGTCAAACCGGATAAAAAACGAATAACCTGGCAGCTATACCAGCAACTGATATTAGAATAGACAATACTTTAATTAAATTAATATATTATGTCAAGCACTCTTAAGATTCATCATGTCTGTATTTTATTCTTTACCAATATTTTCGCTTATATTAAACTTATAGCATACTTCAGTCTATAAAAACCGAATTTAAAAGGGTTCCAACTATGCCATATATCTTTGGCCCTGTTCCATCCAGGAGGCTTGGCCTTTCCTTGGGCGTTGACTTGATCCCGCCTAAGACATGCACCTATGATTGTCTGTACTGCGAGGTCGGAAGAACTACGTGTCATACTATTGATGCTGGACCACTGGTCCCTCTTAATGAACTCCTAAAGGAACTGAAACTTGTCTTAAGAAAAAATCAACCGGATACAATTACCCTGGCCGGGTCAGGCGAACCGACTCTTAACTCTGAGATAGACAGGATCATATCATCCATTAAGGAAATGACTGCTGTAAAAACCGCGCTCCTGACCAATGGCTCGCTTTTCTGGAATGATGAGATCCTGCAAAAGGTCCTGGATGCTGATATCATATTGCCTACCTTATCCACCGCCTTTGAAGAGACCCATAATAAGATTCACAGGCCATGCCAAGGCTTGAACCTGTCGAGAATAATCGGGGGAATAAAGCAACTGAGGAAGCGATATCAAGGGCTTATGTTCCTGGAGGTTGTCCTGCTCTCCGGGATAAACGATACAGAGAGGGAGATAGAAGGGCTCAAGACGGTTATAAACGAAATTTCTCCTGACAAAATACAGCTTAACACGATAATCAGACCCCCTTCAGACCTGAGGGCAATACCAGTTGATATGACGCGGATGAATCAGATCAAGGACTTTCTCGGAGATAAAGCCGAGATAATTGCCTACAGGCCTTCAGACAAAAAGACAACCGAATATGATTCAGGGAGTTTATCCATAATTGAGATGTCAAGAAGAAGACCTGTGAGGCTGGTTGACATCGCTGACGCCCTGAACATGCCGTTGGAAGAAGCGGGACGATTGATAAAAGGAATGCTCATAAAAGGGGATATCTCCAAAAGGGAACATGAGGGTGAGATATTTTATGTGGCACGACAGCATTCTAATGAGGTTTATTCAATTACGAAATGACCACCGATAAATATTATATAGGCATTGATCTGGGTTCAGTGAGCCTGAACTCCATTGTCATCACACAGGACAGAAAAATTATCTACGAGTCCCCTTATAAGCGTCATATGGGGAAGATGGAAGAATCAGTCTCATATCTTATTAGGGAACTCTACAGAAAATTCGGCAAAGATGCGGTCAAGACCATTGCCTTTACGGGAAATCATGGAAAGGCCTTCAGCAGGATTTTCGGAGGACTCTATGAATTCGACACCATAAGCCAGGTAACAGGGGCCGTCTTCATCATGCGTGATGTTCGGACCATTATCAGCATGGGCGGGCAGGATACAGGGCTTTTCAGGATCAGATATAAAGATAACGAATGGGATCTTGAATCCTTCAATACAAACGGCCCATGCGCCTCGGGCACAGGTTCTTTTATTGATCAACAGGCAATGCGTCTCGCAACCTCCATCTATGATAATCGGATTGATGCCTCCCAGAAACATATAGACAAGATACTGTCTGATTTTATTGAACTGGGCCTTAAGAGCGAAAACCCATCCAGCGTTGCATGTAGATGCACGGTATTCACTAAATCGGATATGATTCATCTCCAGAACAAAGGGGAACGCCTTGAAGATATTATTTTCGGTTTGCACCTTGGGAATTCAAGAAACTATATGAGCACTATCGTGTCGAACCAGATTCTTCATGACCCTATCCTCTTTATCGGCGGCATGTCCATGAACAGACTCCAGGTCCTGGCCTTACAAAAATATTTCCCAAACCTTATCATACCACCATACAGCGCCTCTATAGGCGCCCTGGGAGTGGCTCTACAGGCCCTTGAGTCAAAAGCGGAAAATAAAATTAATATTGATCCTCAGGATATACCTGCCGGGAGTTATTTTAGTGACCTGTCTTTTGCACCAAAGCTTGAGTTAAAAAAGACATTTTTTAATGAGAATGCCCCTATTAAAGCTGCTATCACAGGCAAAGAGATCACTGTCTATCTCGGAATAGATATCGGCTCCACAACCACCAAATATGCCCTTATCAATAAGGAACGTAAGATAATTCACAAGGACTATGTCCATACCCAGGGAAAGCCCATTGAGGTGACCCGGAATCTTTTAAAAAACATTCGTGATGATATCGGTAAAAACATCAGGATTATCGGGGTCGCCACTACAGGTTCCGGAAGGAATGTGGTCGGCGATTTTTTAAATGCAGACCTTATCATTGACGAGATAACAGCCCACGCCAGAGGTGCGGTTGAGATAGATCCGGAGATAGACACCATCTTTGAAATAGGCGGACAGGACGCCAAGTATATCAGTATCTCAAATACATACCCGCTTGACTTTGACATGAACAAGGTCTGTGCCGCAGGCACAGGGAGCTTTCTTCACGAACTGGCAAACAAGTACGGGATCAACATAGTCGGTGAATTCCAGAAAATAGCCCTATCCTCCGATACCCCCATCAAACTCGCTGAGAGGTGCACA
>Ga0153915_10003013_pt1 | contig 15401 bp, 13 predicted proteins | sample Opewatmetagenome_2_FD_107003 | JGI IMG/M metagenome (GOLD analysis project Ga0153915, IMG submission 107003) | Freshwater wetland microbial communities from Ohio, USA - Open water 3 Core 3 Depth 3 metaG | ecosystem: Environmental > Aquatic > Freshwater > Wetlands | place: USA: Ohio, Lake Erie...
CATTTCGCTTCCACAGGGTTCTTGAAACAAGGGCAAAGAATGGCTTTACCCGTATGCTGCATGATTCATTTTAACGGTGGGAAAAGTAACATAGACAATACGATATTTCAAGACATAAAAAAAGTCTTTCCCACCATTTTGAGCAGAATATTCTTCTGTATAGTTTACTCACGCAAGGAGTATGTCCGGCTAAAGATTTTGGGGAATTCCATTACCGGTTTCGGTCATTATCTTTTTGAAAGTCTTTTCAAAAAAATCCTGTTTTTGCTTCGGAATGTAAAGTGCGCCTTCATAATCAATGATCAATTTCCCTTCAAGATGATCAATTTCATGTTGCGCAACACGGGCAAGGTAATCTGTATAGCGTTTGCTTATTTTTTTTCCATTGACATCATACGCCCGGACCTTGATCTCAGGAAACCTGCTGACTTCGACCTGGATTTCCGGACAGGAGAGACATCCCTCCGCCATCGTGACCATTTCTCCCCGGCTCTGGGTTATCCGGGGATTCACCAACACATCATAATCGCTCTCGTTCTTTGACCAGCTCTTCTCGTCAAAGCCTTTATTTCTGAAGATTATTATCCTTTTACTGATGCCGATCTGCGGGGCTGCCAGACCAGCAGCGTCATTCATGGCGAGGAAAGTATCGATGAGGGCCTTAATCTCCCGCTTTCTTTTTTCATCAAAGGGAACCGGTATATCTGCACAAGGTTTCCTCAGGACCATAGTGTCCTCTTCATTGATTTTATCATTACCCCACAGGGTTAAAACTCTAACCTTTGACATTACATTCCCTCAAAAGATATTTGTTCCAAGTGATCATATAACACCCCTTGTCTATAATTTCAAGGGGACATGCGATCTTCAAATACCCTTGATAAATTTATGGATGTCTGTTAGCGTTCCGGCAATGATAAATACCAATTAACCTTTGCACAATACATTGTGTCGGGCGAGGCGCCCAACCTATAAAAGCGGTGGGATGGGCATCTCGCCTGTCTGCGATAAGTATACATGAAAAATAATGCGAAAAACATATTCACGCAAAAGAGTACAACCTTGATAAATGCTATCGTTACCGGAAAGGCCAGACGGGAATTTGCCGGACTTATGCAATTCGAGGAAGGAGGGTCACCGAATATACATTATGGCAACCCGGAAAAATTGCCGCTTCTGTATATCCACATCCCTTTCTGCGAACAACTCTGTCCATACTGCTCTTTCCACCGTGTCGTATTTGATGGCATCCTTTGCCATGACTATTTTAACGCCCTCAGAAAAGAGATCTCCCTGTATAAAGATAAAGGATATGATTTCAGTGGCATTTACGTGGGAGGAGGAACGCCTACGATTCTGATGGAAGACCTGGAGAGGACACTTGAACTGGCGAGATCATATTTCTCGATCCGGCAAATCTCTGTAGAAACCAACCCCAATCATTTGACAGACGATAAAATTTCTGTTCTTAAACGCGCCGGGGTAAAACGTCTTTCCGTGGGGGTACAGAGCTTTGACGACAGTCTGCTTCGCAATATGGATCGATATGAAAAGTACGGAAGCGGTGAAGCCATAGCCCACCGGCTCTCGCAAACCATGGGACATTTCGATACCCTGAACGCAGACATGATTTTTAACTTCCCGTCTCAGACCATGGCCATGTTAGACAGGGATCTTGACATTTTAAGAGACATCGGAATAGATCAGATCACATACTATCCCCTGATGGTTTCCGATTCAACCCGGGAAACGGTCAGTGAAAAATTCGGTCACGTCGATTACAGAAAAGAGGAACAGTTTTACCACCGGATTGTGGAACGGTTGATGCCCTCATACAGACACTCGTCAGCGTGGTGCTTCTCAAAAAATGCTGTCATGATCGATGAATACATTGTCGATTTTGATGAATATGCCGGACTCGGGAGCGGATCTATCGGCTATTTGCACGGCACATGCTACGCGAATACATTTAATATTGGTGAATACATCACACGGCTCAAGCGGGGGGAATTACCCATTGCGGCGTTCCGACACTTTCGTCTTCAAGATCAGTTGCGCTATGATTTCCTCATGAAACTCTTCGGGATGAAAATGGATATTCCGGCCTCGCGAAAAAAATACAGAGGAGCTTTTTATCGCCTTCTCTGGTTTTATATTCTTGCTTTTATGATCGCAGGTGCATTAGAGTATCGGTCGCCGTATTTTCACCTGACAAAGCGAGGATGCTATCTCTGGGTAATCATGATGAGGGAGTTTTTTATTGCCGTAAACAACTTCCGTGATTTTTGCAGGCTAAGGTTAGAGGATCATGAAAAAACAAAAGATTAATGACCGCAGAAACACATTATTGAGGAGCCTCCCCAAGATTGATGAGGTAATGCTTTTGCTCACAAAAAAGGATATCTTTGCAGAAACCCCGCGAAACATCGTCCGGTCTGTCTGCCGCTCCGTGGTAGAGGAAATGAGGCAGGAAATCCTGCAAACAAAGGCTGATGCAAAGGACATTCGTCTGCCTGCGGCCAAACAGGTTGCTGACAGGGCGATACAGATACTACACAGCCTTCATCAGTACCGTCTGCGCAGAGTGGTGAACGCCACGGGCGTAATTTTGCACACTAACCTGGGTAGAGCACCCCTCTGTAACGATGCGCTACAGCGGCTTGTGGAAATTGCAGGAGGGTATTCAAACCTCGAATATGACCTTGTAAAAGGGGAGAGAGGCCTCCGGTATGATCATGTGCAGAATATCCTCTGCGAGCTGTCTGGCGCGGAAGATGTGTTAGTCGTCAATAATAATGCGGCCGCCGTCCTGCTCGCACTCAACACCCTCGCCGAAGGGAGAGAGGTGATTGTATCAAGAGGGGAACTCGTCGAAATCGGTGGTGAATTCCGCATACCGGAGGTCATGGAGAAAAGTGGGGCCCGTCTCCGGGAAGTGGGAACAACCAATAGAACCCGCCTTACGGATTATGAAAAGGCAATTGGCCCGGAAACCGGGCTTATTTTAAAGGTGCACACGAGTAATTTTAAAATAGTCGGTTTTACAGAGGAGGCAGACCTCCCCTCGCTTGTTGCCCTGGGGAATACCAGCGGCATACCTGTTATGTATGACCTGGGAAGTGGTTGTTTCGCTGAGCTCGATCGTTACGGTCTGGAGAGGGAACCAACCGTCGCTGATGTGTTGGAAACTCGCGTGAATGTAATCACCTTCAGCGGTGACAAACTTTTAGGGGGGCCCCAGGCAGGCATTATTCTCGGGCAGAAGGACATCCTCCGGAAAATCAAGCAGAATCCCCTTAACCGTGCACTCCGTATTGATAAGTTAACCCTGGCCGCGTTAGAGGCGACAATGATGCAATACTTCCAACCGGAAAAAGCCGTCAGTCGACTCCGGGTTCTGAAAGCATTGACCGAACCGCGTAAAGATATTGATAAACGGGCGAAAAAGCTCCTGTCTCTGTTAAAAAGGGAGCGTTTGGAAGGAATAGGTCTGTCTTTAAAAGAGGGATTTTCCATGTCTGGAGGGGGCTCTCTTCCCACCCAGGAGATTCCGACAATCCTGCTCAGTGTCGCATCAAAACGCCTGACACCCAGCAATTTAGAAGAGCGCTTACGGCAATTAGAAACTCCTATCATTGCACGTATCTCGGAAGACGAGGTACTCTTTGATCTGAGGACTATCGAGGAGGAAGAATTCTCTTACATAAAAGATGGGTTAAAAAAAATAACCTCACTATAGAGGATTACCTGATGGATTCACAGGAAGGGAAAATGTATGAATTCACCGTTGGTTCTCATGAAGCAGGGTTAAGGCTTGACATTTATCTTTCCCGCAAGGAAGTGGGGCTATCCCGTTCTCAAATCAAAAAATCCGTCTCAGACGGATCAGTCCTGGTAAATCTTAAAAACACGAGAGTCAGTTACCGATTAAAATGCGGGGATGTTGTGCACATCCATATACGGGAACCAATAGTATACCATGCTCTACCACAGGATATACCCCTGAATATACTCTATGAAGATCCGTACATACTCATAGTTGACAAACCGGCAGGGATGGTGGTGCATCCGGCAGCGGGAAATTACCAGGGCACCCTGGTCAATGCCATCCTCTATCACTGCAAAGACCTCTCCGGAATCGGAGGTGTACTGCGACCCGGGATAGTCCACCGTCTCGATAAAGACACTTCCGGGTTACTGGTGGTTGCAAAATCGGACGAGGCGCACCAGGACCTGTCCAAGCAATTCAACCAGCACACGGTGCGAAAGAGATACAAAGCCCTTGTCTATGGCAACCCGCAGAACGACGAGGGGGTGATTAACGCACCCGTGGGCAGGCACTCTGTAGATCGGAAGAAGATGTCCACGAAAAGCAAGCGAGGTAAAGAGGCGCTTACCCGCTGGCAGGTTTATGAACGGTTTGGAGTGGCAACCCTTTTAAATGTGGACATTGTAACGGGAAGGACACACCAGATCAGAGTTCACCTGACGGCATCGGGGTATCCTGTGGTGGGAGACTGCGTGTATGGCAACCCCAAGCGGGCCAATACCATTCATAACACCCTGCTGAGATCGAGACTCAAAGCAATGAGAAGACAGGCCCTTCATGCCGGTGAGATCTGTTTTACCCATCCGGTTACCCATCAGGAAATGATTTTTTCATCCCCCCTACCTGATGATATAGCTCAACTATGTAATTTTCTAAAGGAATATAAGGAATAAATGTAAATTTACACACGATCGTACCTTGTCTTGTTAAGAGAAGGGGAAAACAGATGAGAAGCTTTCTCACTCAAAAGAAAGGTTTTTTTCGTCATCTATGGTTGGTATTTTATCTGATTATCCTCACCATTATTGCTGTTGCAGGGTGGTTTACGACCGGTTACTTAGGCGAGAGGGCCAGACAGGAAATTCTCAAAGATAATGAATCTGCCATAACAGTATTGTCTATCCATCTGACTGATGAATTAAACAAGATGGAAGGAGCGGTAAAAGCCCTGTCAGGTTCTCCCTTTATTGCGCCTGCACTCATTACCCGTAAGGAAGAAGATGTCGCGCGCGCAAGCGTGGCGTTAGACTGGTATACGTCGGCATTGGACGCCTCCGTCAGCTATTTAATGGATGAGACGGGAATGACCATCGCCTCATCCAATCGTAATGACCCGGACAGCTTTGTTGGCAAGTCCTACCAATTCCGCCCATACTTTACTAAAGCAATAAAGGGAAATCCCGGGCGTTATTTTGCCTTAGGAGTGACCTCTTTAAAAAGAGGTTTCTATGCAAGCATTCCTGTCCGGGGTAACGCAGGTAACATCGTTGGCGTGGTAACGGTGAAAAAGGACCTTGATGATATAGAAAAACGTCTGAGCAGTTACCCCTACTTCTTTTTCATAAATCCGGATGGCGTTATTTTTCTCTCAAGCAAGAAGGATTTGCTCCTGAAAAGTCTTTGGCCTGTAAGCCGGGAAATTGAGCAATCACTGATTTCCTCACGCCAGTTTGGTGATAAACCATTCGAGGCGCTCATGTCCAAAGAGACTGCCGATGGAATGCATGTCGTTTTTAAAAAAAATGACTATCTTGTTTCACGCAGGACTATTGATTTGGAAGGATGGTCGGTTGTTATCATGACGCCGACGGATAGAATTATGGCGTATAAGTCAGCGGGCACGATAATGACGATATTGTTATGCACTTTGATGATTGTACCGCTTATTGTCAACTACAAGACAGTGAGATCAGCAGAAGTTGTGCGTAAAAGCGAAGAACGATTCCACCGGTTAGCCGACTCAACTTTTGAAGGCATAGTTATTCACGACGAGGGTAAAATTCTGGATTTTAATCAATCCCTGCAGCATATGCTTGGGTACGAGCATGATGAAATAATAGGGAATAATATCATGAACTTTATTGCGCCGGAATCAAGAGAGTTTCCATTGATGAATACACAGGCGGATTACGAAAAACCTTACGAAATAATACTGCAGAAGAAAGAGGGAACAAATCTTGTAGCGGAAGTGGCCGGAAAACAAATTTCTTATAAAGGAAAAACTGCAAGTGTAGTCACCCTCCATAATATCAGTGCGCGGAAGGGTATGGAGGAGGAGCGCACACAGAGTCTTGAACGGCTGCGAAAGGCATTGGGGGCGATTGTTCAGGCCATGGCCATGGCAGTGGAGACAAGGGACCCTTATACGACGGGTCACCAGAGGCGCGTAGCTGACCTGGCCCGTGCCATCGCAACAGAGATGAGACTATCTGTTGATATTATTGACGGCATTCGCATGGCAGGGATTATCCATGATATCGGGAAAATTGTGGTTCCTGCGGAAATCCTCAGCAAGCCGACGAAATTAACGGATAAAGAATTCGATCTGATAAAAGTTCATCCTAAAACTGGATACGATATCTTGAAGGATATCGAATTCCCGTGGCCAGTCGCCCAGGTAATTCTTCAGCATCATGAGCGATTGAATGGTTCCGGGTATCCCCATGCATTGACCGGGGAAAACATCCTCAAGGAAGCACGGATTCTGGCGGTGGCTGACGTGGTGGAGGCAACTGCCTCGCATCGACCGTACCGATCCGCTCTTGGCATCGATGAAGGACTGAAAGAGATTGTAATACACAGGGGTGTTCTCTACGATCCTGAGGTGGTGGATGTATGTCTGAAACTGTTTAAAGAGAAGGGATTCAGGTTTCGCTAAATAGCAAGTATGTTCCGGTTTTCAAAAAAAGGACCCGTAGAATATTTAGAAGCAACGGGATTGAATGAGTGCGATTTTCAGATTCATGCGTTTTGTACCCGGCGGGGTGGTGCAAGCAAGGGTAATTTTTTCAGCCTGAATTTCAGTTCGCGAGAGGGAGACAGCATTGATAATGTCCGGCAGAACTGGAAAATTCTGGCCACGGCACTCAGCATCGAGGTGGAACAGTTTTTTGTGGTCAATCAGGTTCACGGGGACAGGATTTTGATTATTGATCATCCTGTTTGTGATTTTATCAGTCATCAACCCCTTCAATTTGATGCCATTATCACCGATCAGCCGGGAGTTGCAATCGGTATCAAAACGGCGGATTGCGTGCCAATTTTCTTCGTTGATAAAGTCAAGCAAATCATCGGGGTTGCTCATGCGGGCTGGAGGGGGACCGCCCTGCATGTCGCTGCAAAGGTTGTGGACACCTTAGTAGAAAGATTCTCATGCAATATAGATGATATTATCGCTGCCATCGGCCCGGCAATTGGGCCTTGTTGCTATCAGGTGGATGAATTAGTATTTAACACTATGGAACCGCATGAAAATCGGGAACAATTTTTTTGTCCCTGCTGTACACAGGGACGGTGGCTGCTCGATTTGCCCCTCGCCAACAAGCTTCAGATACACGACAGGGGTGTCCCCTGGAATAATATCTATACTACAGACTATTGCACGTCCTGCAACACGGACATATTCTACTCCCACAGAGGCGAAAGGGGAAATACAGGCAGACAGCTTAACTTTATCATGCTGAAATAATGCATATCCAAAGGAGTTTTTATAAAAAGTGCTTGACATAGGGAAAGACGTTGGTATAAATTGCAATAAAATCATAGAAAGGCTTAAATAAAAAAGTCCTTCCTTTTGGATTGTCTCAAGAACCCAATTTAACAACTCATTACTAATCCACGTTATTCTTTATAAATTTCGTGATATGCTAACTTTGCCATATTTTTATTATGAAAATGGCATGAACTAAGAATCGGGCGTTCTAAAGGGTATTTACAAAACTAAAGAGAGAGGTACGCACAAGAGAAATAATTATGAATATAGAAGAAATTAAGAGATTACCAATCAGTGAGCTTACAAACATGGCGAAAGATTTAAATGTTGCCGGTGCGAGCGGCATGAGAAGACAGGACCTGATCTTTGCCATATTGCAGACCCAGGCCGAAAAGAACGAGAGCATAACTGGGTCAGGGGTTCTGGAAATCCTTCCGGACAGCTTTGGTTTTCTCAGGGCTGTAGATTATAATTATCTCCCCAGTCCTGATGACATCTATATTTCACCGTCACAAATCCGGAGATTTAGCCTGAGGACAGGTGATACAGTAGCAGGTGAGGTTAGACCGCCCAAGGACGGTGAAAAATATTTTGCCCTCCTTAAAGTAGATACGGTAAATTTTGAAAGTCCCGAAGGAGCAAGAGATAAGATACTCTTTGACAATCTCACGCCTCTCTACCCGGAAGAGAAATTGAATCTCGAAGCTGATCCCGAAAATTATTCAACGCGGATCATGGATCTTTTCACACCTATAGGAAAGGGACAGAGGGCATTAATTGTATCACCACCACGAGCGGGAAAGACTGTTCTCCTTAAGGACATTGCCCATAGTATATCAACCAACCATGAAGAAGTTTCCCTCATGGTTCTCTTGATTGACGAGCGCCCGGAAGAAGTAACTGACATGCAGCGCAGTGTGAAAGGAGAAGTAATCTCGTCAACGTTCGATGAACCGGCCACACGGCACGTCCAGGTGGCGGAAATGGTGATTGAGAAAGCGAAGCGTCTTGTCGAACATAAAAATGATGTAGTGATCCTTCTTGACAGTATCACAAGGCTTGCAAGGGCCTATAACACAGTGGTCCCACCGAGCGGTAAAGTCCTATCCGGTGGCGTTGACTCCAATGCCCTGCACAAACCAAAAAGGTTCTTCGGTGCTGCCAGAAATATAGAAAATGGCGGCAGCCTGACTATCATTTCCACGGCCCTTATCGATACGGGAAGCAGAATGGATGAAGTCATTTTTGAAGAATTTAAAGGTACAGGTAATATGGAACTTCACCTGGACCGCAGGATTGCAGACAGAAGGGTCTTCCCTGCTTTCGACCTCATTCGTTCCGGCACAAGGAAAGAGGAACTCCTCATACCCAAGAGTAATCTTAATAAGGTATGGATATTGAGAAGGCTTCTCCAGGAAATGAACCCCATAGAGGCGATGGAATTTATCGTCGATAAAATACGTAAAACAGAAACAAACCAGGCCTTTTTGAACTCCATGAATCAGTGATCCCTGCCCACAGCAATCGGAGGCTTATTGTGGAGCGCATTTATGCTTGCATTTATAGTCCAAATGATTATAAAATGTAAAAATTCTGCAAGGAGGATAATTAATTAATAATGAAAGAAGGTATTCACCCGGAATATTCAGAAACAACCATCACGTGTGTGTGTGGAAACGTAATTGAAACCAGGTCCACTAAAAAGGATATAAAAATTGAAATATGTTCTCAGTGCCATCCCTTCATGACGGGCAAACAAAAGATTATGGATACGGCAGGCCGGGTAGAGCGATTCAAGAAGAAATATGCCGGTGGAGTAGCAAAAGACAAACCTGGTAAATCTGCCTGAATTTAAGGTTATAGTATTAAAATTAAATATATAGAGGAATATATTCGCAACAATTCCCCCTCCCACAGATGGGACATTTCCGCCGATCTTTTCATCCTTGCCCGTCAGTTATTTGCGAGGGCAATCTCTATTAGATTCAAATGGCAGGTGATCAGGTTCTTATATCCCGGCGCCACTGTATAATGTGAAAAGAATAGTATGTTCAGAAGACTGAAAGATATTGAGACGAGATATAATGATTTGGAAGGGTTGTTAAGCAGTCCCGATGTAGTCGGCAAGCCCAGCGTGTACCAAAAATACGCCAAGGAGCATTCTGATCTCTATGACCTTGTGGAAACCTACAGGGAATATGAAAAAACAAACGCCCGCATTGAAGAGGATCAGCTTTTGCTTCGCGGTGATGACGATGAGTTGAAAGAAATAGTCAAAGAAGAACTGCCGCAGCTTAAGGAACATCTCGCACTTTTAGAACAAAGACTGAGACTTCTCCTTCTTCCCAAAGACCTGAATGACGACAAGAATGTGTTTTTGGAAATCAGAGCCGGCACCGGCGGTGATGAAGCCGGGCTTTTCGCGGGTGATCTTTTCCGCATGTATGCACAGTACGCAGAGAAATACCGATGGAAAGTGGAAATCATAAGCACTAATCCGGCAGGAGGCATGGGCGGATTTAAGGAAATTATTGCTCTTATTGAGGGTAAGGGTGCCTACAGCAAATTGAAATACGAAAGTGGTGTACATCGTGTACAGAGGGTTCCCGTTACGGAGTCCCAGGGGCGAATCCATACCTCCGCAGTTACCGTGGCCATCCTTCCGGAGGCGGAGGAGGTGGAGGTTAATATTGATCCCAACGATTTGCGTATTGACGTGTATCGTTCCAGTGGCCATGGGGGGCAAAGTGTCAATACCACAGATTCTGCCGTCAGGATTACCCATCTGCCCACTGGTCTCGTCGTAACCTGTCAGGATGAAAAATCTCAGCACAAGAATAAAGCAAAAGCCATCAAGGTTCTTAGGGCCAGGCTTTTGGATATAATGGTGCAGAAACAGAATACCGAAATTTCCGAAACAAGAAAAACCCAGGTTGGAAGCGGGGACAGGAGCGAACGGATCAGGACATACAATTTCCCCCAGGGAAGAGTTACTGATCACCGTATCGGCCTGACGATTTACAATCTGGAGGCCTTTCTCGATGGCGACATTCAGGATATGATTGACGCCCTCGCCACGCATTTTCAGGCCGAGGCACTGAAACGTACTGTCAGTTAATTCCTATTTACCTTTACTGAAATCAGTAACATGAACCTTATGACTGTTCTTAAAGAAGCAGTAACTGCTCTGGAAAGCTGCAATCTGGCAACTCCGAGGCTCGATGCCGAGGTGCTCCTATGCTCTTTATTAAAAAAGGAGCGCACGATTTTTTACAGCCACCCCGGAGAACAACTCACAGAAAAGGAGTGTGAGGAATATCAACAATGGATTGAAAGGCGAAAACGCGGAGAACCGGTCGCGTATATTGTTGGGATGAAGGAATTCTGGTCGCTTCTTTTTGAGGTTTCCAGACATGTTCTTATACCCAGGCCCGAAACGGAAATCCTTGTGGAGGAAGTTCTGAAGGTCTGTGCAGGTGGGAAAGTAAAAAATCCCAGAATTCTGGAAATCGGCACAGGATGCGGAGCGATAAGTGTGTCGCTGGCATCTGAATTGAAGGAGGCACATATTGTAGCCACAGACATTTCACCGGAGGCAATCGCCGTCGCTATGAAGAATGCGCACAAAAACGGCGTCGGAAATCAAATTTCTTTCCTATTAGGAAATTTATTTCAACCGGTGTCGGGGAAATTTGATATCATTGTTTCAAACCCACCCTATATATCTGAAGAGGAATACGACAAGCTTTCTTTGGAAGTTCAAGGATTTGAGCCGAAGGCTGCACTACTCGCCGGAACTGATGGAACTGAAGTTCACCGTGCGATCATCAGAGAAGGCATAGTGTATATGGAATCGGGAGGCTGGCTGCTCATGGAAATGGGAGCTGGACAGAGACATCGAATAGAAAATATGTTGAAGGAATTTCACCTTTATGACAGTATTGCCTTCCGGGCCGACTATGCAGGCATTGAACGTGTTTCCATAGCAAGGAGAGTATTAGCAGGTGGATAAAATTATCATCAGCGGCGGCGAAAAGCTCCACGGGGATGTAGAAATCAGCGGAGCCAAGAATGCCGCCCTTCCCATTATGGTTTCAGCGCTTTTAGCGCCGGGCTGTAGTACGATTCATAATATTCCTGATCTTGTAGATATCAAGACCATCAAGAAACTTCTCGGAAATTTGGGTGCAAAAATCGAGGGAGAATCTACGATACGCATCGATTCAACTGACATAACTAATTGTGAAGCCCCCTATGAGCTTGTCAAAACCATGCGGGCATCTGTCCTGGTCCTGGGCCCCCTTGTAGCCAGGATGGGAACGGCCAGAGTTTCCCTTCCGGGAGGATGCGCCATCGGAGCCAGGCCCGTTAATCTGCACATAAAAGCCCTGGAAGATTTAGGGGCGGAAGTAGAACTGAAGGACGGTTATGTGGAGGCCAAGGCGACGAGACTGAAAGGCACAACCATTTACTTTGACGTTTCCACCGTCACAGGAACGGAAAATATCATGATGGCGGCGTGTCTCGCGGAAGGGACAACAGTTCTGAAAAACGCGGCGAAGGAGCCGGAAGTCGTCAATCTTGCTGATGTCCTGAACGGCATGGGGGCAAGGATCACGGGGGCGGGCACGGACATAATAACGATAGAAGGCGTGGATCAATTACACCCGGTCGAAGCATCCGTCATACCCGACCGTATAGAGGCAGGGACTTTCCTGATTGCCGCCGGCATAACAGGGGGAGATATCAGGCTCCTCGGGTGTAACCCCGCTCACCTGGACGCGTTGATCCTGAAGTTAAAAGATGCCGGCATGGAAATCACCACCTTTGATGGCGGTATCCGGGCCGTGGCCAGGAAAAAAATTAAAAGCGTGGATATAAAAACACTCCCTTACCCGGGATTTCCGACAGACCTGCAAGCCCAGATCATGGCGTTAATGGCTGTGGCAAGCGGGCTCAGTGTTATCACAGAAACGGTTTTTGAAAACAGATTTATGCATGTGAGCGAATTGATGAGGATGGGCGCGGACATCCTGATTCATGGCAACAGCGCCATGGTGAAAGGAATACCAAAACTAAAAGGGGCGCAGGTTATGGCTACGGATCTCCGGGCCTCGGCTTCCCTGATTATTGCGGGATTAGCGGCGGAAGGAAAGACTGAGTTATCCAGGGTTTATCACATAGACCGGGGATACCAGGGGATCGAAAAGAAGTTTTCCGCCCTCGGTGCGAAGATGAAAAGGATTGCGGGATAAGATGAGAATTATCTTCACGGGCGAAGCCGCTTTCGAAGACATATTTTCTCAGATTAGAAATCGCGGCAAGATGTTTGATCAGAAAATCTGGGAAACCGTAAAAAGCATCGTTGACGACGTCGCCGTGCGGGGCGATGAAGCCCTCTTTGCGCACACCAAGGCATTAGACGGGTATCAACTGACGGCCCGTAATGCCGCCGTTTCTCCCGAAGAAATGGAGGATGCCATCCTGCGTGTACCTCCGCAGGATTACGCCATTCTGAAACTGGCGGCTGAGCGCATCGAAAAATTCCACCGGAAACAGCGTCTCGAAGACTGGTTCTATACCGATGAAGACGGCACTGAACTGGGACAGCGTGTATTGCCGCTGGAGAGGGTCGGCATCTATGCACCGGGAGGCCTTGCCTCCTACCCATCCACGGTTATCATGGCCGCTGTTCCGGCAAAAATCGCCGGTGTGCGTGAGATCATCCTGGTTACGCCCTCAAAAGATGCGAGAGTAAATCCCCTCATAGCCGCAGCGGCAAAACTGGGCGGTGTTACGCAAATATTCAAGATCGGCGGCGCCCAGTCCATAGCCGCCTTGGCTTATGGCACCGAGACGATACCAAAAGTGGATAAGATAGTGGGACCGGGCAATGCGTACGTTACGGCGGCAAAAAAAATGGTATACGGTCAGGTTGCGATTGACATGCTTGCGGGCCCTAGCGAGATTCTCATCATCGCCGACAGAACAGCAGACGCTTCTCTCATTGCCGCTGACATGCTCTCCCAGGCGGAGCATGATGAAATAGCAAGCGCTATTTGCGTCACGCCGGACGAAAATCTGGCCAAAGTAGTGGCCTCAGAACTGGAAACGCAGCTTGCCGGTCTTACGAGAAATGCCATTGCCGCGCGTGCCTTGGAAGATTTTGGAGCCATCATCGTCACCAAAGATATCGACGAGGCTGTTTTCGTGGCGGACCGTTTCGCCCCGGAACATCTGGAGTTGATGGTCGAAAATCCGCGGGAGCTCCTCGCCAAAATAAAACATGCCGGGGCCGTTTTTCTAGGGCACAACACGCCGGAAGCCCTCGGAGATTACATCGCCGGGCCAAACCACATTCTTCCCACTGGTGGAACAGCCAGATTTTCTTCTCCTCTGGGGGTCTATGATTTTGTGAAGCGAAGCAGCGTGCTTTCTTTCTCCGAAGAATCACTAAGAAAATGCGGGAAACAGGCAGCCCGCTTTGCAGAGATGGAAGGACTTGAAGCGCACGGCAGGTCTATCGAAAAAAGGTTATCGCGAAAAAAATCTTGACAAAAAATCCCTGATGTTTAAGATGCTCCGTGCTGCTCCACTATTTATCTGCTTTCTGAAAACCTATTCCGAGCGGGCGTAATTCAGCGGTAGAATGTCAGCTTCCCAAGCTGAACGTCGTGGGTTCAACTCCCATCGCCCGCTCCAATTAAAATCAAATAGTTACAATTATAATCGTGCTTCATTCAAGAGTTCTCAAGTATCATTTCCAGCCCTATTTCCAACCTTGACACACAAAATTGAGGCTTGTTTGTCACTATTCACTTCTTTTTTTCATCACCATTTTTGCTCTTATAGATGATCCGGAGTACGCTCTAAGGACAAGGTAACGCTGAAGACTTTTCATCCTGCCAGGGGCCGCTTCCTTCACACCTGTTGCTGTCCATATCCGCATAATGACCACGCAGTCTATGGTCCGCAGGAGATAGAAATGGAATTAGTGCTTAAAGAAAATATCCAGCGCCTTGAATATCTTGAAGGCATTATAGAAAAAGGCCTGTACTCATTTTATGAAGTTGGCAAGGCACTTTTGGGAATCAGAGATAACCAATTATACGATAAAGTGAAAAGTATTGCCAATTTTGAAACGTATTGTAAGGAAAGATGGGGGTTTAAACAAGATTATGCACGCAAGTTAATTCGTTCAACCGGGGTAATAGATAATATAAAGATGTATACTATAGTATTGGTTATGCCCCAAACCGGGAAAAAAGAATGCTTATCCAGACCACCCGCCACGACCCGGAAAACGCAGCAGGGGGGGTATGGGTCCCCTTTATCTGAAGCTCCTGTGCATTACTCACCCTGACAAAAAAGGAACTCCCCTGGACACCCCCCGGCTTCCCCTTTTTTCGATCTGCCCATATAAAAAGACTTCGCTGAAAATTTTAGAAAATCTGAGGAAGTAGGTGGTGCGAACTTGCAGGATGGAGATGGGTTAAGGGATTTATTTCTTCCTGAAAGAGAGCATCTGGTAATTTTGGCAGGTATAAATCCTTTCAAATGGTTATCAATAAAAATTGTCTCTTGACTTTTAAAAGAATTAGGAGCGAAAATATAACAAATTTACATAGGGCATCGTCAAAAGGTTAACAATTAATCTGAACCCTTTTTGTGAGGGTGGTGCCATGAAGAGAATATTGAAACCCTGCGTCTCACGCGAGAGCGGGGTTTTGTGTTCTTGGAAGGCACTCTTGCATATCCATCATTAAGAGACGGGATTCCCCGGCGTTAGATAATCTTATTACAGGAGATTTGTATATGGAACTTGAATTGCTTTCACATCTGCCGGTTTCAACACCCAAG
>Ga0153915_10003014_pt1 | contig 15400 bp, 10 predicted proteins | sample Opewatmetagenome_2_FD_107003 | JGI IMG/M metagenome (GOLD analysis project Ga0153915, IMG submission 107003) | Freshwater wetland microbial communities from Ohio, USA - Open water 3 Core 3 Depth 3 metaG | ecosystem: Environmental > Aquatic > Freshwater > Wetlands | place: USA: Ohio, Lake Erie...
AGTCGGACTCGCCGCTTTTATAGGAAAGCCTTTCGCTTTCGGCTTTGCTCGGGCATCGTCACTCGCACCCCCGCGCCCCGGAAACCTTGTAGCTGGTTTCCCCCACCCTCCGGGCGGGCCCCCTTTCCATTACGGGGACTTCGTGACGACACCCTCGCCGCCGAGCGAAGGACTTTCCAGAATCCGGCGGTCCCTTATTTGACAAGCAAGGACCCGGAGCAGAACTTCCGAGTGACTAGAGGATATCCCTGACGGAGCCTTTGCGGCGGGTCACGCCCATGCTGTCCAGCAGCTCGAGCAGCGGGATGCTGTACTTGCGCGATAGGCCGGTCATGGCCTTGAAATCCGCCACCGTCAGCTCTCTCTTGCCGCAGGCGCGGACCTTGCGGACGATCTCGTCGAGCCAGCGGGAGTGGAGGATGAAGCCGTCGAAGCCCTGGACGATCTTCTTGCGCTCGGCCAAGGACGCGAGCAGCGTCTGAAGCTTGCCCGGCGTGAGCTTGAGCTTCTCCTGGATGTCGTCGAGGGTCACGCTGCCGATCTCTCCGCTGAGGACCATGGCCTCGAGGGTCGCCAGCATCTCCTCGTCGGCGGCCGAAAGGGGGATGCTGAATTCGGGCAGCCGGACGAGTCCGGCCTCCTCGACGGCCCGTCCTTCCTTGGCCAGCAGGCGCAGGGCCAGGACGAGGACCGTCCGGGGCGCCTCGAAGCGCTTCTCGAGCTTCTCGAGCGGGGCGCCGCGCTGGGACGGATGGCCCTTGTGGTATTGGACCAGGAACGAGACGATCCGGCCGCGCAGGAAATCCAGGCTGGCCTGGGAGACGAGGCGGAGCGGGGCGAAGCCGAGGATGCGGACTTGGCCCTCCTCCTCGAGGGCCCGGGCCAGGGCCTCGACCCGGGAGCGCGTCAGCCGCGAGAAGGGTTCCAGGTCCTCGCCCCTCAGGCCCTGGAGGCCGCCGAGCTCGGTCAGACCCAGGATCATGTCCTTCTCGCCGAGCTCGAGGCGGGCCAGCAGGGCCCTGCGCTTGGCGGGCTTCATCTCCTGGGACGAGGGCGAGCCGGGGAACAGGCAGCGGCCCCGGCCGAGGACCTCGCCCGAGGCGGCGCGGACCTCGAACGGGTCGCTCCACTTGACCTCGACCAGGCCCTCGGCGATGACCCGCACGAACGGCGCCCTCTTCCGCCCCGGGATCCCGTAATCCAGGAACCGGGCCGGGATCTCGACGCCGAGGAAGACGGCCTCGGCCCGCAGCTCGGGGGCGTCCTTCCCCAGCGGGAAATCGAGCACGGCGTCGAAGGCCGGCGCTTTCATGGGCGATGCTCCTCTCGGTCCGGCGCCGGAACGAAGCTCATGCGGCGCAGAGCCAAGTCGCAGGACACGAGGACGACGCGGACGGAATCCCCGGGATCGAACGTCCGGCGCCGCCGTTTCGGCCGCAGCCGCCGGGCCGCCGGCCGCGGCTCGTAGTCGCCGCCGAGCGAGGCGAAGGGCAGCAGGCCGGTGACGAAATAATCGTCGAGCTCGACCAGCAGCCCCGCCTTGACGACGTCCACGACCAGGCCGCCGAATTCGTCGCCGAGGCGGTTTTTTAGGAAACGCAGGATGCGCCACTCGACGAGCGATTGCTCGGCGTCCGCGGCGTTGCGCTCCCGCTCGGAGGAGGCGGCGGCGGTCGGCTCGAGCTCGGCCGACGGGGCCGGCTCGCGGCGCAGGAGCGATTTGAGCAGGCGGTGGACGACGAGGTCGGGATAGCGGCGGATGGGCGAGGTGAAATGGGTGTAGTCCGTCTTGGCCAGTCCGTAGTGGCCGACATTCTTCGACGAGTAGACCGCCAGCTTCATGGCCCGCAGGACCTGGCGCCCGATGAACTTCTCGCCCGGGAGCCCCTTGGCCTTCTCGAGGACCCGCTGAAGGTCCTTCGAGCGGACCTTGGCCGGGTCGGGCAGGGCCAGGCCGAAATGTAGAAGGACGTCCCGCAGCTTCTCGAGGTCGCCGATGTCGGGGGCCGGGTGGACGCGATAGATCGCCGGCCGCTTACGGGCCGTGAAGGCCGAGGCCACGGCGACGTTCGCCGCCACCATGAACTCCTCGATGAGGCGGTGGGCCTCGTTGCGCTCCGCGGCGGCCACGGCCAGCAGCTTGCCGTTCTCAGAGATGAGCTCGGGCTCGACGAGGTCGAAGTCGAGGCTGCCCTCGGCCAGGCGGCGGCGCCGCAGGGCCTCCGCGGCCTGCCGCATCACGAGAAGGTCCGGGACGACGTCGGCATACCGCGCCCGCTCCGCCTCGTCCCCCTCGAAGATCCTGAAGACGGAGGTGTAGGTCATCCGGTGGCGCGTGCGGATGAGGGAGGGCGTGAACTCGGTCTTGCCGACCCTCCCGTCGGCGTCGATCTCGAGGAGCGCCGTGAGCGTCAGCCTGTTCTCGCGCCCCTTCAGGCTGCAGAGCCCGTTCGAGAGCCGCTCCGGCAGCATGGGCAGGGTCAGGTCGGGGAAATAGACGCTCGTCCCCCGCTCGAAGGCCTCGCGGTCGAGCGCGCTCCCCGGCTTGACGTAATGGGAGACGTCGGCGATGTGGACGCCGAGAAGCCAGCCGCCGCGATCGAGCGTCCGGATGCTCACGGCGTCGTCGAAGTCCTGGGCCTTCTCGCCGTCGATCGTCACCGTCGGCCAGTCGCGGAAGTCGCGCCGGCCGCCGAGAGCCGCGGCCGGGTCGAGGTCGGGCGCGGCCTCGGCCTCGGCGCGGGCGTCCTCCGGGAACTCCGACCGCAGGCCGTAGCGCCCGATGACCACCCGCGCGTCGACGCCGGGGTCGTCCGGCCGGCCGAAAACGCGGGTCAAGGTGAGCGTCGCCCGGTCGGCCTCGACGATCATCCCCGGCTCGGGACGCAGCCGCGGCCGGTGCTTGAGCGGGATGTCGTCGACCGACGGCGAGTCGAAGGCCTGGAGAAAGGGCGCGCCGTTGCGCTCGACATAGACGCCGAGGAGCCCGGCGCTCTTCTTCTTGAGGATGCGCTCGATCCGGCCCTCGGGCTTGCCGAACTTGCCGTGCTCATGGACGACGACGGTCACCTCGTCTCCCGGCATGGCGCCGTGCGCGTCGCGGGCGGGGATGAAGATGTCGCCGCCGCCGCCGTCCGGGGTCACGAAGCCGAAGCCGGGCCGGGCGGTGACGAAGCGGCCGCGGACGACGCCCGTCTTTTCGGCCAGGCGGTAGCGGCCGCGGAGACACCGGACGTCGCCTTGGGCGTGGAGCTTCCGCATCTCGTCCAGGAGCTTGGCCCGGTCGCGGCGCTTGAGGCCGAGCTCGGACATGATCCGGTCGAGGTCCAGGCCTTCCCCGTGCTTCTCGAGGAGGGACAGGATTCGGGTCGCAGGCATGGCGTCGTCTCAATAATAATGAAGCGAGACATGGGGCAGGCGGCGCCGGGCCCGGGCGGACAGGACCGCGTGGCGGCGGACCGCTTCTTCGAGTCCCGCGGGAGACCGGCCCTTGAGCGACTTCCGGGCCTCGGCCGCGGCCTGCGTCTTTTCGGCGGCGGTGGTCCCGGCCCAGAGCTCGTCCTCGATCGCCGCGTCCAGTCGCTCGAGCGCGGCCTCGTCCGGTTCCGCGGCCGAGACGGCCGCGAGGGCCGACCGGAGCAGGGACCGCATCCCGGCGTCGCCCGCGGGAAGCGCGTCCAGGGACTTGGCGATCTCCCGGCGGGCTCGTTCCCGCCGGCCGGGCCCGGGAGCGGCCGCGGGGTCTTTCCTTCGCCCGGCCGCCCGGTCCCGATGCTGGGCGAAGGCGGCCTCGACGTCGCGGTCGCAGAAGGCGAGCGAGACCGGCCGTGCGTTCCGGCCGCGGGCCCTGAGGCCGTCGAAGGTCCGGCCGATCCCTTCGAGAACGACGTCGAGAGGGATCCTCTTCCCTTCCCAGTCGGCGATCACCGCCTGGTCCCTGGCCGAGAGGAAGAGGGCGCCGCCGCGGCGCTCGAGGAAGGTCCGGGCGATCTCCCGGTAATAGCCGCTCTTCGCGCTCGGATCTTCCATCCTTGCCCCGTCACGATCCCCGGCGCCCGGTCAATCCCGGGCCTCACGGTTCCTGTCGTAGATGATCCTCAGCCCTTCGAGAACGAGATCGGGCTCGTAGGCCTCGATCGCGGGGATCTCCGCCGCGAGCTGGCCGCCGAAGCCGCCCGTGGCCACGACCCGGGCCTCCGCCCCGAGCTCCTTGCGGATCTCCTCGATCATCCGCGTGACCATGCCGATATAGCCGAAATAGAGCCCGGACTGCATGCTGGCCACGGTCGTCCGGCCGATGGCCTTCTTGGGCTTGCGGATCTCGATGCGGGGGAGCTTGGCCGTCTTGAGGTAGAGGGCCTCGGCCGAGATGCGGACCCCCGGGGAGATGGCCCCGCCGAGGTACTCGCCCTTGGCCGAGACAACGTCGAAGGTCGTGGCCGTGCCGAAATCGAGGACGATGAGCGGGCCGCCGTGCTTCTCGAAGGCTGCCACGGAGGCCGTGATGCGGTCGGCCCCGACCTCGAGCGGCGTCTCGTAGAGGATCGGCATGCCGGTCTTCAGGCCCGGCCCGACGACCATGGGCGCCGTTCCGAAGCAGGTCCCGCAGACCTCCTCGATGACGGGCGTCAGCGGCGGCACGACGCTCGAGATGATGGCCCCGGAGATCTCGCCGGCACCGAGGGCGCAGGCCTGCATCAGGTTGAGGAGGAGGACGCCATACTCGTCGCTCGTCTTGTCGGTGTCGGTCTCGATCTTCCAGCTCTTGACCAGCTGGCGGCCGCGGAAAAGGCCGATGGCGATGGTCGTGTTCCCGACGTCGAATGCCAAGAGCATGCGGCTCCTCCTTACGGCGTCCGTTCGAGCTTGAGGACGGCGTCGAGGACGACAGGGCCCGCGCCGCCGCGCCGGACGGCGAGCCGGCCCTCGGGATCGAGCCCCTCGTAGGCCGCCTCGAAGATCTCCCCGGCCGTCTCCACCTTCACGGCGTCGCCCCGCGAGAAAGCCGATCTCGATCCGAAGGCCCTGACGACCGCTTCCTTGTCTCCCCCGGCGAGGACATTATACCAGCGCTCCAGGGTGCCGCAAAGGGCGCCGAAAAGGGCTTCGACGCCCGCCTCCCGTCTTCCGGCCAGGCGGAGGGACGTCGCCGTCATCCGAAGGTCCCCCGGGAGATCGGCCGCGGCGTGGCGGACGTTGAGCCCGATGCCGACGATGACGAAGCCCCCGGCCGAGCCGGCACCCACGCCCTCGGCCAGGATCCCGCCGAGCTTCTTCCCCTCGAAGAGGATATCGTTGGGCCACTTGAGCCTCGTCTCGAGCCCGGCCGCCTCGAGGATCGCATCCGAGGCGGCCAAGCCGGCCGCGAGCGGAACCAGATGGGGGAACGGCACGGCCCCGTCTTCGGGTCCGCGCAGGATGAACGAGACGTAGAGGCCCAGACCTGGGGCCGAATGCCAGCCCCGGCCCTTCGTCCCCCGGCCCGAGGTCTGTTCCCCGGCCAGGACGGCCGTGCCGTGGGCCGCCCCGCCGAGCGCCAGGGCCCGGGCGGTGTCGTTGGTCGAGGCGACGCTCTCGAAGCGATGGAGGATGGCGCAGAAGGGCATGGCTGGGCCCGCGGACTAGCTCTGCAGCGCGGCCAGGTTCCGGCCGAGCTTGTCGCGCCGGGCCCGGAGCTCCTCGAGCCTGGTCCGGTTCCCGGCCACGACGGCGGCCGGGGCCTTGGCCACGAAGTCGGCGTTCCCGAGTTTGCGCTCGATCTTCTCGACCTCGGCGGCGATCCTCGAGAGCTCCCTCTGCAGCCGGTCGCGCTCCTGGCCGGCGTCGGCCGGCTGGCCCGGGACGAGGCCGATCTCGAAGGGGCCGGCGACGCCCTTGAGCAGGCCCGCGCCCTCCGGCAGGGCGGCGGCGAACTCGATCGTGGCGAGCCCGGCCAGCGTCTTCAGCGAGGCGGCCTCGGCCTCGAGGGCCTCCTTCTCCGCCGGGCCGGCGGCCTTGACGACGGCCCCGAGCTTGTCCTTGGGCGCGATCTTGTTCTCGGTCCGGATCGTCCGCGTCTCGACGATGACCGCCTGGACCATGGCCATGGCCTTCTCGGCGGCCTCGTCCCTCCACCCGGGCTCCGCCACGGGGAACGGCGCGACGGCGATGGACTTGCCCGTCCCCGGCAGGTGCTGCCAGATCTCCTCGGTGATGAAGGGCATGAAGGGGTGCAGGAGCTTGAGGATGCGGTCGAGGGCGTCGGCCAGCACGGCCTCGGTCGTCGTTCGCCCCTCGCGCAACCCGACCTTGGCGAACTCGATGTACCAGTCGCAGAACTCGTGCCAGACGAAATGGTAGAGAAGGTCGGCCGCCTCGTAGAACTTGTACTGCCGCAGGCTCGACTCGAGGGCGGTCGTGACGTCGGCCAGCCGGCTGCGGATCCAGCGATCGGCGAGGGTCAGCTCGGCCTCGCGGATCTCCGGCTTCTCCGCCTTGAGGTTCATGAGGACGAAGCGCGAGGCGTTCCAGATCTTGTTGGCGAAGGCCTGGTAGCCGGCCATGCGCTCTTCGGACAGGGCCAGGTCCATGCCCGGCACCGCCAGGGCGGCCAGGGTGAAGCGCAGGGCGTCGGTGCCGTACTTGTCGATCATCTCCAGGGGGTCGATGATGTTGCCTTCCGACTTGCTCATCTTGCGGCGCTTGACGTCCCGGACGAGGCCGTTGATGAAGACCTGGCGGAAGGGGATCCGGCCCCGGAACTTGAGGCCCATCATGATCATCCGGGCGACCCAGAAGAAGATGATATCGAAGCCGGTGGACATCAAGTCGGTCGGGTAGAAGGCCTTCAGGTCCTCGGTCTCGTCGGGCCAGCCCAGGGTCCCGAAGGGCCAGAGGGCCGAGGAGAACCAGGTGTCGAGGACATCCTCGTCCTGGTCGACCGCGCCGCCGCAGGCGTCGCATGCGGCCGGCGCCTCCATGGCCACGATGATGCGGCCGCAGTCGCGGCAGTACCAGGCCGGGATGCGGTGCCCCCACCACAGCTGGCGGGAGATGCACCAGTCGTGGATGTTGTACATCCACTCGAAATAGGTCTTGGTCCAGTTCGCCGGGATGAACTCGATCGAGCCGTCCTCGACGACCTTGATGGCCTCGTCGGCGAGGGGCTTGATCTTGACGAACCATTGCCACGAGAGGTGAGGCTCGATGACGCTCCGGCAGCGGTAGCAGTGGCCGACGGCGTGCTCGTAGTCCTCGACCTTGACGAGATCGCCCAGGTCCTGGAGCTTCTGGACGACCTTGGCCCGGGCCTCGTAGCGGTCGAGCCCGGCGAACTCCGGCCCGGCCGCCTCGGTCATCTTGCCCGCTCCGTCGATGACGATGACCTGCTCGAGGCCGTGCTTCTTGCCGAGCTCGAAGTCGACCGGGTCGTGGGCCGGGGTGACCTTGACCGCGCCCGTCCCGAACTCGCGCTCGACCCGCTCGTCGGTGATGACCGGGATGAGCTTGTTCTGGATCGGCAGGAGGACCCTTTTCCCGTGGAAGCGCTCGTAGCGCTCGTCGTCGGGGTGGACGGCGACGGCCGTGTCGCCGAGCATGGTCTCCGGCCGGGTCGTGGCCACGACGATGGCCTCGTCGGACCCCTCGACCGGGTAGCGGATGTGCCAGAGCTTGCCGCAGAGGGTCTTGTGCTCGATCTCGATGTCCGAGAGGACGGTGCCGCAGTGCGGGCAGCGGTTGACCAGGAAATAGTCGCGGTAGATCAGGCCCTCGTTGTAGAGCGAGACGAAGACCTGGATGACGGCCCGGCTGAAGCCCTCGTCCATCGTGAAGCGCTCGCGCGACCAGTCGAGCGAGGCGCCGAGCTTCTTGAGCTGGCTGGTGATGACCCCGGCGTAGCGGTCCTTCCAGTCCCAGGCGATGCGCAGGAACTCGTCGCGGCCGATCTTGTCGCGGCTCAGGCCCTTTTCGGCCAGCCGCTTCTCGATGACGTTGTGGACGGCGATCGAGGCGTGGTCGGTGCCCGGCAGCCACATGCAGTTGTAGCCCTGCATCCGCTTCCAGCGGGTGATGATGTCCGGCAGGGTGAAGCAGAGGGCGTGGCCCATGTGGAGGATGCCGGTGACGTTGGCCGGGGGCAGGGCCATGGAGAACTTGGGCTTGGGGGACTTGGGATCGCCGACGAAAAGGCCCTCGTCGAGCCAGAACCGTCCCCACTTCTCCTCGACGGGCTTGGGGTCGTAGGCTTTCGCCAGTTCGTCTTTGGGGATCATGATTTCGACATCCATTCCTTGAGGTCGGCCAGAACGCGGGCCCGGACGCGCTTCTCGATCTCGCGCTCCATGTCCCCGATCTCCTCGCGGACGATCTCCCGGACGCCGGAGCCGGCCTCCGGCGCGCCAGCCGCGGCCGGGGCTCCGTGGCGCCCGGCTCCGCCCGGCCAGAGCGGCTCCTCGGGCAGGGACGACGGTCCGGTCTTGCGGGCGATGAGCTCGCGGACGGCCGCCGTCAGCCGCTCAGAATCGAAGGGCTTGGGCAGGATCTCGTCGTAGTCCGGCGGCGGCGTCTTGTCGCCGTCGAGGCCCTCGAAGGCGCCGCGCAGCCCGATGAGCGGCACAGTAGCCAGCTCCTTCCGGCTGCGGAGCGTCCGGGCGACGTCGTAGCCGTCCCGGCCGGGCAGCGTCAGGCTGACGAGGAGCGCGTCGGGTCCGATCCCGGTCACCGACTCGAGGAGCGAGGCCCCGTCCTCGAAGACGAAGACCCGGAACTCGGGCTCGGGCAAGGCCAGCTGGACGGCCTTCTGGACCGAGGGACTGGGGTCGGCCACGATGATCGTGTAGGGCACGTCGTTCCTCAGAAAATCAACAAAATAGTCAGTTTACTCTACCCGTTTTGGACTCAAGTGTCAACGAATCGACTAGTATTCGACGAAGACGGCGTCCTCGCCGAGGACGTCCTGGATCTTCTCGATGAGCTCCTCGGACGGCGTCACTTTCTGGACTTCGGCGCTTTGGGCCGTCAGCCGGTAGGAATGGGGCGTCTCGAGCTCGAACACGACCGGGCAGCGGCCTTCGTGGAGGTCGAGGATAGACTTGAGCTCGGCCAGGGTCGTCTCCTCGAGGCCCGGCAGGAAGATGCGCACGACGACCCTTTTCGCCTGCTTCTCGAAGGCCTCGGTGAGCGGCATGGCCTGGCTGAGGCTGATGCGGCGGTTGTCCTCCTCGCCCATGTACTTGCCCTTGATCCAGACGAGCTGGCCCTCGCGCAGGTACGCGCCGCACTTGCTGAAGGCGTCCGGGAAGGCCACGACCTCGATCTTGCCGGTCAGGTCCTCGAGGACGAAGGTGGCCATCCGCTCGTCCTTCTTCGTCTTGAGCGGCTTGAGCGAGCCGATGATGCCGGCCAGCCGGACCTCCTTGTCGAAGTCCCGCTCCGAGTCGAGCTCGTTGATCATGTGGGAGACGAGCTTCCGCAGGCGGTCCTTGTGCCGGGCCAGCGGATGGCCGGTGATGTAGAGGCCGAGGGCGTCCATCTCGTACGACAGGACATGGGACTCGTCCCACTCGCGCATCTCCAGGACCTCGGGGGGGACGGGCGGCGGCTCGACGACGCCCGGGCCGAAGAGGGAGGTCTGTCTCGCGGCGTGGGCCTTCTGGACCTCGTGGCCGAAGTCGATCATCCGGTCGAGCATGTGGTAGCACTGCGACCGCTTCCAGCCGAGCGAGTCGAAGGCCCCGGCCTTGATCAGGCTCTCGACGGCCTTGCGGTTGAGGACCTTGGTGTCGTGCTCGAGAAAGAGGTCGAAGGGCGAGGCGAAGCGGCCGATCCGGCGGCGGGCGGCGACGAGCTCCTCGACGGCGGCCTGCCCGATGCCCTTGACGGCGGCCAGGCCGAAGCGGATGTTGCCGTTCTCGACGGTGAAGCGGAAGTCGCTGGCGTTGACGTCCGGCGGCAGGACCTGGATGCCCATCTCGTGGCACTCGCCGATGTATTTGACCACCTGCGGCGTCGCCCCGCGCTCGGCTTCGGACGTCAGCAGGGCGGCGAGATAGTGGATGGGATAATGGGCCTTGAGCCAGGCCGTCTGGTAGGCCAGCAGGGCGTAGACGGCGGCGTGGGACTTGTTGAAGCCGTACTCGGCGAACTCCTTGATCTGCTCGAAGATCTGGTCGGCCTTGGAGGCCGCGATGCCCTTCTTCTTGGCCCCCTGCACGAACTTCTGCTTCTGGGCCTTCATCGTCTCCTTGTCCTTCTTGCCCATGGCCTTGCGCATGAGGTCGGCCCCGGCCAGGGTGAAGCCGGCCAGGTCGGTGGCAATGCGCATGACCTGTTCCTGGTAGACGATGATGCCCCGCGTCTCGCGGAGGATGGGCTCGAGCTCGGGGAGCTCGTAGGCGATCCGCTCGGGGTGGTTGCGCCGGTGGATGGACTCGTCGGTCATGCCGCTCTTGAGCGGGCCCGGCCGGTAGAGGGCGTTGAGGGCGATGAGGTCGCGGAACTCGGTCGGCCCGAAGCGGCGCAGGAGGTCTTTCATGCCCGGGCTCTCGAACTGGAAGACGCCGTCCGTGTTGCCGGCCCGGAAGAGCTCGAAGGTGCGCTCGTCGTTGAGAGGCAACTCGTTGATATCGATGGAGATGCCGGTTTCCGTCTTGATCAGGGTCAGGGCGTCGTCGATGACCGTGAGGTTGCGCAAGCCGAGCAGGTCCATCTTCAGGAGGCCGAGGGCCTCGACGTCGCCCATGGGGAACTGGGTCGTGATCTCGCCCTTGACCGACTGATAGAGCGGCAGGAACTCGACCAGGGGCTTGGGCGTGATGACGATGCCCGCGGCGTGGATCGAGGGGTGGCGGACCTGGCCCTCGATCTTCTGGGCGATGGCCAGGAGCTGGGCGATCTTGGAGTTCCGGTCGCGCAGCGTCCGCAGCTCGGGCACGGTCTTGAGCGCGTCGGCGATCGTGGCGTCGACGGCGAAGGGGATCATCTTGGCCACGCGGTCGACCTCGGGCAGAGGCACCTCGAGGACGCGGCCCACGTCGCGGATGGCGCCCCGGGCGGCCATGGTCCCGAAGGTGATGATCTGGCAGACGTTCGCCTGGCCGTATTTCTGGGTCACGTACTCGATCATCTCCTGCCGGCGGCGGCCGCAGAAGTCCATGTCGATGTCCGGCAGGCTGATGCGCTCGGGGTTGAGGAAGCGCTCGAAGAGGAGATCGTACTCGAGCGGATCGATCTCGGTGATCTCGAGGGCGTAGGCGAGCAGGCTCCCGGCGGCCGAGCCGCGGCCCGGCCCGACGGGGATGCCTTTCTCCCGGGCCGCCTTGAGCAGGTCCCAGACGATGAGGAAGTAGCCCTCGAAGTGCATCTCCTTGATGAGCCGGATCTCGCGCTCCAGGCGCGCCTCGTACTCGGCCGGGCTGTGCGAAGCCGCGCCGTTCGTGGCCCGGGCCTGCCGCCGGTCCTGGCGGGCCTGGAGGCCCTGCCAGGCCATCTCCTCGAAATATTCGCTCAGCGACTTGCCGTCGGGCGGGGTGAAAACGGGCAGGTAGTAGGTCTTGGTCGGGAAATCGAAGGTGCAGCGGGCGGCGATCTTGCCGGTGTTCTCGATCGCGTCGGGGGTGTCCTTGAAGAGCTCGGTCATCTCCGCCGCCGACTTGAAGTAGAACTGGTCGGTCGAGAACTTCATCCGGTCCGGGTCGGAGACCTTGCGGTTGGTCTGGATGCAGACGAGGACGTCCTGGCTCTCGGCGTCCTCCCGCCGGGCGAAGTGGATGTCGTTCGTGGCCACGAGCGGCAGCCCGAGCTTGCGGGCCACGGCTACGAGCTGCGGATTGACCGCCTTCTGGTCGGCCAAGCCGTGGTCCATGAGCTCGAGGTAGAAGTCCCCGGGGGCGAAGATCGCCGCGTACTCCCGGGCCGCGTCCTCGGCCTTCTCCGGGAAGCCGCGGCCGAGCCAGAGCGCCACCTCGCCCTTGAGGCAGGCCGAGAGCCCGATGAGGCCCTCGCTGTGGGCGGCCAGGAGCTCCTTGTCGATCCGCGGCCTGTAGTAGAAGCCGTGAAGGTAGCTCTCGGTGAGGAGCTGGCAGAGGTTCTTGTAGCCGCGGTCATCCTTGACGAGCAGGATCAGATGGAAGTGGTGGATGTCGTCGGCCGTCCCCGGCTTCTTGTCCAGGCGGCTCCCCGGCGCGACATAGCACTCGCAGCCGAGGATGGGCTTGATGCCCTTGGCCTTGGCCGCCTTGAAGAACTGGACGGCGCCGAAGATGTTGCCGTGGTCGGTCATGGCCACGGCCGGCATGCTGCGCTCGTAGGCGGACTGGACGAGGGCCTCGATCTTCAGGCAGCCGTCGAGGATGGAGTACTCGGTATGGTTGTGGAGGTGAACGAAGGTCGGTTCCAAACTATTCCCACTCGATCGTACCGGGCGGCTTGGTCGTCACGTCGTACGCGACCCGGTTGACGCCGCGGACCTCGTTGACGATGCGGGTCGACATGCGGGCCATGAGCCTGGCCGGCGCGGGGTACCAGTTGGCGGTCATGCCGTCCGTGCTCTGCACGAGCCGGATGACGACGACCCGGTGGTAGGTGCGCTTGTCGCCCATGACCCCGACCGAGCGGACCGGCAGGAGCACGGCGAAGGCCTGCCACAGCTTCTTGTAGATCCCGGCCCGGTGGACCTCCTGGAGCACGATGTCGTCGGCCGCCCGGACGATCTCCAGGCTCTCGCGGTCGACGGGGCCGATGATCCGCACGGCCAGGCCCGGCCCGGGGAAGGGATGCTGGTGGATGAAGTCCGCGTCGACGCCGAGCTCGAGGGCCAGGGCCCGGACCTCGTCCTTGAAGAGCTCCCTGAGCGGCTCGACCAGCTTGAACTTCAGGCCGCGGGGAAGGCCGCCGACGTTGTGGTGGGACTTGATGACCGAGGACGGGCCCTTGACCGGGTTGGACTCGATGACGTCGGGGTAGATCGTCCCCTGCGCCAGAAAGGCCGCGCCGCCGAGGCGCATGGCTTCCCGCTCGAAGAGATGGATGAAGAGCCGGCCGATCGTCTTGCGCTTCCGCTCCGGCGAGACGACCCCGTCGAGCTTGTCCAGGAACATGTCGGAGGCGTCGATGCCGTGGACCTTGAGGGCGAACTTGTGGCGGAAGGCCTCCATCAGGACCTCGTACTGGCCCTTGCGCAGGAGGCCGTTGTCGATGAAGATGCAGGTCAGCCGCGGGCCGATGGCCTTGTGGATGATGAGGGAGGTGACGAGCGAGTCGACGCCGCCGGAAAGGCCGCAGATGACCTTGCCGTCGCCGACCGTGGCGCGGATCTCCTTGACCTTGCGGTTGATGAACGATGAGATCGTCCAATCGGCCTTGAGGCCGGCCTCGCGGAAGAGGAAATTCGAGAGGACCTTGAGGCCCTCCTTGGTGTGGATGACCTCAGGATGGAACTGGACGCCGAAGAGCTTGCGGGCCCGGTCCTCGATCACGGCGGCTCGGGTGTTGGCCGTGCTCCCGGTCAGGCGGAAGCCCGGCGGGACGCACTCGAGGCGGTCGCCGTGGCTCATCCAGACCTGCTCCCGATCCTTGACCCCGGCCATGAGCCCGGAGCGGTCGAGGACGCGCAGGGCGGCGAAGCCGTACTCGCGCTCCCTGGACGGGATGACTTCGCCGCCGAGGAAGTGGGCCAGGAGCTGGACGCCGTAGCAGATGCCCAGGATCGGGAGGCCGAGATCGAAGATGCCCTGGTCAGGGTGCGGGGCGCCCTTGCCGTAAACGCTCTGCGGGCCGCCGGAGAGGATGAGCGCCGACGGCGCGGCCTTGCGGATCGCGGCGAGCGGCGTCGAGTAGGGCACGATCTCGGAGTAGACGCCGAGCTCGCGGACCTTCCGGGCGATGAGCTGGGTGTACTGCGACCCGAAATCGAGGATGAGGACTTTCGTCATGTGGGGATTTTATCAGAGCCAACAGGGACTTTCAAACCGCGAGACGCGGCGATGAACAAAAAGGATGGAAGTTTTCACCCGCCGGAAGGTCTTTTATTATGGGAGGCCCAAAATGAAGTCGACTGCCTCTCTTCTCACGTTGGCGCTCTGCGCCCTTAGCGCCGTCTGCGGCCGCGAGTCCCCCGAGGCCGCGTGGCGTGGGCGGGTCGAGACCGGCGATGGGATCGCGACCTTCTCCAACCCCAAGGACCCGCTTTACGGCCCCGGCGCGCTGCGGCTCGAGGAAGATCTCACCATCGGCAACGAGCCGGGCCGGCCGGACCGCGAGCTCGGCCAGCCCTGGTACGTCGCGGTGAACGACAGTGGCGAGATCTTCGCCATGGACCAGGTCAATGCCTGCGTGAAGGTCTTTTCGAAAGCGGGCGAATCCATTCGCAGCATCGGGCGCAAGGGCCAGGGCCCCGGAGAGCTCCAGAATCCCAACTCGATCTCCGTTACGGCGGACGGCCGTCTCTTCTTCGAGGATTTCTATCGAGGCCTGAACGTCTTCGACCCGGACGGAACATTTCGGGAATTCATTTCGACCTCCGGCTTCGTCGACATCCTCGTGACCTCGGCAGGCCTGATCGTGGCTCGCGTGAACACGGTCGAAGGCGATCGTCCGGGGAAACAGATCCAGGTTTTCGAAGGCGGAACTCAACGGGAGGCGGGTTTCGCCTTCCGCCCCGACGAGCCCCGGGATCCGCAGGTCATCAAGCCGTTCGCCGGAAGGTTCTGCTGGACCCTGGTCGGCGACCGCGCCCTGGCGGTCAGTTACGATGGTCGCTACGACATCGAGATCCTTTCGCTCGAGGGCGCGCTCCTCCGGCGGGTCCGGAAGGATTACGATCCGGTCAAGATCACCGCGGAGGAAATTGAGATCTATCAGAAGCGGCTGCGCGGCCGCAAGATGGATGTCCCGCCCACGCATCCGGCCCTTCGCGGGCTTTGGACGGACGATGAGGGCCGGCTCGTCGTCATGACGTACGAACGGACGGCCGACAGCGACTCGGCCGTCTACGATGTTTTCGACCGGGACGGCCGCTGCCTGGTCAAACTGCCTATCCCCGAAGCGATCCGGCCGCAGGCCTGGAAAGGCGGAAGGATGTACGCGCTCGCGGAGGATGCCGAGGGGAACCCGAGAGTTCGCGTCTTCCGCCTCGTCTGGCGCGACGCGCACTGAGGGGCGCGCCGAGCCCGCCCGGAGGGACAGTCCCCTGGCGGGGACAGTTCCTTCGTTAGGAGGGCCTGATTTGATAAACTACTCCCAGGAACCAAAGGAGGACGACCATGGATTGGGAAGAGCTGGCCCGGGAACTGAGTCAACAAACGGATTCGAAGATCGTCCTGCTGGTCATGGATGGAGTGGGCGGCCTGCCGGCCGAGGGCCGGAGCGAGCTCGAGGCGGCCCGCAAGCCGAACCTGGACGCGCTGGCCAAGGCCGGCATCTG
>Ga0153915_10003016_pt1 | contig 15378 bp, 9 predicted proteins | sample Opewatmetagenome_2_FD_107003 | JGI IMG/M metagenome (GOLD analysis project Ga0153915, IMG submission 107003) | Freshwater wetland microbial communities from Ohio, USA - Open water 3 Core 3 Depth 3 metaG | ecosystem: Environmental > Aquatic > Freshwater > Wetlands | place: USA: Ohio, Lake Erie...
AAGAACTCCGGATGACTTTCAAAAAGGATATCATGAATGGTTAAGACTGACTTACACGGAATAAATGGAGGGAGCACATACTGGCTGTGAAACAGAGATAGCTTATCCCGGATTACGCAGAGGGGAAACCCCATGAGAAGGTTGAAGCGTCCAGAAGCACTGGGCAGTTTCTTCAAGGTGACGTCGGAATTATTCTCTTTCCAATAAGATAATTCCTTTGGGTTTTTGGCATATATGAAATAAGCGAATTCATTTTCTACCTTCAGCATAGCCTCTATGAGGTTCGCAAGATACGTCCTGACACCCTGGTATATCCCGCCCGCCACGTGGAAGTCTATGCCGATTCTCGGGGTCACCTCATTATTTTTTTGAGTACGATCTGTTTGTTTCAGCAGGTTCTTACATCACCTTTACTTTTCTAATAAGAAATCGTGATTGTATAGTTAACAAACCCACCTAAGATTGTACCATCTTCGAACCATATCAAATGTTTCATTTTAAATGGCAATTGCTCGGCATTAGACTGAACAAGTGTGAAATCGGGATTAGCTTTTCTGTGGTATTGGATAATCGTATCCGCAAAGTCTAAGGAGATTGTTTTTGACTTCTTCTTTATGCAAAGACGGCTAAAAAACCCGCTGCCAACGCCAATATCCAGAACAGATTTCCCCTCAATGTCCTCTAATAGTTGTGAAACAATCCTGATCTTATTCTTACGCTTGCCGCTCATGTAATGGTTGTTATACTTTTTAAGGTGCTCTTCTGTATAGTCATGCTGGGTAAACGATTTCAATTTAGCAATCTCATGCATTTTTCCTTTGTCCAACGCCAATTTTCATTATAATGATTCCTAAGGACATGAAACTCCAAAACGGCACAGAACCCAGTGTTATTCTAAGGAAACCATTCAGAAGCATAGTGACCCAACCCGCATACCACGCAAGAAACAAAGGCTCAACTGACGTTTCTCGTATCTGTTTAGAAAACAACTCGATTTTTATCAGGAGCCGCACAAGGAGCCAAGAAAATATTACAATACCGACAAACCCAAGTTCAAAGATTATTGTAAAGTAGAGACTGTGCAACTGCATTTCCGCACTCTCGGGTAACACACCGCCAACAACTGAAGCAAAGCCTCCTGCCCCGATTCCACGACCATATGTATTTTTGAAAAATTCGAAACCTGCCTCCCATAGTAAAGAGCGCACTTCAAGCGTTTTCCCAGCGCCAGCAACTTCAATGTCTGAATATTCTGCTCCAGAAGGCGCTCTGAAGAAACGCCATATAATCCCTTGCAGAGACTCGGGTAATATCAAAAAAAGTATTCCTATTAACACAAGACCCGCTATGATGACTATAATGAATTTCTTGAATTGTCTCATCCTGTAAAAAAAGAAAGCGATCCCTATCGGCAAGGCGACAAGCCATCCCCTTGACATGGTCAACACGAAAGCGAGACTCATCGGGATTATGGCAAGACCGTACAACCATTTTGAAAGTCGTGATTTTGCGGAAAGAAGTAAACCGAATCCCAACAGGATACCCACGTTCAACTGGAGTGCCAAAGTATTTGGATGGCCGGTAAATGCCAGTGCCCGGCCTAAGACACTTTTCGTCCATTGCAGGCCTACAAAAGGGCTGAACTTATATCCATGAGGGAATAAAAAGGTGAGAAAAGCATCGGCCAGACCGAGGAAAAACCAGATCATAACGACACTTCTGAGAAATTTTTCTTCCCGGAAAAACTGCGTGCTGGAGAAAAATAAGGCCAGTGCCACAAAGATCTGCACAACAACGACGAGGCTTGCCCTGAGGTTTGGGGTCCAGAGAAGAGAAATCATTGCCCAGGCTAAAAACAGAAATACTGGAACTTCCAAACTGCTCCTTTGAATTTCCAGCTTATCCCGCATGATTTTAATGAGTATCGTTACAAAACCAATCAGGATAAGGATATGATGCGCGTTAATGGTTTGGGCACCTGGTCCACCACCTCCTTTGAGAGCTATAATGGATATGCCGTCGAAACCCAAGGCTAATATGGTGAGGTAATAACACAATTCCGGTCTTATCAGAAAGAGAAGTAGGCCTGCAGTACCGATCACCAATATAAAAGGAAAATAGACAGGAAAGAGTATGGCAGCAAGACCCAAAAGAAGTTCAAAAAGGATGACAAAAGGAATCCAATGAGGCATCCTCCGTAAGTAAATGGTTAGAGGTAATTCCATATTTTTTCTTTTTAGTCTTTATCCTGCCCTTTCAACAAATATGGGACTGCGGTTTACCGGGAATGGACTATTAACATCCGAAGTCTTTCCGAATATATCAGTGATATGTACCTTTCCTAAACCCAGATCTGCTGTTTGATTCTGGTCAGCCCAGACTACAAATACTTCTTTGTTGTCAATTCTGAATTTAAAAACTTTTAGACCTCCCTTGCTCAAATCCTCCACACTTGAGAATCCGTTTAATTTTCCTGTCATGATTCCATAAGTCTTGAAAGCAAGTCTGGGACTAAGGTCAGGGTTTAGCAAGCCGCCAACAACTTTGGGTGTGTCGAAGTATTGCCAGAATGCCTTCTCTACACCTTCAGAAAACAATACCACATATCTCTTTACTACCAGTTCAGACAGAATCTTTTCTTCATCTGCTTGGGCCTTCTTTCCCAAAGCGCTCTGACCGGTTGTCATCTCAGTTGACCAGATGGGCTTTGAAAGACCATATCTTTTCATTATGTCTCGAAACTGATTGACTTTTCTTTCAACTTTGATGACATGCCAAAAGGAAGGAAAATTCTGGTAGATATGAAAATCCAGAATATCAAAATATTTTCCTCCGTCAGCTCTCAGAATTCCGTCAAGGTAGTTATTTCGGTCATATCCCCCCAATCCTCCCAGTACAACCTTTGCATCAGGCTGATTTGCTTTAATAGCTTTATAAGCAGATTTCAATACTTCGACATACTGAGCTGCGGGGCCTGGTAATTTACTGAATTTTTCCCTTTTCCAGAAATGTACTGGCCCTGTCTCTTCATTTTCGATCTGCCAATGCGTTACAACAGGTGAGTTAGGTGCGTCTTTAACAGAGTTGCCGTCATATCGCTCTGAGACCTCAGCTACAAACTTTTCAAAATCCTGTATTGTCTTTCGGAACTTGTTGTTCTTGACACCCTGTTCCGGTACAACTGAATATTCCCCCATAATTATCATGACAAGAACATTAATCTTTTGCCTATTGGCTTCCAGAATGACTTTATCGAGGTGCGCTTTGTCCTTCTCATAACTACTCCACTTCAAGTTAAATCTTCTCCACGCAATTCCGGCCTCCTTCATCAAATTCAAGTCCTTCTTGATGTAGCTTTCACTGTCTTGAAAGTGGCCAAGAACCCCGAAGTGCGGGTCTGAAGCTTTTGCCTCGTTAAAGCAAATCATGGCCCAAAACAAAAATAGGAAGAAGCATATTTTTTTCAATCTTTCACCCACTGTAAAAGTTCTCTCTTGTGTTAATCTATGTTGAAGTGCAATCAAGTTTAAAGGTAGCCCAAATCCTTTAGTCTCTCCCCTATCTTCTCCTCGTCAGCCTCGGAATAATCTATTCTTTCTGAATCAGGTGGTTTCGTTTCCACATCACTGGTGTATTCGATGGGATTGTTCTCCAAAAAGTTTTCTGAAAGGGCCTTGACTAAGACTTTTCCATCCATGTCTATTGGAATTGGGACTCCCATGAGATAAAGCATCGTTGGTGCAAGATCAATGATTTGTGCATGTTCAATCTCTTGACCTCTCTTTACGTTTGCTCCCCAAAACATTACAATGCCGTCCGCGTGATGTTGTGCATTAGCCTGGATGTTTACCTCCAATTTCTCAAGTTCTTTTTTGGGGATATGATTTAAGACAACATCTGGCCTGACATAATAACTTGGACGCGGGACAAAGCCTCTTTTCTTGAGGAGAATAACCATATCTGGCGCATTGTGCATCCTGTCACCACGGTAAATTTCATTTTTTTTGTAGATATCTTCTATTACATCTTCACCAGTTATAGGATCTTTCAAAGATTTTAGTCCTCTTGTTATTCTCTCACAAACTGAATCATATTCTTCTTCAGGATGAACAATGCCCTGCGGATCACGCCCTTTCAAATTTATCCATATGAATGTTCTGATTTCCTCTGCATAGGCGCGAGTTCGTCCCATGTCTATCCTCGAAAAAAAGTAATATGAAGCCATTCTGCCCCATAACTTAGGGAAGAGCTTCTTTATCCTTTCCTGGTTTTTTCTTGGCATTCTCCTCCAGATATTTCTCAGAGTTTTAGTCAGAAGTTTGGCATAGAGTATCCTTTTACTATGGGCAACAAGGCCACGATGTTTTCCTCCGGGGTCTTTGTATTTTAAAAGGCCCTCCTGATGAAGCCAGTTATTTAAATAAATAGTTTTATTGGAGGATGGGCCAGCACCATGATCAGACATAATAACCAAGGTAGTATTGTCATCCAATGAGTTCATTAAGTAGCCAATTATCTCATCAAGTCTTTCATATATCTTAAGTATAACGCCACCGTACTTCTTTCCCTCCTCGGGCTTGAATAAGGGGTGTTCCGTGTCCATGTATTTCCAGAAAGCATGTTGAACTCTATCCGTAGCCGTAAATACAACGGTAAAGAAGTCCCAGGGATATTTTTCCATAAGATATTTTGTCACTTCAAAGTGCTTTTCGATTGTCTCCATCTGTCTTTGAACGGCCAGATCAATATCCCCTTTGCCGATAAAAGAATATAGACCTGCCTCAATAATATATTCACCTATGTTTTCTCTTATTTCCTTATAAACCTCAGGAGGATATACGAAATTGCTATTCACACCAGGACTGTCCGCACCCGATATTATAAATCCATTCACCTTTTCAGGAGGGTATGTCATAGGCACGTTTATGACACCGACCTTTTTATTTACGTCGCTTAAGATTCGCCATATCGATTTCCCATTTCTTAGGCTGGCATTAGTGAATCGAACTTTGTAACTTCCCTCTATGTGCTGGGTAAAATCAAATATTCCGTGCTTGCCGGGGTTTTTCCCTGTAATAAACGAAGACCATGCCGGCGCACTAATCGGAGGAATTGTTGATTGCAAAACACCATGTACACCTTCATTCATAATTCTCGCCATATTGGGTAGTTTTCCGTCTTTAACCCAGGGTTTAATCAGGTCAAAAGTAGCGCCATCAAGACCTATTACAAAACATTTACCTTGTTTCATGGTTTCCTTCATAAAATGGTATTGTTAAATATTTCACTCAATATACCCCAAGCTCTTCAACCTTTTGGCTATTTCGTCGCTTTCTGTTTCAGTATAAACGTCGTGCATAAGTCTTTTGTCACTCTCATCGTCGGTTTCTTCAAATCTGACTGGTTTTCGCTGAATATGTTCTGTATCAAAAACCTCTTTTAGGACTCTACCGTCCATATCATTGGGCACAGGTAACCCGAGCACATAAAGTATTGTAGGGGCCAAATCAATGATGCTGGCTCCGTCTATCTCAATGCCTTGTTTTACACCCCTGCCTTTAATGGCAAAAATTCCATTCAACCGGTGATGACCTGTATAACGAATGTTTGTAAGATGAAGATTAAGTCGGTTACTGAAAACAGAATCTTCTTTACTTCCAAAACGCTGGACACTGTGGTAACCTTCATCACTCCATACAACAACGAGGTCAGCTGCTTTTGAAAGAAACTCTCCATGATAAATCTCTTCTCTACGGTAGACTTTTTTAACAACCTGTTTTCCAGTTGCAGGATCCTTCAGCTCCAAAAGGCGAGCTATGATCTTATTCCGTAATTCCTCGTATTCTGCTCCGGGTTCAACAATGCCGTCAGGCTCTCTCCCTTTTAAATTGATGTAAATATTGCCATATGAGCCTAAAGAATAAGCCCGCGTCTTTGTCCAATCGAAAAGGGAAGAGAACAAAATCCCCTCCACTTTATCACGCATTCCGGGGAAAGCCTTTTTCAGGCTACTTCGCATATCTTGTGAAAGATGTTTTTTCAGAAATGAAAGACATCCACGGATTATTCTTCTGCCAAAAAAAGATGCGATCGAACCTTTTTTATTAAACCCGATTGGTGATTCTTTCTTAAACTTCAAGAGACCTTCCTCTTCAAACCACTTATTCAGATGAACAACTCCCCGTAATGGTCCTGCACCGTGGTCGGACATTAAGACCAGGGTGGTATTTTCATCCAGTTTACTCTCGATTTTACCCAGGACAGTGTCAATGTGCCTATACACCTCTTTTATAGTATTTCCGAACCTCATAGCCTCATCAGGATTATACTCAGGATGAGATGGATCCATAAAGCTCCAAAAACAGTGTTGAACAATATCTGTAGCAGAAAATAGTACTGCAAAGAAATCCCATGGTTTATTTTCCATGAGGTAAAGTATAGTTTTGGTTCGATTTTCGATCATCCTGTGAAGGTTTTCCCGGAACCGGGATAAATCTTCATTCTCTTTCCAATCTAAGATAGTAATAATATAATCTCCTATTTCATCCTTTATTTGATCAGCAAGTTTCGGGGGATAGGTGAAGTTTTTGCTATCTGGTGCGTCCATCCAGGCAACCATGAAACCATTAACGTCTTCTAGCGGGTAGTTATTAGGGATATTGATAACCCCTATTTCCCCTCCGTGAGAACTTATAATCTTCCAGAGGGATCTGCCACGACGAGACAATGAAGTAACCCATCGTATGTCATAGCTGCCATCAATACGTTCTGCAAAATCAAATACTCCGTGCTTGCCGGGATTCTTGCCTGTTATGAATGATGCCCAAGCTGGTGTGGTTAACGGAGGTATTACAGACATGAGATTGCCGTAGCTTCCCTGTTCCATTATTCTGGCAAGGTTAGGAAGAGATCCCTCCTTAACCCAGGGTTTGATCAAGTCAAAAGTGGCCCCATCAAGTCCCACCACGATGATTTTTTGATTTATTATATTTCCTTTAGACACCCTGTATCGCTTTCAATCCTTCTGTCCAAGTCTCGTAAGAAAATTCATCGCTATTAGATGTAACCTAACCCTTTTAACCTTTCTCTTATTTCTGCTTCGTCCTCCTCTGAATAAACGTCTTCTTTGGTTTCCTCAATATCAGTAGCAATGTCTGAAAAACGGGCAGGATTTCTCTCCAGCCATTCAGGCGTGAAGATTGAGGTCAGAGTTTTACCATCGATATCAGCGGGGATCTGCAAACCAAGTATATGATAAATAGTGGGGAATATATCAATTATTCCGGCATTCTTGATCTGCTCTCCTTTCCCAATACATTTTCCGTAGGCCAAAAAGATGCCATTCAGTCGATGATTTGCTGTGACTCCTTTAGGGCTTGGATGATAAGCAATCACGGGCTTCTTGTCATTGCCAAATATTTCCCTGCCAAAGGTGTAATCAGAGAAATTCCTGGGAACCACCAATATATCAGGGGCCTCGTCAAGTTGATGGCCATGATAAACCTCTTCCCTTTTATACACATGCTCGAATACGCTCTGTCCATCGTCCGGATCAACAAGGGATTTTAATCCATGAATAATCTCCTCTCTAACCTTTTCGTATTCTTCACCCGGCTGCACAACACCAAAGGGTCTCCGACCTATCAGGTTGATATAGATAGAATTGAGATTGCCACCAAAATATGCTTTTGTTTTTGTCCAATCAGTATTTGAATGGGTAGAAGAAAGCAGTTTGGCCTGTATCACGGATAGGGGAATACCCAGACGATCTCTCATGCGGTAAGAAATAATTCCACCAGCAAGAAAATATAGTTTTTCCAAAGATCTCGACAACAGTTTCTTGAATCTGTTTCTGAAACCTCTTCGCTTCCCATCGGAGTGATCTTTGGTAGATAACATCCCCTTTCTTCTAAGCCATTCGTTTATATAAATCCTTTTACCATTGATGGGGCCGGCCCCATGATCTGAAATGACAATGAGGGTAGTATTTTCGTCCAGATAGTCCATAAATTTTCCCAGGATTGAATCAAGACGCTCATAGACTTTAAAAATGGAATTTCTAAGTATGCTTTCTTTATCCTCCATGTCTTTCCAGAAATAATGTTGAACCTGATCAGGATTGTCAAATTTGATCATAAAGAAATCCCAGGGATATTTTTGCATAAGATATTCTGCCACCTGGGTTCTGATATCGATAGCAAAAAGTATTTCTTCGAGCGCTTGTACTTTCCTTTTATTATTGATGAGATAACCACCAAAATGCTGGTGAATTCTATATTTTCCTCGAGTTATCTTGTTTATTTCTTCTTTTAATTGAGGAGGATAGGTATACAGGGATTTCTTAGAGGGGGTATCCATACCACTCACCATGCAGCCGTTAACCTCCTCTGGAGGATATGTTATGGGAACATTGATGATAATAACCTTTTTCCCGTCGTCACTGAGCCTTTTCCAGAGGGTTTCTGATTTGATAAGCTTTCGGTTGACAAATCGTTCTTCATAAGTTCCCTGTTTATCTTTCTTGAAGCCAAAGATACCGTGTTTTCCGGGATTCTTGCCTGTCATAAAGGATGTCCAAGCCGGAGCAGAGATGGGTGGGATAACTGACTCTAATTCACCCCATGCTCCATTCTGCATTATTCTACTTATGTTGGGCAACTTACCTTTAGAAATCCAGGGCTGGATTAGATCAAATGTAGCGCCGTCAAGCCCAATACAAAATACTTTCCTCACATCTTTCATTGATAACTGCCCAATGTTTTCAGTTGAATAATTCATCTTCACGCTATGCCTTTGCCAAATGTCTAAATAGCCTCTTCATCTGGTCACGAAACCAAAGGGATTCTTGATCATCGAGAACATGAAGGACCCAGAGCAGTAAAGGGTAGGATAGCCCACCTATTATCAGCGTTAACAAAGTTGCTTTACCTCCAAAACCGCTCCAAAGTATGACCATTACCATACCTGCCATGATCAATTTGATCCCTGCACCAAGAAGAGGACGGATGGCCAGATGAGGGACAACCAATAATCCAGTTAGCACAAATAGTAAAGCCTCTGCAATTAGGGTCGCAATGCCCGCCCCTATGTATCCCCAGGTTGGGATAAAAAGTATATCACAAAGGATATTGGCAGCAAGGCACATTGCAAGGCAGAAAACTGCCCCTCGCTGCTTGTTTAGAGCATAAAGGGTCCTGATAAACAGGATACTAAAAAATTGCAGACCTAAACTAACTGCGAGAATACGCATCAGGGAAATAGCTTGAACAAAATCCTTTCCTAAGACAAGGGAGATCACTTCTCCTGGAAAAACGATAAGTATTGCCAGAATGGGAATATAACCAATTAAGAGGAATTTTGCTGAGCGTGAATGGATGTCCATCAACTTAGTACCTTTTTCTTTAGACAACTGGGAAAAAACAGGGAACAGGGCACTGGTTACGTTTCTTGGAATAAACTGGAGTTGCAGGTTGATCCTGTAAATGCCGTTGAACAATCCCAAGTCAGCTCGGCTACTCAAAGCCTTTAGAAACATAACATCGATACGATAACTTACCTTACGAAGCATAAACGCGATACCCATAGGGAATCCTTCATGAAAAACCTCTCGGACCATCGATCGATTCAATATAAATCTCGGTTTAAAGAAGTACTTTCTTGTGAAAACGTAGCCGGCAATACAAGCAAAGATATTTTGTATGAGCATAGCTATAAAAATGCCCACAATGCCAGCATCAAACCTGACGGCCAAAATAACAAAGATTAGATAAATACTGTAGCTAAGAGATCTCATAAAAGCATCGTATTGCATCTTTTCATATGCCTGAAACACAGCGGAAAAGAGTTGGCTGAAAAATAGTAAGATTACCCCTACTGCGCCAATGGCTGCAGGAAGCAAAAGATAACGGGACGAGGGAAAGAAATAAATAGAAGCAATGATGAGAAAGAAGACCCCTATTCCCAAAATGGACATGATCAAAAGGTTTGCAGTAAAATACTCGTGGACTTTTTCGGGTACACGAGCTACTTCCCGGATAAAAACCTGATTGGCTCCCATGTCAGTTATAACCTGAAAAATATTACAGACGGCCAAGACAAACCCGTAGTCACCGAAGCGCTCTACTCCAAGATATCGTGCAGTAATTGCTATGGTAATGATGCCGACAAGAATATGAACCGCTTCAGAACTCCAGAGAGACAGGCTGTTTTTAATTACACGATCAGCAAGGGGCACAATTAAACCTCAAATAAGACGATCGCTATTCTAAATATATATTCAATCAATGTATCCTAAACCTTTCAGCTTATCTCTGATATACTTTTCTTCCCCTTCACTATATCCAGGTACTGGTACTTCTCTTTCAAGCTCGGATGAATCAAATTGAACAGGGTGGATAGAGAGAAATTCATCCTTAAAAATTTCTTTCAGTATTCTGCCGTCCATATCTTGTGGGATTTTTTCACCCGTGAGGTAAAGAATGGTCGGAGCCAGGTCGATAATTCTTGCCTTCTCAAGGGAGTTGATGTTTTTAATCATCGGGCCCTGGGCAATAAAGATCCCTTCTGGATGATGGGTCCCTGATTTCTGGAGAGAAGAATAATGAGAGACATCACTGAACTCCAAACTGGAACCCAAAAACCTATCTCCTTTCTCTTCTTTCCCATAACCTCTTCTTGTGTTATATTCAAAATTTTTCCATGTAACCAATAGATCCGGGGCTTTCTCAAGGCAATCTCCGTGGTAGAGTTCTTCGCGCCTGTAAACCTTTTCCACAATCCTCTCTCCTGTCTCAGGATCAGTCAATTTCTCAAGTTTTTCGGCTATCTCATTCCTGAGCTTTACATAGTCTTTCCCATCCATTATGTTCCCCTCAGGGAATCTTCCCTTCAGATTTATAAAAATATTTGTTGAATCTATACCCAGAGAAAATGCCTTTGTATGCGACCAATCAATTGTGGAGGTAGTCAGGTATGATCGAACCTTATCTTTAAGACCCGGTACTAAGGAAGTTATAAATCCTTTTAATCTATTCGGAAAATACTTTTGAAAAGTAAGATGAAGAATCCTAGTCAAGGCATAGTGTTTTTGATCTTCAGAACGGTAAGTGAGATAACCCTGCTGCTGAAGCCAGGTGTCCATAAAAAATATCTTCCGGCAGGGGGAAAACCCATGGTCAGACATGACAATCGCTGTCTCTTCTGTGCATAGTGCAAGTAATTCATGCAATCCATCATCTATCTGTTTATAAATCTCAAACATGGCCTCTCTCAGATTTTTATTGTCCGTTGGTGGTATTCCAAATTCCTCCGGGAATGCATAGTGCCAGTAAAAATGCTGGACTAAATCAGTTGATTCGAATACCACCATAAAAAGATCCCATGTTTCTTTTGCCTTCAGATGTTTTGCCACCTTCAGGATATAGTCGAACTGCTCTGTAATTTTTTTCAGAAAGCTCTCCGGTGTAGCATTGTAAGGATGCTGCCGCAATTGATATTCTCCAAATTTCTTTGTTATTTCATCCAGTAATGATGGGGGATAGCAAAAGTCGGAACGGAGTCCAGGAGAATCAAGGCCTGAAATGAGAAAGCCATTAACCTTATCTGGCGGGTAGGTGAAAGGCACGTTAAGGATGCAAACTCTTTTTCCCGTATCACTCAGGAGTTCCCACAATTTTTTGCCCTGTATAAATCCACCGTTCACATAATGAAGATCATAGCTATCAGGCTTATGTTCGATGAATTCAAAGATGCCATGTTTGCCAGGATTTTTACCTGTCATAAAGGATGCCCATGCCTGGGGAGAAAGAGGGTGGATTGTGGATTCAAGATTTCCCCAGGTGCCCTTTTGCATCATGCCCGCTAAAGTAGGTAGCCTCCCTTCCTTAACCCAGGGAAGAATGAGCCTGAAGGTGGCTCCGTCAAGGCCGATGATGGAAACTCTTTCGGTCATAGTTTAGCTGCCTCAAAGGGTTCAAGGAATCCATGATTCAGGGGTTCAAGTGCCATACCTTTCCTGTTTGGTAATTGTTTCAATCTTCTGTCGTCCTGTCTTGTCCGGGATCTTTCTCTAAAGAAGGATTCCAGACGGGCTGGAATGACAAAGAAGTCCGGGATGACAAAATCACAACTGAGATAGGGCATTAAATTTGTACAAGTCATTATTTTTGCAAAAAATTTGATTCTCTCACATTCTCAGTAGCTGCATGCTTCAACCTGTCAGATAATTGCACTCATCATATAGTTAAGTATAAAATCCTTTCTGGGTTCAAAGCAATGCCCGTGGCATGAAGTGGAGGATATTTCTTGCCTATCTCTGTAACTTAATGCGTCATAAGTCCCCTTACTTTGATTGTTATTCCGGGCTTGACCCTGTCGCCTCGGGCGACTCGCCGAGGAGAGAATCAGTTTTTTTGCCTTTCCGGATTCCTGTTAGGAATTTATCCCGTACTTGATACGGGCAGGAATGACGGTTTTCGATGCTACAATATATTCAAAGAAGCGTTGGACGCATTACACTATGGATTGTAAAGATAAGTTCTTAGGTGTCGCTTGACTCTTTAATTTTTTTGAGAGCCTGCGTAGCATTAAATCGGACATATTTATTATTGTCTCCGAGGAGAGAATTAAGGATGGGTACTGCTGCTTTGTCTCCGATATTTCCCAGGGCCCAGATAGCAATGAGAACTTCGCTCTCGCTCTTTTTATCCTTTTGCGCCAAAATAGAGACAAGGGCAGGCACTGCCTTCTTATCACCAATTTTTCCCAAAGCCTCGATGGCTTTTCCCCGAACGCTAAGGTTATCGTCATTCAGCCTGGCCAAGAGGAAATTTACTGCTGCCCGATCACCAATCTTTCCGAGGGCTTCGATTAGATCGGGTCTTATTTCGGCGGAATCCGAGTTTAAAAGTCTGATCATTTCAGGCGCAGCTTCTTTTATTTGAAGTTTACCTAATCTGAAGACAGCCTCCCTTTTGATTACGACATTGGAGCTTTTGAGATTCTTTAGGTATTCCTTTATATAAGGGTTGAGATAGGGATTAGAACTCTTAGAACACGCCATGCTTGTAAATAAAACCATTAAGAACGTGACAAAGAATATTTTCCTCAGTATTGACCTTTTTTTCCGCTTTTCAGGACGCCGGTAATATGCCTTCTTTTTTCCGTATTTATTTAAGACAACTCCTAAAAGTCTGAGGTTTGCCTTCTTTAAAACCTCTATTGATTCGGTGATGGCTCTTCTTGTCGTTTTCCCGGCTTCTGCTACATAAATGACACCATCCACATACCGACCTAAGATTGCTGCATCAGATTTGATCAGGAGAGGAGCAGAATCCAGGATCAAAAGATCAAATCTCTCTTTCAATTTGTCGATGATTTTCTTGAGCCTTTCAGATTCAAATATCCTGACTGGGTTCAAAGGGGTTGGTCCGCTGGGAAGCAGATTCAAATTATTTATCCCTGTGCTGACTATAGCTTCCAAACCGAATTCTCCAGCAACCACGTGGGTCAAACCCGCTTGATTCATTTTTCCGAAAAGCTCATGCAGGGCTGGTCTACGAAGGTCGGTATCAACCATCAAAACTTTAAGTCCTGTCTGGCTGAATGAGATTCCCAGATTCGCAACTGTCAAAGTCTTTCCCTCTTTAGGGTTACTACTGGTAACGAGCAAACTTTTCAGCGGTTTGTCAAGACTCGAATATTTTAGATTGTAGCGGATAGTTCGATAGGCTTCAGCAACGGGGTCATTCGCATCTACCTGGGAGATGAGTTTGGATTTCCTGATTCGAGGAATGGAGCCCAGGAGGTGAAGTTCTTTGAAATATTCGAGCTCTTCAGGTGTTTTTACAGTATCATCAACATACTCTGATAGGAATGCTAAGCCAAATGCAAAAACGAGTCCTAGGAAGGCGCCGATAATGGCATTCAAGATCAGATTAGGACTCTTGGGTTCATAGGGACGAAGAGCCGGTTGGACAAGCAGGGCATCAGGAAGAGTCATTGCTTCAGCAACGCCAATCCGGTTGCTATAATCCAAAAGCGAACTGTATATATCCTGACTTGCTGTCAAAGCGAGCTTGAGCTTTGATTCTTCATTACTTTTTGAAGGCAGGGTCCTGAGTAAAAGCGTATATTTGTTGATATCCTGATTCACACCATTTAGATGTGCTTCGAGAGCAGCCAATTGTCTCTCAAGGTCACTAAGTTCAGGAGATGTGACCTGGTTAACTCTTACTTCTTTTTCGAGATCCTTTTCTAATTCTGTTATCTGCTGTTTCAAAGCGATAACATCAGGGTGGTTTTCTGTCTTATCAGTTCGTTCACTGGCAAGTTTCGACCTCAGTTGGGAAAGGTCCTCCATGATTTTTTGTATCTGGGGATTTTCTTTCAGTATTAACGTAGGTACCGAGAAGGATGTTTGCCCGGGTAGGGAAGTCTTTCCTAACTGAGCATTCAGGGTTTTTATTTTCTCCCGGGTCTGACTGATATCAATAATGTTGTCTTCTTTCTGTTTCATGAGTTCAGCCAGTTTTTCAATGCTAATCTTCGTTTCTATCTCCAGATCAACAGTGTTCTGTTTATCCTTAAACGTAAGGATATCCTTCAAAGCTTTGATATAGTCTTCTTTCACCCTTACAATCTGTCCGTCAATGAATAGGTGCGCACTTTGAGTTTCCTTTTTCCTTTCTGTTTCACTATCTTCAATGTACACCTCAGCAAGCGTATTTGACAGGAATGTTGCCTGGAGTGAATCAGGAGCGTCTGCTGTAATGGCTATCGTGTTACTGTTTGTATCCTGCGCGATGGATATTAAGGGAGCCGGGAAAATCATGGATAATAGACTACTCTTGATGAGCTTGTCAGGAGTGAGTAAATTTCCGTCATCGTCTCGCACCTGAAGCCTATAGATAACTTTATCTAAAAGAGGGTAGACCTTGGTTAACGTAATCTTTGTTCCTATATCTACTTCTTGCGTTGTTCCGGTAGGGATGAAAGAGGTAACCTCTTTTATGCCAATAGAAGTAAGGAGAGAAGGAGTAACAGAAGGCGGTTTAAACCACAGCTTCGCGGAGGTTTCATATGTTGGTTTGAGTAAGAGACTTCCAATAACAGCAGTGAGAAAAATAATTGCAAAGGCCTGAATGGCGATCCATTTCCTTCTTAAAAGAATTTGCAGGATTCGCTTAAGTTCCACTAAGTAGGAATTATAAACATTTTGACCATTTTGTTCAAAGAGTAATTAAAGTGGAAGAATAATACTAAGCTGAAGGATTTACGGTTTACGTTGCCCTTTTTTGCAACGCCACGACGCCGATTGTCTTAAGCAGTATCTTGATATCCAATAACAGGGATTGCTTCTTTATATAGGTAAGATCGTAC
>Ga0153915_10003017_pt1 | contig 15374 bp, 10 predicted proteins | sample Opewatmetagenome_2_FD_107003 | JGI IMG/M metagenome (GOLD analysis project Ga0153915, IMG submission 107003) | Freshwater wetland microbial communities from Ohio, USA - Open water 3 Core 3 Depth 3 metaG | ecosystem: Environmental > Aquatic > Freshwater > Wetlands | place: USA: Ohio, Lake Erie...
AGGTAAGAGAATCCCGAAGACTCCGGAAACCAACATACCGCTCAGGGTAATGACGAAACCGCTCATCCCGAAGTACATCCCGGCACGCTGCTGACCCACTTTGACTTCATCCTCATCGACCACCTCAGCAATGATCACATCCCCGATCAGGATCAGCCCTGATAGCCCAATACCAATCAGGATGGCAGCAAGTATCGTGGTCACCAGCGAGGTGCTAAACCCTAATGGGATAACTGCCAGAATCATGATCAAATTGGCAATGATGAGGGTGGTGCGCGAGTGAGTACGGTTGGCAATGATCTGACGCCAGGGATACAGCATGGCAGCCGCGACTAAAAATGCCACCCCAAAGATGATCGTCGTGAGACCTTCGTCCACCTTCAGACAGTACTTCATATAAAACATCATCCCGGCCTGCAAGACACCTGTTCCAAAGAAACGCATTGCTTGGGCAGTAGCCGCAGTAACGAAACTACGATTGATAAAAGTAGCTTTTAGCGCGGGGATGAAAGGCACATAGGTTTGGTTCTGCGAGCTTTTCTTTTCGAACATCGCCGGAATGCCTAAATAGAGGGCGATCACAGCAATAACTGAGAGCAGGATAGCCATCCAAGACCAACCCAACCACTCTGAAAGGATAGGGGGCAGGGCTACACCGATGACCAAACCCCCCGTTTGAAAGATGTTCATCTTGGCGGCCACGTCAGTTCGCTCACGGTAGGAGGCAAACATTTCAGGTAGGAGTGAATAATATCCGGTCGCCAGGGCAGTGTAGAGGCCTTCCCAAAGCACGATCACAATCCCAAAGAAAATAAGCAAGGCAGTCGGGTTGATACGCCCATCAAAAGGTGAGAGGAATAACAACGCGAAGGTGAGCACATACGGCACACCCGTAAAAAGGATATAAGGGATTCGCCGTCCCCAATGTGAATGAGTACGGTCAGAAAGGAAACCGAGAATTGGGTTGTTGAGGGCATTATAGATGGTGTAGAACACCCAAAATGTGGCGAACCACGGTGCAGGGAGGTTTTTAACATCCACGATGTAAAACATAATGATGCCCGACACGGCCTCGACGGGAATCGAGACCCCCAGGCTTGAAAGGGTGTAAAGCGTGCGAGTTTTACGGCTGGTTGTCATTTCGGGCTGGACGGCAGTTTCCATTTTCACCTCTACGAGAAGATAACAGCAGTTACACCTTTATGGCAATAAATGCAGCTCACGGGCGCGAGCCACGCTTTGTGTACGGTTTTGGACGTCCAATTTCCCAAATATATTGTTGATGTGTTTCTTAACCGTCCCGGTGGCTAGCACAAGCTTATCTGCAATTTGCCGGTTGGACATTCCGTCTGCCACGAGATTTAAGATCTCCAACTCGCGCGGGCTGAGTGGCTCGATGAGCGGTTGCTGGAGAGGAGTTGCTGGTTGAGCCTGGATATGGGGGAAAGCTGCCAGCAGTTTAACCACATAGGCTGCCATTTCACCCATTCCTCTGGAATTACTTACCAACTCTAGCAGTTCTTCCATTTTTTCACCTTCATCGACGAAAAGCCTGATGTAACCCTCCGGCTCAGCCAACGCCAAAGCTTTGGTCAGCGTTTCCATTGCCAGCCTCATTTCTCCACCAGCATAATCGGTAAGCGCCTGGAATATCAGAATTTCGATTACGCGGCCTTGCCTGCCAGCTGACGAAGCGAAGGAATGTAGCTGATCCAATAACCGCCTGGCATCGACCAGACGACCTCTGGCAATATATAAGCGAGCTAATGTGATCAGGCTGTATTCGTCGAGGAAGTGCAAGCTATTCAAGATAACATTATTATCAATATCAAGACCCGAATCTTTTACCCATTGCTCAGCGGATTGCATGTCGCCTAAATTGATCCACAGGCGTACCTGGAGGGGCTTAATGGGGGTGATACCGCGAGTAGTTTCAGTGTTCCGGGCAATCTGTTCAGCTTTTTGTAGGTAAGAGACAGCGTTTTCCAGATTGCCAAGACTCTGTTCCAGCTTTGATTTGGCAACATAACCCTCGCGTAGAAAGACAAAGTCACCGATAGACTCTGCGAGATGTAAACCTTCCTGTATATTTTGAGAGGCTTTATCCAATTCATTCCATTCACGCTGGACATCCCCCATACGAATTAACTCAATGCCAAGCAAGTGGGATTTTGGACGACCCTGCATCAATTGGGCTGCCTGTGTAAATAGCTCCATCGCCTGGTGAAGCTTTCCTTGAAGGATCATTGCCTGTCCCAGGTAATTGACCGCACTCAGGTTGATCGATGATTCCTGTGTAAGCAGGGTTAATCGTAGCGACTCTCGTAAGGTCTGCTGTGCGAGGAGTGTATCCCCGTTCAATAACTGGATATGACCCATGAAAAATAAAGTTGTGGTCAGATTATCATAATCATTGGCTGGAATCTGCTTTAAAGCAAGCTCGCAATAATTTTTTGCCTTTTCCAGGTCTCGGAACCGCTCAATACTGGCGTGTTGTACATTAAGGATGATGGATATACGATCTTCAAAAGATAATCCAGCCAAACTCGGGGGAGGTTTGGTTTTCAAACTGGTTAGACGGCTATGAAAGATTGTTTTTTCTCCCAAGGCTTTATATTCATCAAATGCCTCTTCGAAATACCTTATAAGAATGTCAGCCTCATCTAAATAACCACCAAAGGATAACGTCCATATATAATAGAGACAAAGCCTGGGACGAGAATAGAGTACCTCCTTCGGAAGCGACTTCACCCAGCGCATCATGAGGGAAATTCTCTCTCGCCCAACCACATCGCCTGAAACCTTTTCGATCAGATTGCCCGCCAGATCAAAGTCTTCGGTTGTCAGCGCATATTGCACCGCATCTTCTACCATACCCTGCTGCTCACACCACTGGGCAGCCCGTCGATGGAGATCGGTCCACCGGTGCGGGTCGTTTTGGCGCAGACGGCTCTGTAATAAATCAGCAAACAGGCGATGGTAACGATACCACCGTCGATCATCGTCAAGCACGGTCAGGAAAAGGTTAGACCGTTCAAGCATTTCTAGCATGTACTGTCCATCCCTGCGATCCAAAACTGCATCACAAAGGGAGCCGGTCAGTTGGTCAAGAACCGAAGTACCCAATAGGAATTCCCGCACCTTATCCGATTGGCGATTAAGCACTTCTTCCACGAGATAATCGGCGATATAGTGATGCGTTCCAGCAAATTCAGAGATAAAACCTGCCATGCTCTCAGTGTTACGGCCTTGTATCGAGAGAGCGACCAATTGTAATGCGGCAATCCATCCCTCTGAACGGGTTTCTAATGCTGTGATAGCTTCAGTAGACAGTTCAATCCCCATCACTTGGGTAAAAAACGCGGTGGCTTCGGGGATGGTAAATCGTAAGTGCTCAGATCGGATCTCCTGCAATCCTCTGGTACGCAGTCGAGATAACGGCAGAGGTGGATCAGCGCGAGTCATAATGACCAGGTGCATTTGTGATGGCAAATGTTCGATTAAGAAAGCGATTGCTCCATGAATTGCTGGGTCAGTAATTACATGATAGTCATCCAGTATGAAGATAAATTGCTGATCAAACTCACTGATATCATTGATTAGGATTGTAAGGACTTCATTGATCGGTGGAGTTTGCGGAGATTGGACCAATGGGAGTGTATTGATAGCCAATACGGGATCGAGAGTGGTGAGCGCAAGGGCAAAGTAACTCATGAAGCGCGCGAAGTCGTTATCGTTGGCATCCAGAGATAACCAGGCAAGGGGAAAATCACGCCCGACGCCAGTTCGCCATTCGCTCATCAAGGTCGTCTTACCATATCCTGCTGGGGCAGATATCAGCGTTAGTGGTCCCATCACGCCCTGTTGAAGTTTCTCGATCAAACGCGGACGGGAAACAAGGCTGGAACGGGCTGGAGGAAAGTGTAACTTGGTAGTGAGTATCGGAGTAGACACTTCACATTCCTGATCAAGGTTGTAAAGGAAAAACAGCGGATAGTAAACGTATTATATAGCAGGATTCATAATCACCTAAAGGGCTTTACCATATTAAAAAATGAGCTCCCACACCTGGCAGCTCATTCTACTCGCAATTAACACCCAATCATCATCCGAGCTTTTGGCTTTCGTCAGAGTAAGTTAATGACGACCCGAGTGACCGATAGCCTGATCAGTGATGAGCTTATATCTTATTTACTGAGATCAATTTGATATTCATATCACGCAACCTGGCCAAAATACCGTATAACGCTGATTGGTCGACCACGGGTCCGGATAGCAGCGTCACCCCGTTCTCCAGGTGAGTGATACTCATCCCATCGAACCATTCCTCCCAGCACTTTTGTAAATGACCTTCCAGGTGGATTTCATAGCAATCAGCGACTTCTGATTTTTCGATGAGATTCATGGATAAATGTCCTCAGCAGGGCTGGTTTATTACAAAAGAATTGGTCTGGAGTTCATAAGTCAACGATGATAAACTCAGGCGCTGTAGCGCGCACTGGTCGAGGCTTTCTCTTCAGACTGAAGGAAGTCACCAAACAGGTTACATGGGCATCAACATATTTACATCCCAGGGCAAGCATGGTTGAGATTCGATTGTGCCCATCGCGTACAAAGTAGGTGTCTTTCACCTGGATCAGTTCTACGGGTGGCAGCCCAGCTCCCAGCCAAACCTGCATCGCTGTCCGCACCCAGCGATCCTTGCCGTTATTTTTTAGTGGTCGGAAGGCATCATCATAATCACTAGTACGCCCTTCGCTGCCCTTGATCTTATTGATCTCTACAGTCTGATGTCCCAGATCGTAGCAATTTACCACGTCGTATACTTCTGGAAATGCCATCAGTCGGTATGATTTCCCGGTCAGCTTCGCCCACAATTCGTGGATGTGCGCAGATGTACGGGCAGAGTGATACAGATCGAGCGCTTTTCGGAAAGCGTACTCTGAACGCGTAGCCATCATGGATGCTTCAAGCGGATATCCAGTTAAGAATTCGGTTCTCACAAAATCAGACATTTTCGACTCTCCTTCGATTTACATTGTTAGTGTAGCTGTAAACCATGGAGGTTGTCATGCATCTTTAGATGTATTTTACCTATATCTACAGGTGTATCTAGGATTAAATGCAAATCCACCCGTCATAAATATCCGATTGAGCTGGTGGCAAACAAAATATGTAATTAGCTATTTCTAGACGAGATCACATTATAAGGATTATTATCTAATGTTGTTCCTATGGTGATGCCGTTCTACTCCCCCAAAGATTGTCAAGCAAACTCCAATATGGCTGACTCATCAGGAAGCTCGGGGTGATCCAATAATCTTGCATACCAACTTGATCCGCAGATTGGAGCATGATCAGGAGATCTCCTGGCTGAATGGCGGTCATCTGATCCTTGGGTACATCCGAGCTGTAAAGCTTGTCCCACAATCCAAGCATCAGGATAACTTTACCAGTGTCTAATTTTAAGAGAAAATTGGTGACCTTAGCAATGGAATTGGGGGGTTGACCACCCAATTCGTGGTTTCCCCAGACAACAAGTCGATCGGCATACTCTAAAAATGTGGCGAAATCAGCCCCGTTTTCCACCACGACATTGCTGTTTTCGTCTAAAGCTACCCTGACCTCAAGAAAGAGCTGCTTATTATACTGATGTACGATATCAGCAGCTTTTGTTAAAAATCTACCAATCTCATACACCCGCCATGCACCTATGGTAGGATTATTGATATCAATTTCACCATCAGGTGTGCGAGGCCAATCCTGTTGACCTGTGTACGTCATGTAGGCAGATTTATCAACTTCTCCATACCCATCGGTGTAATAAAATAATTCAGAGACCATGATCGAATTCACTGGATAGATTGCGGATATTGATTCGATCATACTCAATGCATCCTGACCGAACTGCCCATCCACCAAATCCATGGTGCTCACCAGGTTCTTGCTTGCCGTACCTGAAGCGGATAAGGCTGCCTCAGCTGGATGGTTTTGGATATATAAAGGCGCAAGCATGTCCACCGCTGCACTGACATGCGCCCATTTACCAAAACGCTGGCTGTCCTCAGCCAGAAAATCAATTCCGGTATCCTTGACGTCACTAGACCAGCTATCGTGATGCTCCCTCCAAGGGAAGTATGTCCAATCCACCCTGCCGGCGCTCAAAACCACCATATTAATCCCGCCTCGCTGCATCTGGCTTTCCAACGCGTCAACTTCCTCCCGGCTTTTGCTCATATCCAGGTAATCGACCCGCATGGCGTGAACCCCGGTAACTTGAGTAAACTGCGTGTTTGGGGTAAGGTTAGGTCGTTTGAATATCCCATATGCCACCCACCCCAGGATCGCGAAAAACAATGCCGCAGCAAGGATGATTATGGACCGCTTTCTCATTCCATATCCGTTTTCGGTGCTTAGTGACCTCCCCAAAAATCTGCCAATGTCTGCCAATTGGCATCATTCATCAATAAGCTGGGAGTAATCCATATGTTATCTATTCCTCCTGCCAGAACGGATTGCATGGCAGTTCTGAAGCTTTCGGGGGAAACAGCTTGCCCATTATCGTCCCATAATCCGATAGACAGGATCAACTTATCCTTGTGGAACTGGGTCAGAAAGTGCGCCACGTCTTGTAGATATTCCGGTGGATAATTGTCCACCCCATAATATCCCCACACGACCAGACGGTCCATGTGTTCCAGGACCAGGTTGTAGTTTGTACCATGCTCATTCGTCAAGTAGCTCAGGTTTTCCAGGCTAAGCTCGACATCCATAAAAAGCTTTTTACCATGCGCGTGGGCGAGGGCAACAGCCTTGTCCAGGAAAGTATCCAGCTCGTGCGAGCGCCAATTCCCAATCGAAGGGTCAAAGGTGTTGATGGTTCCATTTGAATATCGAGGCCAGTCAGAATTCCCCGAGTAAGCCATATACGCAGCTTTGTCATCAGGACCATATCCATCACGGTGATAGTAGAGTTCGGTGATCGAGATCGAATCAACCGGATAATTAGCGGCAATATAATCGATCATATCCAGCAGCTGCTGACCAAAGGCACCATGAACCAGCTCGGTTGTGCTAACCAGATTTGCGCTGGGGACACCATCGACTGAAACAGCAGCCTTCTCAGGGTGAGCAAGTATGTAATTCGGGGCAAATACATCCACGACTGCATTTACATGTGCCCAATTGACGAATCGTGTGCTGTCATCCAAAAGGAAATCTAATCCAGTGTCTTTAACATCATTTGACCAGACATTTTCATGGCCTGCCCACTTGAAATAAGTCCATTCTGCACGACCGGCACCCAATGCCACCATATTGACACCCACTGACTTCATACGCTGTTCTAAGATTTCGACCAGGGCACGACTATTTGCCATGTCAGGGAAGTCAAGGCGCATGGCATGAATGGGAGTAGATTGTTGGACTATGGGCATAAATTCTAAAAAGTTATTCAAGACTACCTGCATTGTAGGAGATGTGGCGGACAGGCTGGTGTCTCCCGGGTTGCCTCCCGGCTCCCAGATACTGCTGCCGGTGGCTCCTTGGAAGCTTGCCATAGCATTGATCGGGGCTAAAATGGATTGAAGGGTAAGAACGATGCAGACTAACAATAAACACAACCAGCGACCACACCAAGTAAACTTTATCTTAATCAACCTTTATTGTCCTTTTTTGTGTCTCCCGACATCGACCGCCGGGAGATTACACCAGTACGCTCGAATTTATTCCATGGGGCTTCGGCGCCTCTAAGCTCGAGGATTATCGCCCATACAGTGACTAGATTCATCATGACAGAGTAAGGTGCCCATAATGGAAGTACGTACAGGTACCTCAGATCTTTCCACGCCTTATCCAAGGCAATGGAAAAGATTGTTACGAACAACACTCCAAATAGACCAAGCCACAAGATAATCGCCACTAAATTAGGTGCGATCGGATTATAACCAGTGACTGCCAACAAGATTAGAAGCGAAAGGATAAGCAACTGCAATATGGGAATAATAACCATATTGAAAAAGTTGATGGGCAAGTATAAACCTAAAGAGCCATATTTTAGATTAAAAAACATATCCCGGTGGAGTTGGACGGTCTGCAACAATCCACGTGCCCAGCGCACGCGTTGCTTCCACAAGCTTTTAATAGTCGATGGAACTTCCGCTAAGACGACTGCATGCGGAGCAAACTTGACCTGATAACCCGCCCGATGAACACGCCAGGTCAATTCCAAGTCTTCACCAATAAACCCTATGCGAAAGGGAGGCTGACCTTTACCCTCCCATAGCTGTTCAAGTTCCCGATGAAACGAAGCTCCACCGGCTGGATCCGTTTTTTCCAACACAGAGCGGCGGAAGGCACCATTATTTCCCGAAACGATGGGCAGGCAGTTGATCTGTGCCAATGCACGGCGCACAAAGCCTGTTCCCACATGGGTTTGCAGGCACATCAGCTGGGTAAGTGGTCGATCCAGGTTGACCGGCGCATCATTCCCACACACTGCCCCTACTTTTTCAGAGGTGAATAATGCCAGCATTTCCTCGATTGTAGTGGGTGTAAAAATACCATCAGCGTCCACGAATAACAGAATCTCTCCCTTTGAATACCGGTAACCAAGGTTCAGTGCCGAGGCCTTGCCTCCATTGGGCTTGGTGAGGGCTAGCACTTTTGGGGGGTCATGGAATTGTTTCATCACTTTATATGTGCCGTCTTTAGAGCCATCGTCCACCAAAATAACCTCGATATTTTGGTAATTGGATGCCAAGATGGATTCGGCGCAGTTACCAATGACCTTTTCCTCGTTATAGGCTGGCACAATGATCGAGACCAATGGCTTAGGAGTCTTAAACACAGGTGCTCGGCGGCCTTGAAAAGTGGCAATCAATGCCAGCGGAAAATAGAGCAGTGTGAATGAGCCCATGATGAGGATGAGCAAGCCCAGGATATTAAATATGGTGATTACAACGTTCATGATTTTTCGAAATAACCATCCAACGCGGCTTCGAAAACCTCTGGAGCATAACAGATGTTGGCACCAAAGCGGGCGTTGATCTCCAATACCACCGGTCTGCCATCGGTCCTGCGACGGATATCAATATCCAAGGGTCCAACTAACCCGACAGCATGCGCAGCCGCCTTCGCTAACTCCGCTACATCTTCATCCTGCACACGACGGACACTTTTCGCATTTCCCACCCTGCCTTCTTTCAGCTCAGTCTTTTCCAATACGACAACCGTGCTTTGCCCTTCTGGGCTGGCATACAAATTGGGGGCATAATCCGTACCATCGGCGAACTCCTGCAAGATGTAATTATCACCTAATATCGTGATGGACGACCAATTATCCTCTTCATGCAGTAAGACCTCGCGCCCACCTCGCCCGATACGAGGCTTGCTAATGCAAGGCCAGCCAATTTTACTCGCCAGTTCATCCTGGGAATATAGCTGGGATGGCAGGCTAAAGCGCGGCACACTCACATTGGCAGCTGACAGAGCCAGGCTCGTCAGGTATTTGTCATTCGCAGTTTCCACTGCTTTGGCGCTTGAGATGAGCACCGGAAAGTCAGCATGCCATTGCCAGCTCTTGCTGAATACGGGAAGCTCTTCGCTGACAGTAGGAATGATCAAATCCACCCCTTCCTGGTTAGCAATTAAATGCACAGCGGGTAATAACTGGGGGTCATCTGCTGGGGGGACTTGATGAAAGTGGATGCCATCCATCTCGACTAATTTCATATCTGTGCCAACCACATACAACCCGCGTTCCAACAAAAGGGTTGTCACGCCCCGTCCTGCTGGTCCGCCAACGCCAGTTACCAGGATTTTACTCAATTTCATAACCCCTAAAGTAATGAGACCATGCGCACGACCTCAAATCCTTCTGCATACTCCACTTTAGCCTGCCCCCCCCGAAAGGATAGTTTACTGCGGATCAGGTCTGGCTTCACATAGGTCTTTTTACGCTGGTCGCGATGTTCGCGGATGGCCTGAATCTTTACATCCACATATTTCCCAACATCCACAAAATAGGTGGGGTGAAAATCCTGGGTGACGGATGGACTTTCATAACACAGGATGGTGGTCCGGGTATTGCGCGCCGCCCGCAAGGTTGACTCAAACACAAGCTGGTGATCCTGGTGGATATCATGGTTGGAATGAGTGAAGATAATATTGGGATTGGTCCGTTCAATCGTTGCCTCGATGGCATTGGTAACATCCACTGCATCGGTCATAAGGCGGGTATCCGTACAATCCAGCACCTCGATATCATTCACCCCAAGGAACTCAGCTCCACTCCTGGCTTCATCCTGCCTGATAACACCATTTCCACCGCTTTCCCCCTGTGTTAGCACAAGGGCGGTAATATGGTAACCAGCATCGCGCATTTTCGCTAAGGTCCCACCTGCGGCGATTTCAATATCGTCTGGATGTGCGCCAATTGCCAGGATGCGCGCTGGGGTTGGATGGCGCTCGATCACGATCTTCTGTGAAAACAGGATCAAGATCAACACACTTTGTGCGACAATTCCAGAGATTTCAGCGATGACATCAAATTCAGTTGAGATCAAATTTTCCGGGCGACCGAAAAACTCAAACACCAATGTGGCAAGGTTAATCATCCCAAATAACACGCTCACACTGATGATCGCGTAGAATATTCCCACAACCCGCTGGGTAGACCTGCGCAACTCATTTCTACGAAGGTAAGTGTATATCCCCACCCCCAAAAAACTCAGGGTGGCTATACCGTGCTCAATGATCGATACGTATGACTCTTGCATAGACGAGACGATACCAGTAATCTTAATCGAATATAACAAAATGAGGTAATTCCGATTAGGTTACAATTTTACACGATATCCGGGTGATTCTATACCAATAAGGAAGTCCTGATAAATATGCAAGGTGGTCTGCAGAATTTACTAACGAGGTGGGAATGGCTAAAAATAGATTTCCCTGGCAATCTGGTGGTTATATTTCCACCTCAGCAAATAACCCAACTTCCGGGGTAAAATTACCATCTACTTATTGTTATCTTCGACTTTAGCTTGGAGGACACATGATCAAAATGTTATCGGGTGATGAAGCAGTCGCCCGCGGTGCGTGGGAAGCAGGTGTCGCCGTCGCTTCAGCCTATCCGGGCACCCCCAGCACTGAGATCCTGGAGGACCTGGCACATTATCCCAATATTTATGCGGAATGGGCACCTAATGAGAAAGTGGCGGTGGACGTGGCCATTGGGGCAGCCTATGCTGGTAAGCGCGCCATGGCAGCCATGAAGCACGTGGGGCTCAACGTGGCAGCTGATTCTTTCATGTATGCCTCCATGACGGGTATGGAAGCTGGATTGGTGATCGTATCAGCAGACGACCCGGCTATGCACTCCAGCCAGAATGAGCAGGATAACCGCACCTTTGCTAAATTCGCACGCATCCCCTGCTTGGAGCCCAGTGATAGCCAGGAGGCCAAGGATATGACCATCGCGGCCTTTGGGCTGAGCGAGCGTTTTGATACGCCTGTCCTACTTCGGCTGACCACGCGCATCTGTCATTCAACCAGTGCAGTCGAGCTGGGCGAACGGATCGATGGAACGCCCACAGAACCTAAACCATTCCCTAGGAACCCTTTGAAATATGTGATGTTGCCTGGGAATGCCGTCAAACGCCACCCTGTCATCGAGCAGCGTATCCTGGACGTGGCAAAGGTGGCTGAGAGTTTTCCCTACAACCGCATTGAGATGGGAGAGCCTTCGCTCGGAATTATCACCGCTGGGGTGGCTTACCAATATGCCAAAGAAGTATTTCCCCATGCTTCCATCTTGCATTTGGGCATGACCTGGCCACTTCCCGAACAAATGATCCGGCAATTTGCGAGTTCAGTCGAGAAGCTGATTGTCATCGAAGAGCTGGACCCATTCATCGAGGAAGCTGTTCGGTTGATGGGCATACGGGTAGAAGGGAAGAGCATTTTCCCAATCGTGGGTGAGCTGGACCCGCGAGTGGTGCGTGAATCCGCCATTAAGGCAGGCTTGCTACCCGAATCTGCCCGTATCCCACTGCCTGGCGTGCAGGTTGGGCAGCTCCCCACCCGCCCACCGGTACTTTGCCCGGGCTGCCCGCATCGTGGAGTATTCTATATCCTGAACAAGCTCAAAGTGCCGGTAAATGGCGATATTGGCTGCTACACATTGGGGCTCATCCCGCCGCTTAGTGCCATCCACTCCTGTGGATGCATGGGAGCAGGGATTGGGGTGGCGCACGGGGCCGTCAAGGCAGGCAGCCCTGAGCGGCACGTGGCGGTCATCGGGGATTCGACCTTCTTCCATACTGGCATCCCGGCATTGATCAACACGGTATACAACCGCAGCCGGGTGATCACGATCATCATGGATAACCGGGTCACCGGAATGACGGGTCATCAGGAGAACCCGGGTACAGGCGTCACCTTGCAAGGAGAGACGACCACAGTAATTGAGCTCGAGCCACTGGTGCGTGCCCTAGGCATCCAACAGGTGAAGACCGTGCCGGCTTATAACGTAGCCGAGATTGAAACCACTCTGAAGGAGTACCTGACGCTGGATGAACCGGCAGTCTTGATCACCCGCGAGCCGTGTGTACTTTTACCCGAGGTGCGGAAATCTTGGGTACCGTTGGAGGTGATGTCGGAAAAATGCAATGGCTGTGCACTATGCTTCCGCATTGGCTGCCCGGCAATTCTAAAGAGCGCTGAGCTGGATGCCCGCTTGCAGCGTCCCAAGGCATTGATCGATGCGACGCTTTGCACGGGTTGTGAAGTGTGCGCCCAAATTTGTCCACGCGATGCCATCACTTTCAGGCCAGTTGAGATGAGCGAGGCCTGACATGAGAGATACAATCAATTTCCTCCTGGCAGGCGTTGGTGGGCAAGGAACCATCCTTGCCAGCGATGTGCTGGTCAACGTGGGTCTGGCAGCCGGTTATCAAGCCAAACAGGCAGAAGTGCATGGCATGTCACAGCGTGGGGGGAGTGTGACCAGCTTCGTGCGATGGGGTCTAATTGTGTACTCACCCCTGGTAGGCGGGGGAGAGGTGGACGTTTTTCTGGCTTTTGAGAAAGCAGAGGCTTTGAGGAACTTGAATCAGCTGCGCAAAGGCGCGCTGGCACTGGTCAACCTGGCTGCCATCCAGCCTATCACCGTTACCTCCGGGGGGCAACCTTATCCAAATGACGATACTATGCGCCAAAAAATCGCCGAAGTGACCAAGGAAGTCGTCTATGTGGATGGTGAAGCCACTGCTCAAGGATTGGGTAACGTCAGGGTGGCGAATGTGGTCCTGCTGGGGGCGCTCTCGGCACTGATGGAACGAGAAGGATTGACAGGCGCAGAATTATCTGCGGAAACGTGGTTGAACGTGATCATCCAAAGGGTGCCACCCAAATATATTGAGCTCAACCGCCAGGCATTCCACGCCGGGCGGGAGGCAGTCATCAGGACCAGTTAATAGGTTTTTTATACTACCTAATTCATAGAGGAAGCAGATACAGGATCATCCTGCTCCTTTTAGGTTAAGCAGAACCACCCACATTGATCAACCCCAATCCCACCCGTTTGAGGAAATTTTCGGTTCAGATGGTTGTGTGTTCGATTCTCTTCGAGAGCGTTGGCACTTTCGATTTTATAACCATCACCCTTCTATTGGGTAAAATAGACTACTTTTTGAGCAGTCTATTCCTCGTGCAACTATTTCCAATATTTGCTATATCTCCTAACAATGCCTGGTTAGTGGCCCTCTACTGGACACTGTTCAACGTGTAGATATTTTTGGCACTCTTCTGTGGTTAGTGGACGGGTCACACGCATTTTGGCCAAATTAATCAATTCGTCGAGATTAATGATGTATGTTCGTGCAGTCCCATCCCAACCACCAGCTTCCAGGTACTTCCCGTCTGGGCTTAAGGATACACTCCAGGCGTTCTTTGGATTGCCATAATAAGAAGCGAGCTCTTGACCACTTGTTGCATCCCACAATTTAGCCAGTCGATCGAAGCTGGCAGATGCAACAAATTTGCTGTCCGAGCTGAATCTAACATCGAGAATCGCGGCTGAATGTCCAGTGGATCGGTGGAGGATCTTGCCAGAAACAGCATCGATAATAATTAATGGGCTATCAAATTCACCCGCGGCAATAAGTTTGCCATCCGGGCTGAATGCAACAGAACCGAAACCGATTGCATTACCATCCGTAACGCTAAAAATCTCCTTCCCGGTTGTACTATCCCAAACCCGGACGGCTCCATCAAAACCTGCACTTGCGACCCGCTGCCCATCCGGACTGAACGCTACGCCAAAGACCATCTGCAATTGAGGCGAAGGTGCGTGCTGAGCATGACCATCAAAAGTGATCAATTCCTGGCCGGAAGTGGCATCCCATATTTTTACTAATCCATCATGACTGCTGGTTGCCAGACGCTTTCCGTCCGAGCTGAAATTGATTCCAGCTATGGAATTAGAATGCGCTGGCCAGCTTAGGGCGATGTGATCATTCTCCAGATCCCACATCGTAACATTCCCATCCGCACTACCTGCTGCCAGGCGTGTGCCATCCGGGTTGTATGCTATCGAAAGCAGAGTATGCGGAGGATTTGTCGCTGGTAAAGTACGCAAAAGCTTGCCGGAAACTGCATCCCAAATTGCGGGTGTACCACTCACCCCAACTGTTGCTAACTGTGAGCCATCCGGGTTGTATGCCAACCTGACGTTATCACTATCAGCTTTAATAGTAAGCAGCTCTTTGCCCAAGCCAGTGTCCCAAGTTTTAATGGTTTTATCTATCCCACAGGTTACCAGCCGGCTGCCATCCGGGCTGAAATCGACATCCAGTACAGTACTGATATGACCAGGCAGGTTGAGAAGCTCTTGACCACTCGCAGCATCCCAAATGCGCGTCACGCCATCATAACTAGCTGTTGCAATGGTTTTACCATCCGGCGACCAAGCCAGATTGCGAAAACCACCCGCTTCTGGTCGAGTCAAGCTCATCAATTCAATCCAACCATCCACCTGCCAAACTTTCAGAGCTGAACCTTCATTTACCGCTGCCAGGCGCAATCCATCTGGGCTGAAATGTACACCATACCAGGAGGTGGTCGACTGAGCCAAAGCAATCACTTGCTGACCAGATTCTGCATCCCAAACCCTGACGGTACCATCATCACTTCCAGTTGCGAGCAGATTCCCATCTGGGCTAAAGTCAATAAATCGGATCATTGCTGTGTGGCCAGTCAGGTTAAGGATTATTTTCTGAGTAGCCAGGTCCCACACGACGGGATGTCCATCCATATTGGCTACAGCAAGCAGTTTCCCATCAGGGCTGAAATCAAGGCGGGAAGCCCCCAGA
>Ga0153915_10003018_pt1 | contig 15366 bp, 15 predicted proteins | sample Opewatmetagenome_2_FD_107003 | JGI IMG/M metagenome (GOLD analysis project Ga0153915, IMG submission 107003) | Freshwater wetland microbial communities from Ohio, USA - Open water 3 Core 3 Depth 3 metaG | ecosystem: Environmental > Aquatic > Freshwater > Wetlands | place: USA: Ohio, Lake Erie...
TTAAAGTAGCGATGACCTCGATAGATTTTGTTGGATGGATACCATTGGTAAATGAACTAAAATCATCGATAGTTTTCCTCAGATCAGAATAGTCACGTGAATGATCAAATAGAGTTTTTCCATCAGTAACTATTTTTGAGAGATTTTTAAACTTCGCCTTTGCCAATCCCCGGAGAACTATTTCTGCTGTTGGAACAAGATCAAATTCTTCTTCTACAAATCCGTTACCAGTAATCAAAATTATAAACTTTGAAAAAACAGTAAAGGGAGGTATTTTCCTTTGTTTGACGTTCAAATCAAAACGAACATGGAGATTTCGAAGAATCTTTTCACTTGATGATTCATGTTTCTTACCTTTTGTTTTCTTTGCGGGATGTGTTGCATTGATCCAATCCATGACCTCAGATGGACTTTGTACCCATGGGGGTTGTTTAAAATCTGGATTTTGTTCGGTCACAGCTCCTCCCTCCGTATAATGTATTGATAGGTATTTATTTTTCAAATTTTGTATAAAGTTATACGTTCTTAATACCTTTTGTCAGGTTAATGCTTCTGTTATCTTATTTTTACTGGTGAATTCGTGCTCCCTTGCAAAGGAGAGCATGCTATTTATTGATATATGAGAAAAATTTAAAATTAATGTTAATACCCAAGAAAAAACAGAAGGTTCTATTAGGAAGGTTTTCAATTACAACATCACGAGTGGAACAGAAGAGTATATGAACACAGAACCTCACGACAACAGTGTATATACCAAGAAGATTGTGAACAAAAAAATCAATGTCTTGGATACAACAAGTTGCGCGAAGCCCTCGCTTATCGAGCGAATCATCAACCTTTTTCCTGGACCGTACATCCTGAAGTGCCTGCTGTTCTCGTGTGTCTTCGGTGTTCCAGCATTGCTGCTCTTTCGATTCTTCGACACCCTGGATACGCAAGCGGCATTAGAGGTGTTCGGACCGCTTCTCTGGCAAAATGTCCTCACCTTTTCCTTTGCGAATTTCGTCCTGCTTTTCTATGCGGCCTACGGGGAAAAGTACATGCGCTCTCGAATTGCTGCAATGGTACCTCAGGTAGGACCACTCCTGCCGAGAGAAGCAAAGACGGTGCAGGACATCTTCCATCCTGTCTGCAGGTTTTTCCCTGCTGTCGTTTTGTCCATTCTCCTCGCGGTAGTATCCTTGCTGTCGTTCCCAAACCAAGGAGCCCATGCCGCTGGTCCCCTCAGCCTTACGTTGCTTGCGATATCGTTCCCCTTCGTATATCTCGTCTATGGCACGTTCATCTGGACCTATGTGAGCTCCATCAAATGCCTTCATGATTTGAGTAAACAACCTCTGAAACTCGCAGAATTCTACGAAGACACTCACCTCGGGATGAAACCACTTGGTTCATTGTCGCTGTCACTGGCACTCGTCTATTTCTTAGGATTAGGCCTTATATTCTTCTCCTTCCTCTCCGTACCACCTCCCTTAGAAGCCGCGGTGATAATCATGATACTTGCAGGGGTCATCCTGTTATTCCTTCCATTACTAACAATCCATCAAAAGATGCTAGACAAGAAGCGAGATGAACATAAAAAACTGAAAAGCCATTTCACGCAACTGTTGAAATTTATCGATGAACCATTGCGTACCGGTGATGAGACAGCAGTCGAAAATGTACATTACATGATGGCAGTAGAAATCATCGACCGCCAGGTCACATCGATCCCGGTTTGGCCGATCGATGCCCGATCATGGACGAGGATCTCCGCGATTGTTCTGACGGTTGTCATCAGCATCACGACCCGCATTGGCCTGACGTTCCTGGGGGCATAAACCCGTGACCAATTCCAATATCATTACCATTCGGTTTTGATTGCTATGAGGGAACAGATACAGATAGGACCAGAGAAACCGACACTCATCGAACGCGTCGCGAACTTCTTCCCTGGTCCTTTTTTCATCAAATGCCTCCTGTTCTGGATGATATTCGGCACACCCGGGTTACTCTTGGGTCGCTACGTGGACACTCTGAGCGTTGAAAAAACACTTGCTATCTTTCGCCAGGTAACTGTACAAGATGTATTCGTTTTCTCCTTAGCCAACTTTCTCATACCACTGTACGCGTTCTATGGGACGCGATACATGCGGGTCAAGATTGTCGACACCATCCCAAAGCTCGAACCTTTGACCCAGAACCGAAGAGCAGCACTGATGAAACTCTTCGATACCATATCGAGGCTTTTGCCAGCCCTCGTTCTAGCAGGAATATTCGGCGCCGTCTCCCTCATCTCATTGCCAGGACAGACGTCCCATGCGGTTGGGTATGTGAGCGCAGTCATCAAAGTCGTCGGATTTTGTTTTATCATGCTTTCCTATGGCACCTTTGTGTGGATGTACGCGAGGTCCATCCGAGGCCTCTATCGATTAGGGAAGGAACGCCTGCTCTTCGCCTCCTATTATGAGGATCCGCTCATAGGGATGAAATCCCTCGGGTCGCTCTCCCTTTCGTTCGCCTGGGTGTATTTCGTCGGCATCACGCTCACCTTCTTTTCCGTAAATCCTCTGCCTCTGCCGATTCTCCTGGTCGTGCTCGTCCTAATCGTGCTCGGGATCATTCTCTTTTTCTATCCCACGTACACGGTACACCAGAAGATGGTGCAAGAGAAACATGCTGCCGAGAAAGCCCTTCGGCATCGTGTATCACGAATCATGAGATCCTTAGACCACAGGGAAGAATCCCCAGATAAGATAGTGGACCTGTTCCTGTTTCAGACACTGGAACAAAAAGTCCCAAAGATCGCAGAATGGCCCTTCGATGCAAAAACCTTAAGCTGGTTCTCAGCGATTGTCCTCACCGTGCTCGGCACTGAAATCGCACGTCTTTTGCTTGGGATTATCGGAATGTAAGATGGGAAGAACAGGAAGGGAAAGAGAGTGTTCATGATTGATTTTCATGTCACACGGTTCAAGGGAGTGGAGCACTATTGCTAGAGTGTTCACACTATTTTTTTAATTATATTTGAGTTGTTTTTCAACTGTTCTTTCACAATGGTTTAATATTAATCTGACCTTATCTCTACGACATTCATCCCCTCTTCCCAATGTAGACAAGATATTATATGATTGTGGAGGAACGAAAATGGAAAGAAGATTAGAAGGTAAAGTGGTGATTATTACAGGGGCTGGTTCAGGCATTGGCTTTGCCATGGCAACGTTGTTTTCCAATGAAGGCGCAAAAATCGTCGCTGGAGAATGGAATGAAAAAACTCTTGCGAAAGTCATCGATGATGTACGGGCAGCCGGTGGTGAAATCACTGGCGTAAAAGCAAACGTCGCGAACCGAGCTGAAGCTGAAAGTTTGGTTGACAAAGCGGTGAGCACCTACGGGCGAATCGACGTCCTCTGTAACAACGCTGGGGTGATGGATGTAATGGCAGGTGTTTCTGAAGTCACCGATGAGATATGGCAGCGGGTCTTGGGCATCAATGTCAACGGCCCGATGTATCTCTCCAGACGGGCGATTCCAATCATGCTTACGCAAGGGAGCGGATCAATCATCAACACCGCTTCCGTTGCTGGAATCCGAGGCGGAGCGGCGGGTGTGGCGTACACTGTTTCCAAACATGCGCTCATCGGTTTAACTCGAAACACAGCATGGATGTATGGAACCAAAGGCATCCGCTGCAACGCGATGGCGTGCGGCGGGGTGGAGACCAACATCATGACCAGCGTGGATATGACGAAAATCAATCCGGAAGGAGCCAAGCGCACGGGAGTATATACGTCAATAATGCCGGCTCTCTTGAAACCGATCGATATTGCCAACCTGGCGTTGTTTCTTGCTTCGGATGAGTCGCGCCATATCAATGGTGCTATCATCCCAGCTGATGCCGGTTGGAGTACCGCATAACGAAAAAAGCAAATCCTGGCGGGAGTGCTTTTTCACTATCGTTGGGAGGAAAAAGCTCTCTCTTTTTTCATTACCATAAAGGCACTATTGCTACGGGTAAAAATCCCCAAAGGAATTTATTTGTCATTATTTTTATACTAACAAAGATTTAAATAGAGCAGGATAATCTATTTTCATATAGAGGGAAGGATTAATATGAAACGCCATCAAAAAATTGGAAAATGCGTACCCGTTGGAATTATTCTCTTGTTCGTAGGCACGAGTATCATCCCATCAATTGCACAAGTCACAGAAAAACCAGGAGTGCCATCATTCGTAGGGGAGTGGTTGTACGTCGGTGGAAGTGGCCCTGGGAACTACAGCAACATTACGACAGCCCTCCGAAACGCTACAGATGGTGACACGATTTATGTCTATTCGGGAATCTATACGGAAGATGTCAATTTCTTAGAAATCAATGTCTCAATATCACTTATCGGAGAAAGCAATCTCTCAACGATCATCAACCACACAAGCTTTTGGTTCAATACATCGAATATTTTCCTGACCGGATTTTGGTTTCAGAACTCCTCAACGATCTACATCGCTTCCATCTACGGTAACGAGGTGAGTCACAATTCCGTCACAAACTCGATTTTTACGAACCTATCATCAGGTATCATGATAGAAAATTCCAGCTACAATACGATCGTGAATAACCAGTTTTACCAATGTGGCATTTTCCTTGGCGCATATCTTACATTCTACCTATATCCTTTTGCACCAGAGTATGATGATTCTACAAACACAATTTTTGATAATATGGTGAATGGGAAGCCATTAGTCTATCGAGAAGATGATCACGATCAAACTATTTCCGATGCTGGGGAAATTATTCTTTTACGCTGCAGCAACATCACGATTACTCATACCAATTTCGGAAGCGTACTTTCACTGATAGAACTCATCCAAACCACGGATGTAAAGGTGACCGACAACGATTTTAACAACACGATTATCGCGTTATTCAACTCAAGTGAAAACACGATTGCTGAGAATCGGTTCTCCCCGATAAGCGATGGATCTCAGCTCAATGGGTTAGTACTTTTTGGTCCATCCACTGGCAACGATATAACAAACAATGTTTTTTCACATGAATCTACGATATTTATTTTCAATTCGTCCCATAATCTCTTCAAGCGTAATGATTTTTATGGTTCTCAGTTCCGCTTCAGCGGACCATTGATCCTGTTCATGGATGCAGATAACACCTGGCAACGAAACTACTGGATGAGACCACGGATTCTACCAAAAATCATTTTAGGAGCCAAATCCTCATCAGCTCCCTCAAAACTAAGCCAGATTTCACTTGACGTTGACTGGAGACCGACCCTAAAACCAAACAATCCCAAACCAGAGTGGGTATATGACGACATGCAGATTGAACGGAAGATGTCATACCCCTGGATTACTACCATGTCATTCCTCCATCTCAATCCAAGTTACTGGAGAAGCACTATCCCACAAGCTTTCCGCTAGAGAAGATTTTCCACTTAGAATTCGTAACAAAGCTTTTGTGGTCGACTCACAATACATGATACCGTGAAGATATGTTCTGGGATTCACCAATTGAAAAATTGACCACAGCTGTGTTTGGGTTCGCACTTGCAGTTGGGGCACTTTCTCTTACGAAAGCAAACCCTCAGACCACAGCTGACGTCCTTGGAGGGCTTGTTTTATTTAGTCTGAGTTTCATCATACTGGTTGTCATCTGGTGGGGGACCAGTGACATTATGTCAAAAATCGACCAAGGTAAACCTGTCACAATCTTCCTGAACATCGTGTTATTGTTCTTTGTCGCAATTGAACCGTACCTGCTGAATATTCTCAACACGAGCCCTCAACTCTTTCCACTGTCTTCAACTCTTTACGGAATTGACATGGCGTTCTTAATGGGAGTGTCAGCCGCACTCTGCTCTATTCTTATCAAGGAGAACAAAACAACCCTCACTGCACAACAACTTCGTCATTTCACGATAACGAGAAACAACCAGTTTGTGTGCGCAGGCCTCTTCTTCCTTTCATTATTACCTCAGTTCCTCGAGTGGACTCTGGCTGGCTTGTCAGTTCGGGTTCTCATCTGGTTTGCCACCCTTGCTTTCTCGCTTATCGTATCGACCAAAAATAAAACCAAGTAGGATGTTCCCCGCGCTCATACAAAATCACTGTTCCTTCGTATTTTTTCTAACCTTCTCTTTTTGGTAACCATCTTGAAACGTTTTTCTGATAGACTTCCCATGACGTCCCAAATCGATTCCGAAGTCGCGGCTCTTCAAATTTGACAACACTGATATGAAATGCAAAAAATAGGATAACATCGTACAGGAGAAGCATTGGAGACAAAAAGAATATTCCCCACCCGAGCACCACCAGTAAAACACTCACATACATTGGGTTTCGAACAAAACGGTACAACCCAACAATAACGAGGTCCTGTGGTGGATTCCACGGTGCTAAGGTCCCTTTTCCAGCAACATAAAAATCTCGGATGCACCACAGCAAGCAAAAAATTCCTATGCACACGACAATAATGCCAGGTGGGAAAAAAGGAGTATCCCAGGGATCAACATAGCCGATGACAAGTGGTAAGGACAGAGCAAAGATTCCAGGGAGTACTAAGAACGCTATTACAGTTCGAATGAATAAATGACGACCGGGCATCCGAAGACTCACCTCACATATCTTTTGGAGATATCCATATATAAAATTAATACTTTAAATACCCTTATTGAAAGAGGAATCTATCGCAAGGCATCGCGATGATTTTTTATCCTGAACTACGAAAATTCAGCAAACACGTTAACCGCAGGTTTCGCATTCCCAAAATAGGTAAACAAGGAAAAAGGACACCAAATGAGACGATGAAACTCAGGACTAAAATAAAATGTTCCAGCGATAAAAGAATGGTTCTCTGCCCATTGGAGGAAATCGCGTAACCATGCTTTCTGACCGCCTCTTGTGAGTTGAAATCCTTTTACCGCATTATTAAAGGAAGAGAATGGCCCAAGAATCAGGCTACTGCTAGGATACGCATATTCAGAGATGATGAGTGGTGTATCGAATGTGTCCGCAAGTTCTTCAGCAGTCTGACGGAATAGGAGTTGGGAGAGGGTGCCGTTTCCAATCCCTTGATAGGCGAGCGTGATATTGAAGATCCCTGAGGAAGGGTAAAATGACAGCCCCAGGTAGCTTAAGGGAATATCGCTGTTCTTCATCGTCGTAAAGAATGCAGCAGAAAAATTATAATCCCAAAAATGTGCGATGTGAAGAATGAATTGTGAGGTGGGGTCAACGGATTGAACGCCTTCGATACTTGCTTTTAGTAAGTATGCTTCCGCCTTCCAGGTCGTATTTCTCATAAAAGAGATGTTTTCCTGTTTTGTAAAATTCTGTTCGAAGATTCCACAAAACCCGTAGTCGATTTCGTTTCCTATCTCATACAGATCAGCATCAATGCCGTTGTCAAGAAGAATACGAGTCGTATTTTGAGAGTAATTTCTGATGACGTCTGCTTTGTGTTCTAATGAGAGATTCATATAATTATAAAGGATGTTCCATTGCGTTGGGGCTGGTTGTTTCCCGATATCTGACCAATCGCTACTCATAAAGAGCGTAACCGAGCATTTCATCCCTTGCTCCTGTACGAGTTTTGCTGTATTGATAGCATAGGGGAGGCTATCAGAACCGTTGTCTTTAACAAAGATTCTGAGCCTGAAATAATTGATTCCCTTGCTGTGCAAGAAGGAGTAAACATCAACAGGTCTAAAATGGTACCGCCAATGAAAAAAAGAATTTTTCATAGAAGTGACATAGTTTGCATCAATCCCAAGCATTTTTTCTTCAACAATACTACCTTGCATATTCTTTTTTTCATCGAAAAGAGGAATTGCCTGACAATACCCATTAATAATGAATATCAAGATGATGAAGAAAACGACTGCTTTATTCATGGGTCACTCTTCACAGATGAGATAAATATATATTTTTTAATTAATATTATATATGATTAATAATTTATATATTTTGCTTTAATCTGAAAATTTTATGAGGATGGCTCAGTCTGGAGAAGAAAATATAACAAATATTGATGATTCATTAAGGCCATAGACTTATTGAAAAATACCTTTACACATATGGTTTTTATAGCTTCTCCCCATATCCCGTTTCTATGCAGTATTACAATGAAGAAAAAATGAAAAATCTCAGAGTGAAATTAGAAAAAGAAATTCTCAGTTGGCCTCAGGTGACAACGAAAAAAATGTATGGTTGTCCCTGTTATAAATATAAGGATAAATTATTTGCCTTCCTGGTGACAGATGGTGTGGTATTAACAAAAGCAAATGAACAAGATAAGATAACAATATCAAAAGAATTCACGAGTACACCCTTCAAGGCAGCAACAAGAACAATGAAAGGCTGGCCACAAATACCAATCGATGAGACATCGGACCTATCGAAAATAATTCCGTTCATAAAAAATAGCTATCATCACTCTACTATCAATAGAAGATGAAGAACAACGTTTTCGCATTACCCTGTTTGATTTTCACTAGATGAATTACTCACGCCACTCGCTGGAAAACTCGAGAGGATTTTATAACTGGTTTTTTTTATTTAAGGTAAGCTAGAGAATCGTTTATCACAAAAGAAAATAAAGGGGGGTTTATAGTAAGCCCCAGATTCCTACGATGATAGCGATAATGCCGATGATTGTTTGAAATGACCCAAGCCATTTCGCAAGTTTCTCAAGAGATTTTCCGAGTGCGGGAATCGCGGGGAGTAACCCAGCAATCAAGATAAGTCCGACGATGATTGCGACGCTACTTTGTATTATCCACGACGGCCAGACAAGTGCGACGACGATCGCCACAATCCCTATGATGGTTTGAAATCCACCAAGCCATTTCGCAAGTTTTACCAGATATTTACCCATGGCAGGTACTGCTTCTAAAATGCCCATGCAGAGTATTAACCCTGCTATAATATTCATGATTGCTACATAGTCCATGTAACTACCTCACCTACGTAGAGAATGTAATCGTTGTTACTTATTAAAGATTCCTGTCAACAGGATAAAATAAAAAAAAATTATTGAGTACACTCGTTCTATTCATATGAGGCAACCTTGGAAATTCGTTGTTTTATCACCGATAGTACGCACCAGGAAAAAAGGAGGATACCGAGTCCCATGAGAGAGACAAACATCACGAGAAGAACCGCGTAGGCTACTTGTGAAACAACACTTAACACCGCGGTTGCACACACAGCAAGGATCGAAAATAATCCCAGTTCTTTTTGAGAAAAAACATTTCTTTTTAGGGGAGTACTTACTGGCATGAACCGATCAACCCAGAGCAGCCCTATCGCAACCATATACCACAGGGAAATCAGAAGATAGGGAAGGACGGTTTTCGGAAGTCGTTCAGGGAAAATGACCGCGGTGGTCACACCATAGAGCACAAACAGATATACCAAGACCGTGATGATTCCTCGTTTCCCAAGGACAACAGACTGCAGGTTCTTTCCTCGTGTCAGAAAATGCAACAGGAAGACAATGAGAAGGGAACCTCCCATGGATCCCACCGATCGTAGTATATCATATTTGGCACCGTTGCTCTGAAAGCTTGCTCCCATCACAACCAGGACCATGACGAGAAGAAGCGTTTTCCAATTTTTCTGTAAAAACCGTTCATGACCCGGGAGAATATCACCGCTCAACAACTCGTACGCAAATACCGGTACAATAAACGACATGACTGGATGCCAAAACAAAACCAAGGTAAGGAACTCACCCCATGCGACACCAAAGAAGTATCCAACCATCGGACCGGAGGACGCAGGATACCCAAACCAGAGAACCTTCGTAATCAACGCCTCATATAACCCAAACATCATCCCGAAAAAATACAGTTGACGCGGAGATGTTTTTTTATAGATAAACGCAACAGTAAAAAAGAAGATCGTATGCCCAAGGTACAACGGATAGGTGACCAGTAATCCCCAGGGATCAAGGAACCATACGGTCGATGCCCCAGAAAAAACCTCGGCAAACATCATCGAGAGTGCACCAAGAAGAAGGATTGACAACAACCTCTTCATATCAGAAAATATCACTCTCGTGTTATTTAATCATACCGGGACAAACCTTCCCAGAGAGGATCGTTTCTCCCTTAAAAACCAGAGGATTTTTCTTTTTTCTTAATGCGATATACTACCCAGACGTACTGTTGTTTTAACCGCTCACATTTCACCAAACGGACAGTGAGATTTCCCTGAATATCGTTGAACATATTATACGATTGTACACCGACGATGACTGGGTGGACCAGTAAGCTTATCTCATCTACCAATCCTTGATCCAGTAGATGATTCCCAAGGATTCTTCCCGTGTCAGTTACAACTGTCTTGGCATGATATTTTTTTGATAAGAGGAGAAGCGCTTGACGCAGGTCAACAGCATTAGTTCCAACACAATGATAATCGTACTGCCGATCATCCAGATAGCGGAGATAATGTCGCGGTGTCGTCTTCGATACCAGCACGATAACATCGCGGCACATGTCGAAGCGCCTACAGGTATGCAATTTTCCTTCCAACTTCCCCTTGGTATCGATGATGACCCATGCAGGAAGATTTTTGTTTCGCCTTGGTTTCTGAAAATCAGACGGCTGCTCTGGAGGAATACCGTCTCCGTACAACTCGATGCCTGCTGCTATCGTGTTCGAACCTATCAAATGGACATCGGGTTTGTACAATCCAGCGATCTGGTAATGCAGCTCCATGTTTGGTTCAAAAGAAGAAAGCGAACCGTCGATACTCACAGAATTATGGATAATGACTTTTGGTAACATAGGAGTCACGTTTGTAAATGATCATGCAACTTGAGCGACGATCACCACGTAGTTTTTCCCATATTTTTTCGCACATTTCGGACAGGTGGTGTACCACATGAACCATTTGGAAATCTTCATACCCTTGCTAGAAGCAATCTGTTCAAAATCTTTGCACCACTCCCCAGTATTTTGAAAAGGACCTTCGTAGACCTTACTGAAGAATGTTCCGCTTAATGTTGTGTTATCGGCACCAGGGATTTCCTTATCAACAGCAAGATACAAATCCATATTCCACTTTGACGTGTGATCTGACAAACATATCCAGTCCGGGATGGTTGCATTGGCAGTCTGTACTTGATCAATCAGTTTCTTCATAGCATTCCCAAAGTTCAGCGGCATGTGAAAAAAAGTACTTACTTGGGCTTTTATGAATTTCTTTTCGTTCCACTCAAATCGCTTTCCATCCCATGGCGTGGGATTAAATTTTGGGCAACATTCCTCTTCATTCATCGGTTCGCTCTCCAGATATATTTCTGAAGGTCTTTTACCATAAATTTTTTCCCTTTTTTCAGTATGGTAAATCCTTCTCGTTCAAGAAGTTTTTTCTGAGCAAGCGCACCTCCAGGGTACTTTTCGTTAAGGACTCCGTCTGCCTTTAGTGTCCGCCAGTACGGAATACGAAGTGATTTTCCTTCTCGTGTAGCTTCTGCTGTGGCATTTGCCGCGGTCATAATAAAGATCCCAGTGGTCAGTGAACAACATGCTTTGACATGATGTTTTTTTGCGATTGTTTTACAGATTTCAACAAGAGTGATGAGTTTTCCATTCGGAACCTGTTTCATAATTTCAACAACTTCGCTTGGATTTACAAGGACCACATCGTCACCTGTCTCAGCACCCATTTTATGAACCGCATTATAACACGGGAATTTTTCCTGTACCTTCAAAACTTTCGGTAAATTCTGTTTATCAGCAAGCTTTTCTTGCCAGGTCTTCTTTTTATATCCCATGGAATCATCTCGTTTTTCGTTGTTTTTTCAGTTCACATCTTCCTTCATATGGCCGAAAGAACAATTCGTATTCCTTCTTTGAAAGATTACCTGCGAATTTCTTCTTTATCTCATCGATGATATCTGCTCGAGATTTCAATTTCTCGCAAGTATCAAAAGAAGTACAAAGCGAGCAGCTGTCAACGTGCCTCTCCAGAGCGCATGGCCGAACAGGACAGGTGGTATCCAGATGAGCTCCCGTGCTCTTACACCCAACGCATATGATGCGTTCTTCAGGGATATCGAAACCAAAAAATGTGCTCCATCCTTTTCGAACGGTGGTTCTATCGGTGAGTGCATCAACATTCTTGATAAATGCTGGACACAAATCGCATCGATACCCGCAGAAAGATACCGGTTTATCCGTCATCGTCCCATCGATACATTTTTTTCTTTGTTTTTAAGATTTCTCTCTCGCAGTGAAAACACAATCCGTTATGGCAGCATCGTGTTCCCCCACAGGTAGGGCAGTCCCATCGTTTCTCTTGCGTCCTGAGGAATTCGTCCATTCCTTTGGTTTTGATTTCCGCAAGATTCTCTAAAGGACTCATCCGGAAAAACGTCTGATACCTCGCATCAAGATGTTTCAAATCCTGACAGGGATATTCCTCACATTCGTAACAAAACTGCACCGTGAGGTTCGACAGACGTGAACATCGTTTTTTCAGGAGCGCACATTGTTTGTCCCGTGGTCGACATCCTTTACAATACGAGATAGGTATTCCCTTGTCTCTCAAGTCATGGTGCAATGCAAGATATCCACTGCATATGTTGCAGTTCATCCCGCATGGTGCGATAAGCTCCGAAGAGAAATGACTTTTCATTTTTTTCCACCCGATAGATGAGAGAGAATCAAGGGGTGTGCAATAGGTAGTTGGTATTTTAATCCTCTCTTTACAGTTGGGAACAGGGAGATTTCAATAGATTTCACGCAAAATTTTTTTATCGAAAAAGTATGTAGTATAAAAGGTTAGATCCTTACGAGAAGTATGCACAGGGAGAAGATGGATACGTGAGCCTAAAGGATGCGTTATTGTTCAACGATACAAATGAATGGCGTGCGTGGCTAGAGAAAAACCATGGGAAAAGAAAAGAAGTCTGGCTTCTCCATTATAAGAAGCAAGAAGGCAAGCCACATTTGAACCATATCGATGCGGTAAAGGAAGCCCTCTGCTATGGCTGGATTGACAGTACACTTAAAAAAATCGATGAGGAACGATTCATCCTGAGATATACACCCAGGAAACCAAAAAGCATCTGGTCCAAAATAAACAAAAAAAACGCTGAAGAAATGATCGTTACAGGAAAAATGACGAAAGCAGGTTTAGAGAAAATCGAAGAAGCAAAAAGACACGGGTTCTGGGACACTGCTTACACAAATAAAAGAAAGGAACGGATCCCATCAGATCTAAAACAAGCACTCATTATAGATCACAGAGCATGGGATAATTTTCAACATTTCGCAAATAGCTACAGAAACATGTACTGCGGATGGATAAAAGGCGCAAAAACGAAAGAAACAAGAAAGAAAAGAATTGCTGAAGTTGTGAAACGCTCACGAAAGAATAAAAAACCAGGAATCGAATAACACAATCAATAAAAAAAAAATTTTTTAAAAAAAAAAAAGAGATGGAAAGACTATCCATCAATTGGTTCTGGCGAACTCCACTCAGGGCTGAAAATAACCAAGGTTGGATCCCCGTAGATACTTTGAACAGTCGTTATCTGCATCGTCGATTCCCCGTACAGTGAAACTGGATTAAGGGTAGTGAAATCCCGATAGTGAAGCCAGACCTCTTTTGAATAGGCTTGACCGACGGATTCACCATTTATCATCGCACTCTCGAAGAACATGTCATCCATTAAATCAGCTTCTGGGCAGAGTCCTGAACCTGCATTCCCATACCAGAGGACTGCGCCATGGTCCAGATAGACCATTGGTCCGTACCCATCGCCAGTCGAGCAGGATTGATAGAACACTGCAGCGCTTTTCAGGTTCCCTAAAAGTTGATCGACGTAGTCATATTGGACGATATCGTATAAGGACGGTGGTTCTGGGTTGTACCAGCTTCGTCCATTGTTTCTCACGATGCGCCAGGAATCGAATCCGCTGTACCCACGCCAGGCGTCCCACCAGATTTGTTCTGGGTAGTTACAATGCTCAGTCTGATAGTATTGGGCAGAAACACCACTGCCACCAGTCCCATGACCTGAGTAATAGAAAACACTAACGCCATCGTTCAAACGCTGGAGATGAGCATCCCATAGACAATGACCCTCAAAGGTTCGTAAATGTGAACTGAATGTCGCTTTTACTGCTCGGCTCGAATAGGGATAGAAGATTTCTCCATTGTTCAATGTCCAGTCCTCGGTTCCATCAGGGAAATTCATGAGTTGAGACGTCGTAACGTCCTTGTTTGGATTCGCGAAGATGAGGGCAGGATACAGCACACTTCGAACGATAATTGCTGAGGAATACGCAGAGGTGTCACCAGGGATATGCCCCGCGTAGGAGTTATTCCCAATCATCACCGAATGCAGGGGGAGATAGATGTCGGTCCTTGGTGCGACAAAACAATATGCCTCTTGTCCTTCGAGATCAAGACCGAGCTGTGTAATCCAATTATGGGTCTCGTTGTACATCTCGGCACGCCAATACCGATCTGCATCCAAGCCAAGGGGCGGCAGAACGTCCGGATTCTTGGTTTTTAAAAACTCAAGCATCGCCGAGAGTAAATGCATCGGGTTTTGATCCACTGGTGCTGATGCATCAGGGAGATGTGCGGGAGCACGTGACCCATGGTAGTAATCCCCATCCCAGAGCCTCCAGGTCTCAATGCGATCTGCCATCGCAGCTGGATTCCCTGGGGCATCCTCGATACGAAGCACCGGCGATCCATGGTACGCGGCAAGGTACGCAGCAGGTGCGAAGAATCCGCCCCCTGTTTTCAACGACGTGATTGTGATGAAGTTTTTTGAGGCATCATAGCTTTTTATGTGATCAACTATTTGTTTCATGTCAGTCAAATCAGCCTGCACTGATATTCCTGCAGGGAAGCTTACTGTGCTGATGTCCCCTCGTTCAACGAAGATGACTTTGTTTACCCCAAGGGCTGTAAACGCTGCAGTAGTCGCAGATGGAATTCCATTCTCTGAGACATATAACAAAGGTGCATGGTTGAATGATGCTATCACGGCAGCGTTAGCTGCAGAAACCTCTGCATCTGCCCGATTGGTATTTACTATTCGCTGATCAACGGTTAGGGTATATTTCATCGTCGCTGCACCGGTTGGATAGCGGGGAACCACAATCACGGTCCACCATCCTTCCTCAGGATGCATGACCTCGGCGGTAAATTCAGTATGCGGCGCCGGATTCCAGCACCTCCAAGGGTTGGCTGTGGGATTCTCAAGACCATTCCAGACGTGCATTGGATTGACCAGACCATTCCATAGTGGCATATCAGGGGCGCGCACATACCCGGCTGGATCGATAAGGAATACAAGAAGATCAGAGGCACTTGTTGTGGTAAGTGTGGCAGTCAGAA
>Ga0153915_10003019_pt1 | contig 15365 bp, 14 predicted proteins | sample Opewatmetagenome_2_FD_107003 | JGI IMG/M metagenome (GOLD analysis project Ga0153915, IMG submission 107003) | Freshwater wetland microbial communities from Ohio, USA - Open water 3 Core 3 Depth 3 metaG | ecosystem: Environmental > Aquatic > Freshwater > Wetlands | place: USA: Ohio, Lake Erie...
GGCCGGTCGCTCTACCGCGGCGTGACCACTACCCTCAGGTCCAGCTGGCTCGGGCCCTCCAGAAACACCGTGGACAGCTCTCCTCGCGTGCGGTAGAGCCACTCCTCCCGCAATCCCGGCGGGGTATGCCAGGCTCGGACGACCTCGGGGGTGATGAGACTCGCCAGATCGCACGGGCTCATCCCGGACTGCACACTCCTCCTTGGCTCACCCGACGTCAGCGGGGGCAGCCCGATGGGGCCGGGCCACTGCCGCGCATGGGCCTTCACGAAGACCGTATCGCAGCCGTAGCGCATATCGAGCAGCACCATCCAGGCGTCGTGGGGCGGGCCGGTGGATGCGGCGGTCTCGAAGCGCCGCTCGAAGTCCGGGCGCACCGTGGCGCACCCGGCGAGCAGGAGACAACAGGCCGCTGGACCTCGAAGCCTCATACGCCTTCCTCCCGCTCTCTTACCGTGGCGCGGCGGTGGTCAGTCCGGCCTACCACCACTTGATGAAGGTACTCAACAACGCTTTCTCGCTCGGCCCCTCGAAGTAGACCGAGGTGCGCCGCGCGCCCGCCCCGAAGCGCCACTCCTCGCGCAGCCCTTGCGGAGTCTTATAGGCGCGGATCACCTCGGGCGGGTTCCTGCTGGCGATCTCGCACGGCGGCAGGCCAACGGCGTAATCGTCCACCGTGCGGACCCCGGTGCGGAGCGCCATCGTGTCGCATCCGTAACGCGTCGCCGCGAGCTGCATCCAGTCGCGGTGGGACGGAGAGTCCGGATTCTCGAGCCCCATCCCCTCCGCGTGGAAGTAGCGCTCGAAGTCCGGGTGGGCCGTGGCGCACCCGCCCGCAACCACGACCAGGAGGGCGCCGGCAACCGCAAACCTCGACCGCCTCGATCCGCTCATGTCATGTCCTCCGTGCTCGTCGTCCGGGTGTTCCCGCGCACTCCCTGTCGGCACCACCACTTCATTCGCACAGCAGCCGGTACCGCACATCGGCGACCGACGCGAACGGCGCCCGGCTCCCCAGGACCCGGAACAGCGGCCCGCCGATGACGGTGGCGTCCACGATCCTGAAGCTCTCCACGGGCAGCCGCGAGACGCCAGGCGTGGCCCGGCCTATCGGCTCGTCCCCCCAGCTCACCTCGTACGTCCGGCTGCCGAAATTGGTCACCTCGAGAATGCGGCTGCCCGCGCACGGGGGCGGCCACGTGCTCGCGCCAGCGCGCGGCCGGGTCGCGCACCCGCCCACAGCGAGCGCTGCTGCTACGGCCAGCGGCAGAACTCCGCGCATCGTCGTCTCCTGGGCGCGAGAACCCGCCTCACCGGCGGGCGATCCCTTGCCGGTGAGGCGGGCGACACGACTTCAGGGCTACGGGCGCGGCTTGGCGGTGCGCCCCTCACTCGAGCCCGAGCTCGGCCTCGAGCTGGTGCTGCTCGACGGGGGCGCCGGCGCCGACGAGCCGGAGCTCGAGGGCGGGCTCGATCCGGCCGACGAGCCCGAGCCGGGGTCGCTGCTCCTCTGGCGCTCCTGGGAAGGTGCGTTGCCTCCTCGCGGACGCGCCTGGTTCCCGCTCCCGCTCGTCTGCCCGTCCTGGGAGTAGCCGTGCCCCTTCACGACGCGGCCGTGCGGCGCGGACTGCCCGCCCCCGCCGCCGCCCACGATGACCACGGTGCCACCGCCGTAGTTCCAGCCGTATCCCCCGTACCAGGGGTTGTAGCCGTATCCGTAGGGAGAGTAGCCGTACGGGGAGTAGCCGAACGGCGAGTCGTAGCCACAGCCATACGGCGAGTAGCTCCAAGGCCGATAGTAGTCCCAGCCCCACGGGGAGCTGCACCACGGCTGCGCGTAGCGCGTCCCGTACAGGCTGTCCGCATAGACGGGTGCGCGGCGCGTCGCGGAAACCGGCGCGAATTCCTCCTGGCCAGAAGCCGGGTTCACCGCGAACACCTGCGGGTAGGACAGCGCCACCATCACGTCGATCACGCGGTCGCTCACCCCCGAGTCGGACAGCGCGACCAGCTTCTTCGCATCGAGCTGGAAGCCCTGCCCGGCCCCGCCGAGCCACGCCTCGATCAGCGCCGGGTCGAGCGCATGGGACGCCTCCACTACGTCAGCCAGGGTCACTGGCGCGCTCGCCGCTTCGCGCGACAGGCCGACCGCCAGTCCGCGTCCGCGCAGCGCCGCGGTGATCTCGCCGGGCAGCGCACCGGGGAGCCCGGCGTCGGCGTACTGCACTAGGCGCACGGACATCTGCCCGCGCAACGACACGCCCTGCGCGTCCAGCCAGCGGCCATCGGGCGTCAGTGTCATCAGCCCGCTGGTGGTACGCTTGAGGCCGCCGGGGCAGGTGAACTCGGAATGCAGGTACACCCGCTGCCCCTCGCTCGACCACGTGGCGCTCTCCCAGCCATCGCAGCCGTCCCGGCTCGTCGCGCGGCGCTCGCCGGTCGCCACCATGGTGTCGCGGGACACGATCTCCGAGTCTACGACCGCGGCGATCTCGACGTTCGGCGTGCCGGGCACGGGCAGCACGCACACCAGGCGCGCGGTGGCACCTGCCGGCGCCGGAGCGCTCTCCGGCCTCCAGCAGCCCAGCCAGGCCTGCCACCGCTGGTCCGGGCGGGGATTCTGGGCGCGCCCCACCGCTGCGCCCAGCAGCAGGCCGACGGCCAACACGCCGGCCTTCGCGCTCGGTCCTGCCGGCCACCGCGACGCTGCGACTGTGCGGCTCGGCCACTCCCCTCGGACCGCGACTGCGTGACTCCTGAAGGTCTCCATGGCTACCTCGTCAGAACCTGACGGCCACACCGGCCGTCAGCGAGAAACCCGACAGATCGATCCGGTTGAAATTCTGAAAATCGGTGCTCATCGGCGCCTTCGCATAGGTATAGCGCGCCTCCCCCGTCAGCACAAACCGGGGACTCAGCGCGACGTCCAGCCCGGCGAAGGCGTGCCCCGTCACCGCCCAGTCATCCGAGCTAAAGGAATCGCTGAACACGCTGTGGACGCTGTCGTTCGCCACGAAGTCGCCCCACTGGTGCAGGCGGTACCACATCGCGCCGGCGCCCACGCCGACGTAGGGCGCGTACCGCCGCGGCAGCCAGGCGAACCGCCCGATCGAGCGGCCCGGCGGCTCGAGGTACCACTTGATGCTCGCCGTGATCGGGACCCGCTGGAGGGTGGTGTGCTGCTCGATGGGGAGGTCGTTCTGGTCCACCCAGTGCTGGAACTCCGAGCGCGCGCGCGAACCCGCGTAGCCGAGGCTGAACACCACATCGTTCCTCGGGGCCACGCGAAACGCGAGATCGGCGGCCAGCTCGACGGCGCCGAAGTCGCTCCTGCTCAGCGTCAACTGGTTGATGAAGTCGGAAAAGACGTCGCTGCCAGCGTTCGGTCGGGCGTAGCCGACCCGCAGCCCGAGCCTCCCGGCCGGCGCCCGGAACAGGAACCCGTCGCCCTCGCCTTGCGCCGCAAGCGGCGGCGCCGACGCCAACGCGGCCACGAGCGCGACAGTGCCCGCGGCCCCCATGCGCCCCCATCGAAAGCTCATCGTGCCCCCCTTCCAGGGTGGGCGGCACCGGCCAGCGGCCGGCCTCCGATCGCGAACCCAAGGTATACCCACGGGGCCGATCTGTCAAGAGCGTTGATATTGTCAGAAACATGCATCCCGCGCTCGGGGATTGACCCGTTTGCGCGTGCCTGCCCGACGCCATACCATAGAGCATGCGGCAGAAAAGACGACGCACCAAACCTGCCGTGGCCAACGCCCCGGCGGCCCGGCCCCCTGCGTACCGCCACGGCACGCTGGGCTGGCTCGCCGCATCGGTCGCCTTCAAGGACGGCTACGACACGGCCGTCAACGTCCTCAAGGACTATCTCCCAGCCACGGCCTACCAGGACTGGAGCATCATTCACGAGGCCCAGGGCTTCTCCACCCTGCGGACTGAGGTCAGCGCCGCCTCCGACATCACCTATCTCAGCTACGATCCGCCCGATCTGTGGGGCCCGTCGTACTCGGTGCTGAAGGCGACCTTCGCGCCCCGGCGTGCCCGGGCGGAGTTCATGTCGCACTCGGGCGAGGAGACGCTGATTCCGATCGGTGGCCGGATCCAGTACCACTTCGCGTGGACGCCGGGATCGCGACCGCCGGAGGTACATCTGACGGCCGGGCTGGAGCAGGGCAGCGCCATCCGGCTGGCGTCGCAGGTCCCGCACCACACCTGGGCGATGGGTCAGGCCGAGGCCTCGGCGTGGATGGTGTTCCGTCCCTCGAGCGAATCGCCCACCGCCATCAACGTGAGTACCCGGAACCTGGGCCGCCAGGTTCCCGTGGGGAAGGCCGGCTTCGCGAGGAACCAGGTCCTGAACCCGGTGACCTACGCCCTGCTGGCCTGGGGAATCGCCGAGCAGACGCGCCTGTTCCGCGACCGCGCGAACATCGGTGTCTCGACGCTGGCGTCGTTGTGCCACGTGGATGCGGCGCAGATCTCCAGAATCGAGGCCGCGAGCCAGAACGTGTCGGTCGAGGCCATCGCACGGCTGGCGCGGTTCCTCCGGTTCCCCCTGCCGCAGCTCATCGCGCAGGCCCGCCAGCAGTGGATCGTCGAGCGCATGCCCGATGGGCCGGAGCGCGATCAGGCGGCGCAGCCCGCCTGGAGGCCCCTCCTGGCCCCGGCGTCCGGCGTTCCCCACAACCTTCATCTGAACGTGCTGCGCTTGAGGAGCGAGTGGGCCGGCCGGGCGCCGCTGATCCGGCCCCTGGGGCCGAACAAGGTGGCGACCTGGATTGTGCTCGAGGGCTCGGTCGAGATCCAGCTCAAGGAAAGCGAGAACGGCGCGGCGCTCACCAGGGCCGACGTCCTTCAGCCGGGGACGACCGCGCATTTCCGGCGGGTGATGCCGACCCATCTCGTGGCGCGCTCGCCCTGCACGCTGGTGCAGGTGATGGCGGGGCCCGAGTGCACCTGCGGGGACCCGGCGCCGTGAACGCCGACGCACGGGGGGACTACCGCCGGGCGCGGGAGGTGCGGAAGCTCCTCGCCGACGTGTACGGCGCGGCTCCGGACGGGGCCGTTTTTCTCGCGCCGGGGACGCTGGTGGGCCTGCGGCTGGTCCTGGAGGCCTGTGGCGTCAAGCGGGTGGCGCTGTCGGCCGGCGAGTACTTCGATGCCAGGAGCTTCCCCGCCGCTCGGGTGGACGTGGTGCGCGCTGCGGCGCTCCCGGCCCATCTCGTCCGTTCACGCGCGGACGCGGTGGTGGTGAGCATCGTCACCTGGCGCGGCGAGCGGCTGCCCGTGGAGGCCGTTTTCCGGCAGCTGCGGCGGCGCATGGGCGCCGGCACGCCGCTGCTGGTGGCGGATTTCTCCCACGCCGGCGCCGCGGGGTTCCCGCGAGTCGCCGACAGCGGGGCTGATGTCGTGGTGGGCGACGTCACTAAATGGATCACGCCGCCGCCGGCGCCCGACCGGCTGGCCTATCTCTGGTTCCGGACGGCGGGGCTGCGGCTGCTCGCCCAGCGGGTGTTCGCGCCCTTCTTCCTGGCCGCGGTGAAGCCGGGAGCCGCGCTGGAGGCGCGGTGGGTGGATCCCGAGGCGCTGGCGCAGGTCGCCGCCCGCCAGCAGGCGCGCCGCGTCACGAGAAAGGAGCTGCTGCGGCGATACCGGGCCGATCTCAAGCTGGCGACGCGGATGGCCGGCTGGTGCTACGCTCCCGCCCCGACCTCGCCGCTGGTGTGGGTCCGGACCGCGGCAGGGATGGCCAGGATTCCTGATTGGGTGCGCGAGCGCGGCCTGCTGTGGCGTCCGCCGGGCGGCGGAGCCCGGGTGATGTGCCGCTCGGATCTGGCCCCCTAGCGCGCCGGACGGCCGCGACCTCGCGCTACGCGGCGCGCTTCCGCTGCATCGGCGCCGCCTGCGAGGACAACTGCTGCGCGCACTCGTGGCAGGTGCTGCTCGACAGGCAGGACTACGGCAGGCTCAAGGCAGCGCTCGCCGGCTCCCCGGATGGACGGGCGACGTTCGATCGCGGCTGCGTCCGCACCCCGGGCGCGGCTGCCCGCGACCGGAGATTCGCCATCCTCCAGCGGACCCCGGACGGCCGCTGCGTCTTCCTGGCGCCGGACGGGCTCTGCGCGATCCACACGACGCATGGTACGGCGGCGCTTCCCGGGGTGTGCGCGACCTACCCGCGGGTGCTGACCGAGGCCGGCGCTCACCTCTCACTCACCGCCACACTCTCGTGTCCCGAGGCCGCGCGACTCTGCCTCCTCGCCGAGGACGCGGTCCGGATGGACGCCGCCGACCCCGGGGCGCTCGCCCCGCTCCGGGTGCGACACCGGCTCTCCACCGCGAGTCAGGACCCGCTCGTCCGCCACTTCTCCGCCATCAGGGCGGCGTTCATCGATCTGATCGCGATGCGGGACTCCCCGGTGGCGAGCCGTTTCTATGCCGCCGCGCACCTCGCCCGGCGCCTCGATGCCGCGCGGGCCGCGCGCGGGCGCGGCGAAGTGGACGCGGCCGTTCGCGAGGCCATCGCCGCGTGCCGCGCGGCGAAGGTCCTGGCCGGGCTCGATCGCGAGTGCCGCGGTGCGGCGGTCTCGGGCGCGCTGCCGGTCGCGCTCGTCCGGGAGATCCTGCTCGCCGTGATTGGGCAGCAGCGCGCCAGCCGCTTCGGCGCCCTCGTGCACGCCGTATGCGGCCTGGAGCTGGAGGCGGACGCCGGCCCCGCGCTGCGACGCCGCGCCGGGCGGCGCGGCGCGCGCGACGACGAGTGGCGGCGGGCCCACGACCTGGGGCGGCGCCGGTGGGAGGGTGAGTTCGCCGACCGCATCGCGCAGTACTCCACCAACTACGCCGTGGACTACTGGATGCGGGACCCGTTCACCGCGTCGGCCGATCTGCTCAGCTTCGTGCTGGACATGCTCGCGCGCGTGGCGGTGATCCGGTTCCTGCTGTTCGGCCACCCGGCCCTGCGGGGCGCCGGCACGCAGGGCTCCTCCTCGCCGCTCCGCCAGCAGGCTCTGGACCGGTCGGTGGTGGAGGTGGTCTACACGTTCTCGCGCGCGGTGGAGCACAGCGCGGAACTGCGGGCGCTGCTCCACGGGCTCATCTCGCGGCCCCGGCTACGCGGGCGGCGATCCGTGCTCGAGCTGGCCCGGTTCTGAGGCCGGCTCCGCAACCAGCGATCGCCGCCCCCGGCTGGTATGCCGTGCGCGCCTGCCCACGATGACGTAATCCACCATCACAGCCGCAGCGCCAAACAGCACGCCTACCGCCACGTCCACGACGTAGTGGTACGCCAGGTACACGCACGAGACCGCGAGCGCGATCGACACCGGCAGGACGGCCCACAGGAGGGCACGCCGCCACCGCCAGGCGCTCCACACCGTGACCGCGGTCGCGGCCACGTGCGCGCTGGGGAACGACCCCCCGTAGAGCATGCCGTAGGCCTGGTTGAGATGCGCGAGGTAGGAGAACGGTCCCGTTCCAAACCTCGCCGGCTGCAGCCAGGGGAACAGGAAGCGCGGGCCGAGCACCGGGACCAGGATGAAGACGACGAAGCACAGCGCCCATGCCAGGCAGATGCGACGCGCCACGGATTCGGCCGGAGCGAGCGCCCCGCGCCCAGGGCCGCCGGGCAGCGCGACCATTACGCCGAGCAGCATGGGGACGTAGGCCACGTACCCGAACGCGAGCACCTCGCCCAGCAAGGCGGGCTGCGGTCTCGCGCTCATCGCGCGCCACCACGGCAGTTCGGCGCGCGCCACCACCGCATCGCGCCACACGACTGCCGGCCCCCCCAGGGCCAGGCGCGCCTCCAGGTAGTAGAGGTAGAAGACGAGCAGGGGGAGCGCGACGCCCATGAGCCGGACCGGCGGTGGACCGGCGCGCAACCGGGGCAGGACCACCAGGGCCGTCAGGCTCACGCCCAGATTCAACAGGACCAGCTCGAGGCCGGTCGCGGCGCGCCCGCTCGCGATTCCGACCAGCAGCGCGAACGCGAACCCGAAGCCGAGGCTGAAATCGTCGAGCGGGTCGCGCGGCCGCGTGCTCGCGTCCGCGGGCGTCATGGCGCGCAGCGGCGTTGGCTCACGGCCGCACAAGGTACCGAGACCGGCGCCGCGCAGCTACCGCCGCTCCGCGCACGCTGCAGAGACGTCCTCTCCGTCTGGCCGGAGGCGGCGGCACCGGCCGCGCTCGCCTTGACGCTGCGGGGCCCGCGCCCTCATTTGCATGCGCGCAAGGAACGTCCTCCTGTCACCCGATCACGGTGCACGACGATGAGACCCTTGGTCCTGTCGTTCCTGTGGCTGACCCTTGCGGCGCCGCTCGCCGGCCAGCAGCCGAATCTGACACTGTACGCCGACTCGGTGTTCGCGGAGTGGAACTCGACCCATACCCCCGGCTGCGCGGTCGGGGTGGAGCGGGAGGGCCACGTGCTGCTCACCCGCGGCTACGGGATGGCCGATCTGGAGACTGGCCTGCCGATCACCCCGGCGACGATCTTCGAGTCCGGCTCCGTGGCCAAGCAGTTCACGGCCACCGCGGTGGTGCTCCTGGCCCTGGACGGCAAGCTCAACCTGTCCGACCCGGTCCGGAAGTACATCCCCGAGCTTCCGGAGTACGACCGCCCGATCACCATCCGTCACCTGCTCACGCACACCAGCGGCATCCGCGAGTGGAGCGCGCTCGTGGCAGCGGCCGGGTGGCCGCGCGGCACCCGGGCGCACCAACAGACCGATCTGCTCGACATCGTCTTCCGGCAGAGGGCCCTCAACTACCCGGTGGGCGACTACTACTCCTACACCAACTCCGGCTACGCCATCGCCATGACGCTGGTGGAGCGGGTGAGCGGCAAGTCGTTCCAGGCCTTCGCCCAGGAGCGGATCTTCGGTCCCCTCGGCATGACCCATACGCGGTGGCGCGACGACTTCACGCGCCTGGTGCCCGACCGGGCGCAAGCGTACGATCGCGAGGCCGACGGGTGGCATCTCGCGATGCCGTTCGAGAGCGTCGTGGGGCCGGGCGGACTGCTGACGACGGTGGGCGACTGGCTCATCTGGAACGAGGCCCTCGCCAAGCGCACCTTGGGCTCGGCCCTGGTGGACTCGCTCACCCACCAGATGCGCCTGACGAGCGGGCGTGAGATCCAGTACGCGCTCGGGCTCTTCATCGGTCGCTACCGCGGCGTCCTGGAGATCTCTCACGCCGGCTCGACGGCCGGGTACTCGACCTTTCTCGCCCGCTACCCCGACCGCGGGAATCTCTCGATCGCGGTGCTGTGCAACTCCACGAGCGGCGCCGCCGGGACCTACGCCCACCGCCTCGCGGACCGGCTCATCAGCGACTTCCCGCCCCCGCCCGCGCTGGATACCACTCGCGTGGACTCGGTGACGTTCGCTCGCTACGCCGGCGTCTACCGGAATGATCGCATGGGCGCGCCGCTCGTCGTTGGTCCCGGCACCTTCACGCGGCTCCGGGCCTTGCCCGACGGCTGGTTCTGGCAGCCGAACGGCTCGCGGTGGCATCTCGACCTGGAGCCTGGCGGCCGTCCCGCCGCGATCCGCATCGCGCAACCGGACGGCGATACCGTGCGCTTCACGTACGCCGGCGAGAAGACCTGGACACCGACGCGCGAGCAGCTCCAGGCGTTCGTGGGCGCCTACCGGAGCGACGAGGTGGGCGCCACCTACGAGGCGAAGCTCGCGGGCGACTCCCTCACGCTAACGCCCCGCGCGGGCGTGGTGATCACGCTTCGCCCGACCTACGCCGACGGCTTCGCGGCGAGCGGCTACGCCGTCTGGTTCACGCGGGACCGGCACAATCGCGTTGACGCCATGCACGTGGGAGAATCGCGGTTGTGGGACCTCGTGCTGCCACGGGTGCGGTAAGGGCCTGCGGCGGATACCTCGCGCCGCCCGCGCTCCGCGCGGCAGCTAGCTGATTGGAAAGAAGACCAGCGAGTCGCTCGGGAGCCCGAGGTCGAACAACACCCCGTGCATGGTGCCGTCGGCGTCGAGGTGCCCGACGTACCGCCCCAGCACGCGATCGTGGGACACGAACCGGAGGGTGATAGTGGGCGGGACATACTCGCCCGTCACGACCCAGTGGGAGTTCTGGCCGCGGGGGTTGTGCAGCTCTCCGTAGCCACTGACGAATCCCCCGTGCACGCGCAGGGTGACGTCCAGCGCCAGGCCGCCGCTCCCCGCGCGCCAGTTGCCGGCGATCGGAGGGGCCGCGGTCAGCGGCGCGGGAGCCCTCGCGCAACCTGCGAGCGGCAGACCGAGCACGGCGATGAACGCCAACGCGCGCGCGGGCGACACGGGACGCGCCCGGCTATGACCCGGATCCGGACGCGGCTCTCGCCCTGAGCTCCTCGAGCGCGGCGCGGGCGGCCTGCCGGATCGCCTTGTCGGCGTCGTCCACCAACTCCTCGAGGGCGGCCGTCGCCTGCTGCCCGCCGGCCAGACGGAGCGCTTCCACCGCCGCGGCGCGCGGCGCCGCGGGCCTCCGCTTCAGCAGCTTGCGGCCGGGCTGAGCAGCCAGGGCCAGAGCTTTCACGGCGTCCGGCGAGCCGATGCGCCCCAGCGCGAGGTAGTACTCCTTCAGGACGTCGAGGTCCTCCTCCTGCTCGGCGAGCCCCACCAGCGGCATCGCCAGGCCCCGGGACCCGGGTCCGCCGATGCTGGCGGCGACCAGCGCGCGCATCTCGCGGTCGCCCTCCTTGAGCACGCGGCGCAGCGGCTCCACGGTCGCCGCCGTCCCGATCCTGGCGAGCGCGATGGCGGCCGCGCGCCGCACCCGCGCGTCGGCGTGGCCCAGGCACCGCGCGAGATCCGGCACCGCCTCCGCGATGCGATGCTCGCCCATCAGCTCCGCGACGTTGCGCACCACGAACCAGCGGCCGTCCGTCAGCATGTGGACGACCTGGGAGAAGCCTTCCGGGATGGTGCGCAGCACGTTCATGTACTGCTTCCGCTCCCGGATGGACTCGGAGGTGGTGAGGAGGCCGAGCAGGACCTCGACGGCGTCGATGCGGCCGCGCTGCATGATCTTCATCACCTCGGCGCCGAGCCACCGGTCGCCGACGTGCGCGGCGAGCTGCGTCAGCACACCTACGGTGAGGGAGCGCTGCATCGTGATGGCGTAGGCGCTTCGCGCGCTCTCATCGGGCGCCTGCGGCTCCCATGTCACCACGGCGGCCAGGGCGTGCACGGCGGGCTCCATGTCTTTGTTGGCGAGGGCGCGCTGGATCTCCCGCTCGAGCGCGGTCAGCCGCTCCAGGACGTGCGGGCCGAACGGATCACGCGCCACCTGCGCCAGCGCCACGTTGAGCGGCGTCCCCCCCGAGACCACGCTGGTGGGCCGCTCCGCGGCCGCCTCCGGCCCGGCCCGCGCGGCTTGTGCCGCCGGCGGGGCGGGCTCCGAGGGGCCCGCAGCGGCGGGCGGCGGCCCCACCTCCGACGGGCGGGCGGGCGTCTTGACGACCGGCAGCTCCGGCAGCTCGATCAACCGCGAGGGCTCGAAGAAGTCATCGAGGGCCGCCGGCGCCGAGGCCGGCTCCGCTCCCACGTCACCCGCCGCCTCACGCTCGATCGCCTCCAGCTCGAAGGCCTCCGTGACACGCGCGGCGCCGGTTTCCCCTTCGTCGGGCTGCGCCGGGATCACCATGACGCGGAGCGAGCGCACCTCCCGCAGGCGCAGCTTGATCTGGCGCACGCCACTCTCCGGGCCCGGCTCGGCCGCCAGCCCTCGCGCGAGGGCCAGCAGCTCGGCCGGCGTTGCATCCTTGGCGATCGCGATCTCCGCCACGCCGTGCTCGCTCATCCGCTGGATCAACGCGGGAACGAAGTCCAGCGTTTCGGGAATGCCCACGTCGTCCACCGTGAGCATGTCCTGGTAGACGCGGAGCATGGCGGAGGCGACGGAGGTCAGGGCGTAGACGGCACGCAGCGCCGACTTCTGCTGCGCCGTCGGCGCTCCGGTGCGGAGCAGCTCGACCGTCCGGCCGAACGTGACCGCGAAGATTTCGTGGTTGAACATGCCAGCGGCCCTGGGGGAGGTCAGCTACAGTGTCAGCAAGGCGGGGACGATGTCAAGACATGGCGGGACGGCGGGAACCGAGAAGGCCGGGGCGGCGGCCCCGGCCTTCTCCGTGGAAGTCGGCCGAGCTTCAGACTCTGCGGATCTCCGCCAGCACCCGCTCGGGGGTCATCGGCAGCCGCGTCAGGCGCGCGCCGGTGGCGTCGTAGATCGCATTGGCGATCACCGCCCCCATGTTGATGATCCCGGGCTCTCCCCCGCCCTGCGGATCCAGCGCGTCATTGGGGACCAGGACGACTTCGATCTCCGGGACCCACGAGAACCGGGTGAAGCCGTAAGTGTCGAAGTTGGCGTCCAGGATCCGGCCCCCCTGGAAGCGGGCCTCCTCGGTCAGGCAGTACCCGAGGCCCATCGTGATGGCGCCCTCCGACTGCAGCCGGGCGCCGTCGGGGTTCACGACGATCCCCATGTCCTGCGCGCACACCACTCGCTCCACCTTCACGGCGCCGGTGCTCCGGTCCACGGTCACGTCGGCGACGTGCGCCACGTACGTCCCCACGTCGGTGCCGAAGGCCAGACCGCGGCCCCGGCCGTCCTTCCGCGGCGCGGCCCGAGGCGTCCAGTGCGCGGCCTGGGCCACCGCCCGCAAGACACGGAGCATCCGCGGGTCCTTCGTGTTCTTGATGCGGAACTCCAGCGGGTCCATCCCCGCCGCGCGGGCCATGACGTCGATCTGCTGCTCGATGGCGAACCGGTTGGAATTCGCCGAGGGGGCGCGCCACGGGCCGACGGCGAACGGATGGTAGCCGTCGGAGCTGCGCCCTCCCCAATCGCCGAAGGAGCGCACCCGGCGATTCGCGATGTCATACGTGATGTCCGAGCCCCGGCTTCCTGCCCCGTACACCTCGTAGTCCCAGAAGGTGATCTTCCCGGCGGAATCGATCCCCGAGGCGACCTTGAGCACCGCCGCCGGCCGGAAGGTGTCGTAGAAGAACTCCTCGGCGCGGGACCACGCGACCTGCACCGGCTTCCCGGCGATCTGCGACAGGCGCGCCGCTTCCACGGACTGCGCTCCCGCCGACTTGCCGCCGAACCCGCCACCCACGTAGGGCGTGATGACGCGCACGTCCTCGGGGCGGAAGCCGAGCGCCTGTGCGACCGCGGGCTGGGTTCCGAAGGGCGACTGCGTGGCGGCCCAAACGATCGCCTTCCCGTCCTTCACCTCGGCCACCGCGGTGTGCGGCTCCATCGGAGCGTGCGCGACGTAGCTGTTGTAGTAGGTGACGTCGAACGTCTTGGTGGAGCCGGCGCGCCCGGCCGCGAGGTCGCCCCCGGAGTCCGGCGTCTGGGCGCCGGGCGCCGCGCTGACCAGATGCTCGAAGATGCTCTCCGTGTCCACCGCGGGCGCCGGCACGTCCCACTCCGCCTTCACGGCGCCCAGGGCCTTCTCCGCCGTCTCCGGGTCGGCAGCGAGCACCGCCACCAGCCCGTCGTGGTTCACCACCGTGACGCCGGACATCGCGCTCGCCCCCGACGTGTCCACGCTCCGCGGCGTGGCGCCGTGCGCCGGCGGCCGAAGGATCCGGGCGTACAGCATGCCCGGCAGCCGGATGTCGCCCGCGTACTTGGCGGCGCCCGTCACCTTCTCGCGCCCGTCGAGCCGCTTCGGGGATCGGCCCATCACTGCGAACTCGCGGGCGGTCTTGAGGACCGCCTTCTCGGACACGGTGTGGGTGATCTGCTGGCCCTTGGCCAGCTCGCCGTACGTCACGCGCCGGCTGCGGTTCGCCTTGACGTACACGACGCCGTGCTCCACGGCGAGCCCGGCGCGTGGCGCGCCGAGGCGCTGCGCGGCGAGGTCGGTCAGGACCAGGCGCGCCTGCGCCGCGGCTGCCCGGACCGCCGGCCCGAAGAACCGCGTCGTCATCGAGCCCCAGGTGCCCGCGTCCCACGGGCAGGAGGCGGTGTCACCCATCACCACGTTGACCACGTCCAGGTCCACGCCCAGCTCCTCGGCCGCCATCTGGGCCAGCGACGTCATCACCCCCTGGCCCATCTCGATCTTGCCGGAGTAGAGCGTGACCTTCCCGTCCTCTGCGATGTGCAGGTAGGCGTTGATGTCGGTGGGATAGGAACGCCGCTGCGCCTCCAGATCCCAGGCCGGCACACCCACCGCCGGCGCGCTCACGAGAACGAGGATCCCGCCGCCCAAGGCCTTCACGAACCTGCGGCGGTCCATCCGGGTGTAGCGGGCGAGGTCGGTCATGGCTGCCTCCCCTGGCCGGACGCCGCCTCGATCGCGCTGATGATGTGCTTGTAGGCGCCGCAGCGGCACAGGTTCCCTTCCATCCCCTGGATGATCTGCGCGCGCGTCGGGGTGCGGTTGGCCAGCAGCAGCCCGTGGGCGTTCATGATCATGCCCGACGTGCAGTAGCCGCACTGGTAGCCGCCGTGCTCGTAGAACGCCTGCTGCAGCGGGCTCAGCTCGCGGCCGCGGGCGAGCCCCTCGATCGTGAGCACCTGCTTGTCGCGCACCGAGCCCACGTCGGTCATGCAGGATCGCTGGGCCTGGCCGTCCACAAGCACGGTGCAGGCGCCGCACATCCCGATCCCGCAGCCGTACTTGGTGCCCGTCAGTGAGAGGTCGGTGCGCAGGGCCCAGAGCAGTTTTCGTGAGGCGTCGGTTTCGAGGGTCGTCGGCTTGCCGTTGAGGGTGAAGCGGATGGTTTCGGTCATGAGGTCTCCCCTCTCGCCTTGGCGCCTGGGAGAACTGCGGAGCAACCTGGTCCGGTACACATGGAGCCCCGGTCGGGTTCCGACTAGGAAGCGCACCGGAGCGCCGGGTGTCAAGGGCGGCGGGATCTGAGGAGCCGAGCTGCGACCGGAACTCGCTGGCAGCCCACCCGCGCCTCGCCCAGGCTACTTTCCTCCCATGCCATTCTCATCGTTCGGCCTGCACCCCTCCCTGCTCAAGGCCGTCAAAGAGCTGGGCTTCACTCGCCCGACGCCCATTCAGGAGCAGGCGATCCCGCCAGCCATGGCGGGCAAGGACGTTCTCGCCTGCGCAATGACGGGGAGCGGCAAGACCGCCGCGTTCCTCCTCCCTATCGTCCATCACCTGATGGCCAAGACGCGCGGTGTCACGCGCGCCCTGATCCTCGCGCCGACCCGCGAGCTGGCGGCTCAGATCCACGCCCACCTCGAGGAGCTGGCCGTCCACACCCCGGTCGCCGGCGCGCCAGTTTTCGGCGGCGTCGGGATGCAGCCGCAGGAGCACGCCTTCCGGAGCGGCGTGGACATCATCATCGCCACGCCGGGCCGCCTCCTCGACC
>Ga0153915_10003020_pt1 | contig 15363 bp, 6 predicted proteins | sample Opewatmetagenome_2_FD_107003 | JGI IMG/M metagenome (GOLD analysis project Ga0153915, IMG submission 107003) | Freshwater wetland microbial communities from Ohio, USA - Open water 3 Core 3 Depth 3 metaG | ecosystem: Environmental > Aquatic > Freshwater > Wetlands | place: USA: Ohio, Lake Erie...
CCTGCCGCGCCCCGGCGAGGCGGTTTGCGCCGTAGCTCGCCCCGAGGCCCACCGCGAGGGCGCGCGCCACGTCGAGCGTGGCCGCGAGCGAGGCGAGGCCGGTGTCTCGCCCCGCTCCCGCGGGCCGCCGGTCGGACACGGCCGCCACCTTGGCGACGAGGAGCACCTTCTCCCCTCGCCAGGCGCACCCCAGGGCCGCGTCGAGGGACGAGGCGCCCACGTCGCCGAGCGTCCGGGTCCAGGTGCCGAGGCCGGAGAGGCGAAGCCGCTCGGTGGCCCGCCACTCGGCGGCCGCTCCCGCCACGTACTGGCGCAGGCCACCGTCGTCCCGGACCTCGCCGCGGCCGGCGAGGCGCAGGGCGCCGCCGATCCACGCGGCCGTCCCGCCGAGCGCCCGGCGGGACACCGTGCTGCCGTCGAGCTGCAGGCGGTCTCCGGCCTCCGCCCGGGCGGAGAGGCGCAGGCCGGGGACCATCTCCAGGGCCACCCCCGACACGCGCGAGGCGCGGATCCCCAGCGCGTCGCGCGCGAACTGCTCCTCGCTGAAGACCTCGGCGCTCCCCTCGGTGCGGCGCACGCCGAACGCGCTCGCCGACTCGCGAGCGAGCGAGGGCGCATCGGGATCCACGCTGAACGTCCCGTAGGTCGTCTCCCCCGGGCCGCGGCGCTCCCCCCCCACGAGGAGCCGGGGGCCGAGCCCCGGGCCCCATCCGGCCTGCGCGGAGAGCGAGCCCTCGGGTCCGGAGAGGCGGGCGTCGAGACCGCCGTAGGTGCTGTCCACCGCGGCGGGACCTTCGCCCTGGCGCGACAGGGACTGGTGGTAGGCGGCGCCGAGGGTGAGGCCGGGGCTCGTCCGCCAGTCGGCGCGGATGCCCGCGCTCGTTTGGGAGCCGTCCTGCCCCGAGGCCGTCGCCTCCGACTCCAGGGCCTCGGCGGTGACGGTCACCTCGGAGAGGGTGTAGGCCAGGCGCCCGCGGATCTCGCGCCGCGAGAGCGCCCCGAGTCCCGTTGGGTCGCGCGGATCGGAGCCGTGCAGGTCGGCGTAGAGGGCGCTCGCCTCGACGCCGCCGCCGGCCCACCGCGCCGAGGCGCCACGCTCGAGCGCGTCCTGGGTCTCGAGGTGAGCGGAGTCGGAGTAGCCCCGCGGCCGCTCCCTCCACCATGCGGCGTACCGCGCCCCTCCCGCCTCGCCATGCCCCTCGAGGTGCCATGCGTCGCGGTCTCCCTGCGGCAGGGCGGCCGGGTCCGGTGCCGAGTGGATGACGCCGCCGTCGCTCGACAGGGAGAAGCCGGCGCCGGATTGCGAGAAGGCCGCGCCACGGCTCCTCGCCGCCTCGACCCGCAAGAGGAGCGGCGCCCCCAGGTCGAGGGCCGCCGACGCCGACGCGAGCGAGTAGCCGGGGCCGGCGCGGTCCTCCGAGGCGTATGCGCCCTGGATCCGGAACGGCCCGATTCCGGCCGCGGCGCGGCCTCCGGCCACGTCCTCCCGCCCCGCCTGGGCGACGTGGGCGTAGTCGGCGACGAGCGTGGCCTGGGCGGCCGAGAGCGGATCGCCCGTAGCCACCGATGCGGGCCCGGCGACGCCGGCGAGCGGCCTCGCCAGGAGGACGCGCCCGGAGAGGTCGTCGATCTCGTAGTCGGCGCCGCGCACGAGGGCGCGCTGGTCCACCGCGAGCCCGGTGAGCCGATCGCGCCACTCGACCCGCAGGGCCTCGCTGCCCGCCACGACCTCGCCGTGGGCGAGGTAGTAGAGCGAGCCGCCGGTGGCCGGGAGGACGTCGTGGGCCGGGACCGCCGCTCCGGTCCCCGCCGGATCCGCGTCGAGCGCCGCGCCGAAGAGCGCCCCCTCGAGCTTCAAGGGCCCGGCGTCCCCCTGGCCCTGGATCTTCCCGCCGAAGAGAGACCGGTCGTACCGCCCGAGCTCCTGCCCGGTCAGGCCCGGGCGGTAGGCGCCGAGGTCGAGGCGGCCGCCGGGCGCCGTCACGCGCGCGTAGATCCGGCCGCGCGGCGCGTTGGCATCGTCCGCCAGCGCGTCGTCGCCGGCCGTGGGGTAGCTGCGCGTCGGCGAGAGCTGGTGCTCCACCGCCAGGGGGTCGCGCGGGCGCAGGAGGTCCGAGAGGCTGCGGTCGCGGTCATCGAGGTCGATGCCGGCCGCGCCCTCGAAGGCGCCGAGCACGCCGCGTCCGGCCACGGCGCCGCGTCCGGCGAGGCGAGCGCCGGACGCGCCGGCGGAGATCTCCAGATCGGCGATGGCGGCGAGGGCGCCGCCGATGCGCTGGAACCGGATGCGGGGCGAAGCCGACGCCGCCCGGCCGTCCCGCCGGGCTTCCACGGAGAGCAACCCCTCTCCGGCGGAAAAGGGCACGACCATCTCGAAGGCCCCGGATGGCGACGGCCGCACCGGCTCTCCCGCGAGCGAGAGCCGCACGCCTTCCGCGACGAAGCCGCGCAGGACGAGGTCCGCGCCCCGCGCCTCTCCTCCCCGCGGGAGCGCCACCGTCGCGAGGAGCATCGGTGGCTCTGGCACGACGAGGTCGCCGCCCCGCCGGCGCGGCGCCCAGTGGACCGCCTGGTGATGGAGCGAGAGCCTCCCGTCCGGCTCGGCGACCGCGATCCCGAAGCCGTTCTCGTGAGAGCGGAGCCGGACCGCCGCGAACCAGGTCCCGTCCGGCTCCACCGGCGCCGGCTTGCCGTCCACCTCCACCGCGCTCCCCGGCGGGGCGCGCCCGGAGAGGATCCAGACGAGCGCCGCCGCCTCGATCCGCGGCGCCTCCGGCGCGGCCCGGTCGGCCGGACGGAGGGGCGACGCCTCCACCCGCGGCGGGGCCGGAACGGCGAGGTCCACGCGAACGGCTCCACCCGGAGCGAGCTCGAAGGAGCGCCGGACGCGCGGCTCGCCGGGCGCCGACTCGAGGGCGACGACGTGCCCGCCGTAGGCCGAGCGCCCCGGCTGCGCGACGCGGCCCGGAACGGCGAGGAGGTGGTAGCGCCCGTCGGAGTCGGCGATCGCCACCTGCCCGCCGTCGAGCAGGACGCGCGCTCCGGCGATGCCGGGCTCGCCCTCGCCGCAGGCCCCGTCGCCGTCGAGGTCGCGGCAGACGCGGCCGAGCACCGTCCCGCCCTCCCCCTCGACGGCCGAGATGCGTGTCTGCGCGGCGGCGAGGCCGGGAAGGAGCGCTGCCGCGAGGAAAGCGGCCTTCACCGGACCTCCACCACGGCCGCGACGCCGGTCTCGGCATCGACGACCGTCGCGGTGCCCTGGCCCTCGGCGCGGCACCGTCCGCCCTCCCCGTCCGGCTCTGACGGGCCCAGCCGGACGCCGCTCGCCTCGAGCCGGACGCTGCGTCCCGGCAGGACGCGCCCTTGGGCGTCGCGGACCTGCCACGTGAGGAAGCCGCCCGCGACCTCCGCTCGGACGTCCACCTTCGCCTCGGGACCGAGCGGGATGTCGAAGACCTCCTCGAGCGCGACGGGCGGCACCGCGGCCGGGAACCCCTCCCAGGCCGTCGCGCGCGCGCCGCCCGCGGCCAGTGCCGTCTCGGAGGGCCCCACCGCCGGCTCCCGGGCGTCGCCCCGCGCGTCGGTGACGGCCCGCGCGCCGGAACCGAACTGGATCTCGACCCCGGCAACGGGCCCCGCGTCCAGGCCGCGCGCCGACGCGATCCACTCCGCCCCCTCGCGCCGGAGGAAGAGCGCCGCGGCTGCGGACGCCTGGGGGAGCTCGAGCCGGAGCGGCGCCCGCTGCACCCAGTCGCCCGGCTCGGCCCGCGCAACGAAGCGATCGGGCGACACGAAGCCCTCGCGGGAACCCGGCGGCCCGGAGGGCGCGGGCAGCAGGTCGCCGCGGTCGTCGCGGGCCCAGGTCCGCGCGCCGATCGCCTGGCCGACCGGCACCGGCTCCCGGTCGAGGGAGTACCCGAGCGCCGCGGGCGCACCGGTTGCGAGCGCGATTCCGACCTCCTCCCGCGAGGCGGGCCCGCCGTCCCGGTATGCGGCGAGGAGCCGGTCTCGCCCGCCCCCGCCGCCGCGGGGAGCGGTGTACCGGGCGCGGAAGAGGCCCCCACCGACGGGCTCGAGGCGCGTGACGCGGCCCACCTGCGCGGTGAGATCCAGCCGCGCGCCGGGCGCCGGCCGTCCGCGCGCGTCGCTCGCCACGCACCAGACGCCGGCCTCGGAACGGCCGTCGGCGGGCAACGCGGAGGGCCACGCGGCACAGGCGATCCGGACGATCGGCGGAAGGCGGAGGTCGAGGACCTCGTCGCGCCGGTTGCCGAGCCGGTCCTCGCTCACCCCGCGCCCGTACTGCTCGCCGGGCGGCACTTCCACCGGTATGTCGAAGTGGCCCGCGCCGTCGGCGACCACCGGGCCGAAGGTCCGCCCCGCGATCTCCACCGTCACCTTCACGTTCGGGTCGGTGTGGCCGGGGACGACCGTGGCCCCGGTGAGCGGAAGCACGGCCGTGCCCAATGCCCGCGGCGTCGGGCAGAGCGGGCACCGGGGCGCCAGCGCGAGGATGGCGGCGAGCTCCGGGTGGCGCGCGGCAGGCATCTCGAGGCGGGCCGTGAATCGGCCCGGACCCGCAGGCCGCAGCTCGCGCACGGCGCCAGCGCTGCTCGTGACGACCGGGGGCGCGGCACCGGGGTCGGGCTCCCCACCGGGGCCCATCACGGAGAGGTCGAGCGCCACGTCCGCGTCGCGCCCCTTCACGGGCCGCTCCGGCCTGGCGCGGATGACGATGCGGCCCGCCGGCAGGTCCACCGGCGCCACCACCTCGGCCGACCCGGCGCGGAGCCGGACCTCTCGGGCGCCCGCGGCGGGCGCGACCCGGAAGAGCCCACCGCCGAGCGGCTCGACCCGCGCGCCGTCGGCGTCGAGGCCGGGCGCCGCCGCCACCACGTCGCCGTCCGGCGAGAGCGGCCACGGGGGCAGGTGCACGGCGTCCGCGAGGGCCAACCGGAGCGCGGCGCTCGCGACGGCGCTCAGCGCGAGGCCCATGGCGTCTCCGTGCCGGCGCGTCCCGGGACGGGCGCCGGATCAGCGCGGCCGCACCGGGACGCCGCGGCGCCGGCGACCGAGCCAGGCGAGGACCGGCAGCCCGAGGAGGCCTGCCCCGGAGGTGCCGCATCCCTGGGCCGGGCCGGGCGGCGCCTCGGCGGCAGCGCGCAGCTCCCCGTGGTGGCGCGGGGGCTTCTCCCACTTCGGGTGGCGGTGTCGACCCTCATCCCCCTCGCGATCATCGTCGCACTCCCCGCGCGGATCGAGCAGGACCCGGACGCGGAGCGAGGCGCCGGGCTTGCCGGCGACGACGGCGCCGATCCGGTTCGTTCCCGCCTCGACCTCCCTCCTGCGCTCGAGGTGGGTGACATGGGGATCGAAGTCCCGCGGCGTGGCGATCGCCTCGTCGTCGAGGAGCACCCAGGCGCTCGAGACCCGGTCCGGGTCGATGCAGACGAGGACGTGCGCATCGCGAGGGACCTGGAAATGCAGGTTCGCGGCATCGGGCTCCTTCCTCCCGCGATCGACGAGCAGGTCCGCGAGAACCACCGCGCCCGCGTCGCCGCACGTGACGAGCGGCAGGCCGCCATCCACTCCGCCGTCGCTCCCGCCGTCCAAGCCGCCGTCCTCGCCGCCATCCGCTCCGCCATCCAAGCCGCCGTCCAGGCCACCGTCCTCGCCGCCATCCACTCCGCCGTCCACGCCGCCGTCCATCCCGCCGTCCTCGCCGCCATCCACCCCGCCGTCGCTCCCGCCATCCACCCCGCCGTCGGGTGGAGGAGGCGGGACGAACGCCGTCTCGTACATGAAGACGTCGTAGTCCCCGTTGCAGTCGTCGGAGTAGACCACCCTCGGCCATTCGAGGTCGTTGAGCTTCTGGACGGAGTTCACGGCGGGTGGAGCATACAACGCCCCCAGCACCCAGTTCCAGAGGATCACGCGGCTCGTGCCGGTGGAGAGGTCCTCGAAGGCGACCCACTCCCCGCTGACGTGCGGGTTCACCTGCGCTCCGGGCATGTCCAGGGACGCGATGAGGCCCCCCGAAGTGGAATGGACCTCGATGTTGCCCGGGTCGGCGCCGACCGCCGACAGGGCCACGACCCCCTCGACCGCATCGACGGAGGCCGATTCCGCAGGGCCCGGGTGGATGAGGACGGTGGTCCCGTTGCCCGCGTTCCCGTCGGCGTCGTAGAGCTTGATCGACCGGTTGTTCGCGAGGTCCACGTAGACCACCAGCGCCCCGCTGACGCGGGGCTTCGCCTGGGGGCCCGGTCCGGTCACGGCGCGATCCCCGCCCTGCTGGAGATCGCGGACCCAGATGACCGGGTTCCCGGCCCGGCTGTCCTCCCAGGCGGCAAGCCGCCGCGAGAGACCCGGGTTGGACTGCATGGCGGGCCACGGCGCGGCCGGCGAGAGGAGCCCGCTGACGATGTCGTAGAGCTGGACGTTCTCGACGGAGAAGCTGCCCTCGCCGAAGGCTATGACGCCCCCGGCGATGGCGGGCGTGGCTTGCGCGCCCGTTCCGGGCGGAACCGACACCCGGGACCCCGCGCCGTTGTTGCCGGTGGCGTCGTAGTACCAGACGCGGGATGGGGCGGTGACGTAGTCCGTGAAGGCGACGTACGGGAAGGCGATGGCGGGCTCGGTCTGGTTGCCCGGACCGCCTGCCACCAGCGTTTCGAGACCGGGCATGGGCTGGACCGCCGCCCGGGCGGGCGTGGCGAGGGCCAGAACGAGGGGCCACGCGGCCCACCACCGCATCTCGTGTGCCCTCCGCGCTCGCCGGGTCGGCGAGAGCCCTCGATCGCGCGACTTCCACCGGGCCGGACCCCCCGCCTCGCCCGACATTCGCGCCCCCCTGGGGCCGATGTCGGCTCGGACTGCGCACGCTCGCGCAGCGGCCGCTCCTGGCGTGAACGCGATATCTATGGGCCGCGATTCTCACGCTTTTGGGGGAATGGATCAAGGCTCGTTTCCGGACCGGAAGGGCTGGGTTTCCGGCCCACAGTGGGCGACTTCCCCTCACTTCCCCACAGGGCGTGCGTGTCGAACTCGGCCGGAACCCCCTTCGTATCCACCAGGATCTCCGGGCTCTTCTCGTCCACGCGGTGTCCGCCCACGTCGCGTGCCGCCACCGGAATCCGCTGGCGTCCTTCCCGGAGCACGAGGACCTCGCGGAAGGTACCGTCGGGCTGGACCTTGACGGGCTTGCCGCCCAGCGCCAGCACCGCCCCGGGCGACGTCCGGCCGGTGACGACCAGCCGGCGGCGGTTCGTGGCGGGCTCCTCCGGCCAGGCCACCTTGAGCAGGAGCGACGGCGGGATCGGCGAGGGGTCCGACGGCGCCGCGCCTTGCGCGGCGATCGACTGCTGGCCGGCGCGGATCACCACGGCGGTCCCGCCGGACCGCAGCTCGGCCTCGCCGCTGGACACGGCCACGGCGGCCACCTCGACGCTGCCCGCGACGCGCACTTCGCCGCCGCGCGTCCGCGCCACGGCCCCCGGCCCGGCCTCCACCTCGACGGCGCGCCTCGGATCCTCGCGCACGCTCGCGGAGACGAGCCCCTCCGCCAGCCGGAAGCGGGCCAGCTCGGCGGTGATCTCCTTCACCGCGAAGCTCGAGAGCGCGTCGAGGTCGACCCGGTAGCTCTCTCCGGCGGCGAGCTGGGCGGCGCCGCCGGGCCCGGTCTCGACGACGTCGTCGGGCTTGAGCTCGTCTCCCACCCGGGCGGCCTCGGGCACGCCGGCGCCGCCTCCGCGCCTGAGGGTCACCGGCCCGCTCACCGCCGCGACGACAAGCCGCTCCGGCGCCGCGGGCGCGGAGGCCGCCGGCGGGGACGGGACTGGGCTGCGGCCCAGGAAGACCCAGTAGCCCGCTGCCGCCGCACCGAGGAGGATGAGGAGCCCGCCGAGGAAGAGGGCCTGCTCCCGCCGCTCGCCCATGGGCGCACTATACCGCCGGCGCAGCCGGCAGAACGACGGTGAAGGTGCTGCCCTCGCCGGGGCTCGTGTCCACGGCGATGCGCCCGCCGTGCTCCGACACGATGCGGTAGCTCACCGAGAGCCCGAGGCCGACGTTGCTCCAGACGTCCTTGGTGGTGAAGAACGGCTCGAAGATGCGGGGGCGGACCTCGGGGGAGATCCCCTTGCCGGTGTCGTTCACCGAGAGGCACACCTGGCCGTCCCGGGAGCGCGTCGAGACGGTGATGCGCGCGGCGGGCCGATCGCGACAGGCGGTACGGGCGTTGGAGATCAGGTTGAGGAGCACCTGCTGGAGGTGTCCCGCGTCCCCTCGCACGGCGGGGAGCTCGTCGGCGAGCGCGACCTCGAGCGTCACGCCCGCCTCGCGGACGTACCCCTCGGCGAGGGTGAGCGTGTCGCGCACGACGCGGTTGACGTCCAGGCGGGCGAACTCGGGCTCGAGCCGCTGCTGGCTGAATCGGAGCAGGTTGCGCGTGATCTCCGCCGAGCGCCTGGAGAGCTCCTCGATCTTCCGGAGGCCCGGGAGGTCGGGATCCCCCTCGCTCCTCCCCTCGATGAGCAGCTGCGCCTGACCGAGGATTCCGGTGAGGGGGTTGTTGATCTCGTGCGCCACGCCCGCGCCGAGCTGGCCGATGGCCGCGAGCTTCTGGGACTCGACGAGCTGCGCCTGCGCTTCCCTGAGCTCGCGGGTGCGCGCCTCCACCTGGGCCTGCAGCTCCTCGTTCCACTTCTCGAGGCGGCCGCGTGCCGCCTGCAGCTCCTCGCCCATCCGGTTGAAGGCACGGGAGACCTCCGCCACCTCGTCCCGGCCCGCCTCGGGGAGCCGCGCCGAGAGGTTGCCGCCGGCGAATTCTCGCGCGGCGGCGTCGATGCGGGAGAGGCCGCGGGTGATGCCGCGGATGAAGAGGCCGCCGAGGACGGCGAGGCCGACGAGCGAGGCGAGGCTCGCCAGCACCACGTTCCGGCGCATGGTCGCGACCTCCGCGAACGCGACCGCGGAGGGCAGCCGGAGGAAGACGCCCCAGCCGGTGCCGGTGACGGCGGCCCACGCCGCCAGCGTGCGCGCGCCGGAGGTGGCGCGGTACTCGCCGGTCCCCCGGCCGAGGCTCGAGAGCCGCCGCGCCTCCTCCCGGTCGGCCGCGCCGAGCGGCGCTGCCAGAACGCTGGCCACCTCGGCCATCTCGGCGTCCAGCACCGCCCCGTCCCCGGGGGGGCGAGCCGCGGCGCGGACGGCGGCGCGAGCGTCCTCCATGCCGACGAGCGCGCCGGCGATCCAGGTGCCGCCCGCCCGGCCGGGCATGGTCATGGCGACGGCGAGCTGCGGTTGCCGGTCCGGACCGAGCTGGCGCGGCGCGGCGACGAGCGCCCCGCCCGACGTCCGGGCCAGGGCGAGCGGGAGCGCCGCCTGGAACGCCTGGGCGGCCGGCCCGGACATGGGCGGCGGCCCCCGCCCCTCGCCGGCGTCGCCGCAGTCCACCGCATCCACCACCGGCTGGCCGCCGGCGTCGAAGATCCCGCAGGCCTGCATGCGGGCGGAACGGAGGCACAGGAGGGCCGGGAGCGCACGCAGCTCCGCGGGCGTGAGGCGCGCCGGCTGCCAGGTGCGCGCCGCCTCGTCGAGGAGCGCGTGCGTCTCCTCGAGGCCGCGGGCGACCGCCTCCGCGGCCTCTCGCGCGGCGCCCAGCTGTGCCGCGGCGATCCGGTCGCGGAGGGCCCGCTCGGCGCCCTCGAGCAGGTTGAAGCCCACCGCCGTGAGCGGGAGGACGGAAGCCGCCACGGTGAAGAGGAGGAGCTTGCGGTAGAGCTTCACTGGCTGCTACGCGCTCCTCGCGGCGGAGTCCTCGCCCGGCGCGTCCTTGAGGTAGACGCTGCCCGGGACGGCCTTGGCGCGCTTCTTCAGATCCGCGGCGGCCCGAGAGAGATCGGCGTGGGTCTCGAACCGGCCCGGCGGGGCCCACACCGCCACGACCGAGCAGCTCATCGTCGGGAAGCGGCGGCGGATGCCGAAGCGGTCCTCGGATTCGATCCAGCCGCGCTCCCGGTCCTCGCGATCGTAGTAGAGGGGGATGAGGCGGTCGAAGCCGGCGATCACCTGCCGGCAGGTGTCGTCCGCGCGATCCTCTGGGGTGAGGAAGACGAAGTCGTCGCCGCCGACGTGGCCCACGAACGACGTCTCCCCGGCGCTTGTCCCGACCACCTGCCGGAGCAGGTCGCCCACCTGGAGGAGGACGCCGTCGGCCTTCGCGTACCCGTAGTGGTCGTTGTAGACCTTGAAGTCGTCGAGGTCGAGGTAGCAGAGGGCGAAGGGGACGCGGGCCTCCAGGCGCCGCTGCACCTCCTCCTCGATGGCGCGGCCGGACGGGAGCCGCGTGATCGGCGAGGAGGCCTGTGCCGTCTCGCGGCGGCGGAGCACCGCCTCGACCCGGGCCACGAGCTCGAGGGCGTCGAAGGGCTTGGCGAGGTAGTCGTCCGCGCCGAGCCGGAAGCCGCGCACCTTGTCGGCGGTCTGGCCGCGGGCGGAGAGGAACACCGCGGCGAACGGCTCCTGGGCGCGTTCCTCCTTCAGGCCCTCGAGGAGGGCGAAGCCGTCGCCGTCGGGCAGCTGCACGTCGATGAGGACGAGGTGCGGGCGCTTCTCCCGCACCGCCTGGACGGCCTGGGCGCAGGAGCCGGCCTCGTGGATCTCGTAGCCGTGGTTGCCGAGGATCTCGGCGCAGATGGCGCGGATGGCCGGGTCGTCGTCCACGACCAGCACCCGCTGGCCGACGCGCCGGACCCCGGAGAGGAGCACCTCCACGGCGCCGCCGACCTGGTCCGCCTCGGCCGGCTTCGCGAGGAACGCCGAGGCGCCGAGCTGGAAGGCACGCTCGCGCTCGTCGGGTCCGGAGAAGACGAGGAGCGGGATGGCCCGGGCCTCGGCGTCTCTTCGCAGGGAGTCGACGAGCAACGTGCCGGAGAGACCGTGGGCCGCGAGGTCCGTCATGAGCAGCCGCGGACGGAGCTTGCGCGCCATCTCGAGCGCCTCCTCGGCCGTGTGCGCCACGACGCAGGGGAAGCCCTTGCGCAGGAGGATGGCCTTCACGGCCGCGGCCGACTCGAAGGCATCGGCGACGAGCACCGGGGCGGGCGGCCGGGTCCCCGGCGGGAGCGCGCGGGTGGCCGACGCCTGCGGATCGGCGGGCGGCTGCGGGGGCAGGACGACGACGAAGCGCACCCCCTCGCCCGGGGCGCTCTCGGCCCAGATGCGGCCGCCGTGCGCCTCGACGATGCTGCGGCAGATCGCGAGGCCCAGCCCAGTGCCGCGCACGCGCCGCGTGCGATCGGTGCGGGCCTGCTCGAACTTCTGGAAGATGCGCTCCAGGTCGTCGGCCGGGATGGCCTCGCCGTTGTTCCAGACCGACAGGCCCGCCCAGCCCTCCACCGCCGCGGGGCGGAAGAGCGACACGCGGATCTGCCCCCGATCCGGCGTGAACTTCACGGCGTTGGTGAGGAGGTTGGCGAGGACCTGGGAGAGCCGCCCGGGGTCGGCGACGACCTTCACCGGATCGGTGGGGGTGGAGACCTGCAGGTCGAGCCCCTTCTCGGCCACCGCCGCGGCGTACCGCTCGGTGGCGGTGCGGACCAGCTCGTCGAGGTAGGTGACCTCCACCTCCATGGTGAGCTTGCCCTTGGCGAGCCGCGACAGGTCGAGCAGATCGTCCACGATGGCGTTGAGCTTCTCGGTCGAGTCGCGCGCCATCTTGAGGTAGCGGTGCTGCTTCTGCGCCAGCTCCCCGGCGAGCCCCCCGAGGACGAGGTCCAGCGCGCCGGTGATGGAGGTGAGCGGCGTGCGAAGCTCGTGGCTCACCACCTGGACGAACTCCTCCTTGCGTTCCTCGAGCTGCTTCTGCTCGGTGACGTCCCGCAGCGCCACCGCCACCCCCGCCAGCCGGCCGTCGGCGCCGGTGACCGGGGAGACGACCGAGGAAAGGGTGCGCTCGAAGAGGCGGAGCTCCTCGGAGACCAGCGCCGGCCCGCCCGCGGCCGGGTCGAGGCCGCGGACGAGGTCGAAGGGGTAGAACCCCAGCGTCTCCTTGAGCCACCGCACCGAGAGGGCCTGTCCGTCGGGCGCGTGCAGCATGCGGCGCGCCGCCGGGTTGGCGATGACCGTCTCCGACTTGGCCTCGGCAAAGAGCAGTCCGTCGGCCATGCACTCCACCACGCGCTCCAGGCGGCGCCGCTCCTCCCCGAGCTTGGCCGCGAGGGCCCGGAGGGACTCGGCGAGCTCGTTCGCGAGGAGGTCGAGCACGCGGGCGTCGCCCTCGCCGAAGGCGTCGTCGGCGGCGGAGTGGAGCAGCACGAGCCCCGCTGGCTCGCCCTCGAGCTCCAGCGGGACGATGAGGCGCGAGCGCATCGGCGGCGCGCCCGGCCGGACCGCGTGCGGGCCGATGACGCGGATGCGGAGATCTCCCTCCGCGATGGGACGCCCGCCCCCGTCGGCCCAAGCCGCGAGCGCCTCGTCCTTCAGGGCGAGCAGGGCCGCCTCGGGCGCCCCGTCACGGCGGCCGATGACGAGCGCGGCGGTGGCACCGGCCGGCGCCACCAGCGCGGCGGCGAGATCGCACGGGACCAGATCCGGCAGCCGCGCGAGCAGCCTCTCGACCAAAACCTCGTAGCTTCCGACGAGGCCCACGTCGCGCGCCATCTCGGCGGCGGCGGAGAGCGCGGCGAGCCGCCGCTCCAGCTCGGCGTAGAGGCGGGCCTTCTCCCGCTTGAGGTGGACCTGCTCGAGCGCCCGCAGCACCGTCTGTCGCAGGTCGGTCATCTCCCACGGCTTGGTGAGGTAGCGGTAGACCTCGCCCTTGTTGATGGCGTCGACGAGGTCCCTGGGGTCGGTGTAGGCGGTGAGCAGGATGGCGCACAGGTCCGGGTGAAGCGCGCGGGCGCGCGCCACGAGCTCCGTCCCGCTCATCCCGGGCATGCGCTGGTCGGTGACGAGGAGGTCCACCTCCCTGCCCGCCAGGATCGCCAGCGCCTCCTCGCCGCTGCGGGCGGTGAGCGCCTCGTACCCGGCCGAGGGCGGGAAGGTGGCGCCGAGGAGGTCGAGGACCTCTCGCTCGTCGTCGACGAAGAGGATGACGTGGTCCATGCTCCGGATCCCGCGGCGCGATGCTAGCACCGGCCCGCGCCCTTCCCAACTTCGCACCGTGCCGTCGCGGCCCCCTCCTTCGGGCCCCCTCCCCGCCCCTTTCCCTTTGCCCCCGCGCTCCGGAGCAGCTATGGATACGGGCCTTTTTTTGTTCTTCCTCCCGAGGCCCATGCTCGCGCGCCAGCAGATCCGCAACGTCGCCATCGTCGCCCACGTCGACCACGGCAAGACCACGCTCGTCGACTTCATGCTCCGGCAGTCGGGCGTCTTCCGCGCCAACGAGCAGCTGGTGGAGCGCGTGATGGACTCGAACGACCTGGAGCGCGAGAAGGGCATCACCATCCTCGCCAAGAACACCGCCGTCAACTGGCAGGGCGTGAAGATCAACATCGTGGACACCCCCGGCCACGCCGACTTCGGAGGCGAGGTGGAGCGCGCCCTGCGGCTCGTGGACGGCATCCTGCTCCTCGTGGACGCGGCCGAGGGGCCGCTGCCCCAGACCCGCTTCGTGCTCTCCAAGGCCCTGGCCCTGGGGCTGCCGAGCGTGCTCGTCGTCAACAAGGTGGACCGGCAGGACGCTCGGCCCAAGGAGGTCCTGGACCTCGTCTACTCCCTCTACATCGACCTCGGCGCCAACGAGCACCAGATCGACTTCCCGGTGCTCTACGCCATCTCCCGCGAGGGGCGCGCCGCCCACACCGTCGCCGGCGCCTTCGAGGCGGAGTCCCTGAAGCCCCTCTTCGACGCCATCCTCGCCCACATCCCGCCGCCGCCCGAGGGGGAGAGCGGCCACCTCCAGATGCTGGTCGACAACCTCGACTACGACGACTACGTGGGCCGGCTCGCCATCGGCCGGGTGGCCTCGGGGGCCATCCACGAGGGCGACGCCATCGCGGTGCTGCGCGAGGCCGGCGAGGTCGTCCCGGCCAAGGTGGTGCGGCTCTACGTCTTCGACGGCCTGAGGCGGGTCGAGGTGAAGGACGCGGGGCCGGGAGAGATCGTCTCGATCGCAGGCGCAGAGGAGATCGGGATCGGCGACACCATCTCCGATCCCGAGCACCCCGTGGCGCTCCCCCGCATCAGCGTGGAGGAGCCCACCATGTCGATGGTCTTCAAGGTGAACGACGGCCCGTTCGCCGGGCGCGAGGGCAAGTACGTCACCAGCCGGAACCTCCGCGAGCGCCTGTACCGGGAGGCCTACAAGAACGTGTCCATCCGCGTCGAGGACACCGAGACCCCCGACGCCTTCAAGGTCGTCGGGCGCGGCGAGCTGCAGCTCGCGGTCATCGTGGAGAACATGCGGCGCGAGGGGTACGAGCTCACCGTCTCGAACCCGGAGCCGGTCCTCAAGACCATCGACGGCGAGGTGCACGAGCCGATGGAGCTGCTCGTGTGCGACCTCCCCGAGGACGGCGTGGGCCCGGTCACCTCGGCCATGGGGCCGCGCAAGGGGCGCATGGTGGACATGCAGCCCATCGGCTCCGGCCGGACGCGCCTGTCCTTCCGCGTCCCGGCCCGCGGCCTCATCGGCTTCCGTTCCGACTTCCTCACCCTCACCCGCGGCGAGGGCATCCTCTCCTCGCAGTTCGACGGCTACGAGCCGTGGCAGGGGCGGATCGAGAAGCGGAAGTCGGGCGCCATCGTCTCCGACCGCGAGGGCGCGGCGGTGGCGTACGCCTGCTTCTACGCGCAGGAGCGCGGCGCGCTCTTCGTCCGGCCCGGCGACCCGGTCTACACCGGGATGATCGTCGGCGAGCACGGCCACGAGAACGACCTCGACTTCAACATCTGCAAGGAGAAGAAGCTCACCAACATCCGCGCCGCCGGCCGGGACGAGAACATCATCCTGACGCCGCCGCGCGAGATGTCGCTCGAGAAGTCGCTCGAGTGGATTGCCGAGGACGAGCTGGTGGAGGTGACGCCGAAGAGCGTCCGCCTTCGCAAGAAGGCCCTCGACCCGAACGCCCGCTACAAGATGGAGCGCGACCGCAAGCGCGGGCTGTCGGCGACCGCATAGGCGTCCGCCGCGTCCGCTCGGGCGTGCCACTCAGGCGCCCACGAAGCGGCGACCCGGCGAGCGCCGGATGGCCGTCGATGCGGGTGCGATGAAGCCCTAGATCTTCGGCTTGGCGCGGTCGCGGGTCTCCGTCTTCTGCTTCGGGCGCGGCTGGCCCTTGACGGCGGTGCCCACGAACAGGAGCGAGTCGGGGTGGCCGGGCACGGCACCCTTCACGAGCAGGAGGTTCTCCTCCGCCTCGA
>Ga0153915_10003021_pt1 | contig 15362 bp, 15 predicted proteins | sample Opewatmetagenome_2_FD_107003 | JGI IMG/M metagenome (GOLD analysis project Ga0153915, IMG submission 107003) | Freshwater wetland microbial communities from Ohio, USA - Open water 3 Core 3 Depth 3 metaG | ecosystem: Environmental > Aquatic > Freshwater > Wetlands | place: USA: Ohio, Lake Erie...
CACCGTCGAGCCGGGGCAGCGCCTGGGCGATGACCAGACGCGCCTTGGCGGGGTCCGTGGCGCGGGCCGGACCGGGCATCGAGCCTGGCATCGCCAGGCAGAGGACAGCGAGCAGTGATCCGGCATAGTTGAAACGCTGCATGATTCCCTCCCAGGTGATGGCAGCAAGCTAGAGGCAAGTGGACCTGCCATCCAGATCCATTTTTGATATTTTGACTGTACCGCATTATGGCCAAACGAATCACCGCCTTCTCCCTCGCGCTGGCCCCGCGGCCCGGCCGGATGGCGGCGGGCCGGTGGCTGTATTCCTCGCTCCGCGCCGAGATCCTCGAAGGCCGCCTGCGCCCCGGGGGCCGGCTGCCGGCCACGCGGGACCTTGCCCGCCAGTACGGCCTTTCCCGTGGAACCATCGTGACCGCCTTCGAGCAGCTGAAGTCCGAGGGCTACATGGAGGCCCGGGTGGGATCGGGCACCTTCGTCGCCCGGATACTCCCCGACGATCTGCTGCTCGCCCGGAAGCAGGCTGTGCCACCGGCCGCGATCGAGCCGGGTCCGCGCCCGCTGTCGGGGTACGCCGTGCGGGTCAGACCATTCCCGGAACTTGGCCAGCGCCCCATCCGTGCCTTCCGGGCGAATCAGCCGGCGCTCGATCTGTTCCCCGCACAGCTCTGGGCCCAGGTGAGCTCGCGCCGGCTGCGCCAGGTCACCACCCGCCTGCTGGAGGGATGCCCTCCGGGGGGATACCCGCCGCTGAGGGAAGCGGTGGCGGAGTACCTGGGCACGGCGCGCGGGGTGCACTGTGTGCCGGAGCAGGTGGTGATCCTCTCCGGTGTGCAGGAGGCCCTCGATCTTGCGGCAAGGCTCTTCCTGAATCCCGGTGATCCGGTCGCCATGGAGGACCCGGGCTACATCGGCGCGACGCTGGTATTCGAAGCGCTGGGGGCGCGCATCAGAACGGTGCATCCGGACGCGGAAGGGATGAGGCCTGGTGCGGGGCTGCGAGGCGCGCGGCTGGTCTACGTGACGCCGGCTCACCAGTTCCCCGTAGGCGTGAGCATGAGCCTGGCCAGGCGGCTGGCGCTGCTGGAGTGGGCGCGGAAGGAGGGGGCACTGATCTTCGAGGACGACTACGACAGCGAGTACCGCTACTCCGGACGGCCGATTCCCGCGTTGCAGGGCCTGGATCGCCATGGGCTCGTGCTGTTCGCCGGCAGTTTCAGCAAGGTGCTGTTTCCCTCTCTCCGGCTCGGCTACCTTGTGGTCCCTCCCGATCTGGTCGACCGCTTTCTCGCGGCCGAATCGGTCACCAACCGGCATGCCCCGCTGCTGGAGCAGGCTGTGTTATGTGATTTCATGGTTGGCGGGCATTTCGGGCGTCACGTGCGGCGCATGCGGGAGGTCTATGCCGAGCGGCTGTCGGTGCTGCTGCAGAGTGCCGCGGAACGGCTGGCCGGATTGGTCGAGGTGTCCGGCGTTGAAGCGGGACTGCAGACCGTCGGATGGCTGGCCCCCGGGCTCAGCAGCGAATCAGCGGCCAGGGCCGCCCTGGCGCGGAGGGTCGAGGTGACTCCGTTGCAACGCTACGCTCGCGGCCGGCTGGCACGTGAAGGCCTGCATCTGGGATTCGCGGCAGTGGACACTCAGGAGATCCGCCGTGGCGTGCGGGACCTGGCCGCAGCGCTCGAGACGCCTACTCTCTCGAGGACCGCGGGCCGCCCGCGAACCTGAGCGCGGAGCAGACAGCTCAGGGCCCCGTGCCCCCTTCACCTTCCACCGCCCGCGTCACTCCTCCTCCTCACTTCTGAGGTCTCGCCGCCCCGCAGCCCTGCCTACGGCAGGACCAGGCTGCTGTCCCGCCAGACCTCCCGTCCTTCCAGCAGAGTCAGGAGCACCTTCACCTTGTGCAGATCGGTGGCGGGCACCTCGAACAGGTTCCGGTCAAGCACGATCATATCGGCGAGTTTGCCCGGTTCGAGCGACCCCGTTTCCCGCTCCATCCTCACGGCATACGCCGCATTGATAGTGTAGGCCGCGAGCATGCGCGGCAGGTCCGCGCGCTCCTCCGGGATCCATGCCGGTCCGGGGGGGTCGTCGATGCTCCGCCGGGTGATGGCAACCTGTATCGCGTCCAGCGGGTTGAGGCTGGAGACGGTCCAGTCGCTCCCGCCGACGACCACGGCGCCGCTGTTCAACAGACTCGCGATAGGGTAGATCCAGCGCGATCGTCCGGGCCCGAGAGTCGGCAGGGTCAGGTCCCTGATGTACTCGTCGGCCTGGGCCCAGAACGGCTGGAAGCTCGCGATGACCCCCAGTCTCCGGAATCGGGGAATGTCGGCGGGATCGAACAGCTCGATGTGCGCGATCACCGGCCGGGCGTCCCGTGGACCGTTGTCGTGGCGCGCGCGGGCGAGGGCATCCAGGGTCACCCGGATGGCGCGGTCGCCGATGGCATGGACGTGGATCTGAAATCCCTCGCGGTCGGCGGCGCTGACCCGGGTGGCGAGGTCCTCGGGGGTGTAGTTCAGTGGACCCGTCTCTGTTCCGTGGCCCAGATACGGCGCGAGCAGTGCGGCGGTGCGAGCCTCGATGACGCCGTCGGCGTAGAACTTCACCATGTTGGCGACGAGCCGCGCCCCGGTGTAGCGGCGCCGCAGCTGGACCAGCCGGTTGGTCTCGCTCACGACCGGATTGTCTTCCACGTGAAGCGCGGCCACGACGCGCGCGGTGAGCTCGCCCCGGTCGTCCAGGGCACGGTAGGCCTCGAGGTAGCTCGGGCCCGCGTCGGCGTCGGTGATCGCGGTGATGCCGAACCGGTTGGCCTCCGCCAGCGCCCGCCTGGCCGCGCCGATCCGCTCCTGGGTGCTATACTCGGGCAGAAGTCGTGTGACCAGCGCGATCGCCGATTCGCGGAGCGTGCCGGTCGGCATGCCGGTCCTCGGATCCCGCTCGATCCTCCCTTTCTCGGGGTCGGGGGTCTCCCGGGTGATCCCGGCCAGCTCGAGCGCCTTCGAGTTCACCCACGCCGAGTGACCATCCGCGGCGTACAGGAATGCGGGACGGTCGGGGATCAGGCGGTCGAGCATCTCCCGTCGGGGATTGGCACCGGGGAAGACCGGTAGCTGCCAGCCGTTTCCGCGGATCCACGGGAGATCGCGGTGCTGGGCGGCGTAGGCCCGGATCGTGCCTTCAACCTCCGCAGGAGTCCGTGCGGAGTAGAGGTTGCACTCACCCAGCTCCAGGCCGCCGGACAGCGGGTGGGCATGGCTGTCCTGAAAGCCCGGCAACACCATTCGGCCGTCGAGATCCACGACGCGGGTTGCCCGGCCGATGTACCGGTCGACTCCGGCATCGTCTCCGACGAAGACCAGCCGCCCGTCGCGCACCGCGACGGCGTCAACCCAGGGGCGGGACGGCCAGACCGTGTAGATCGCGGCGTGGCGGAGCACCAGATCCGCCGGAACGGTGGGGGCCCGCCGCTCCACCCTGCAGGCGGCAGGCACCAGCAGGGCCAGGAGGGCGCCGCGCCGGGCGGCACCCCTCATGGCTTGAGACTCACCGAGGCGAGACCGCCAAGCCAGGAGTAGGGGTCGATCTCGAGGCCATCCACCCGGCGCGAAACGGCCGCTACCTGGACCGGAGTGTAGAGGAACAGCGCCGGCGCATCCGCATTCAAAGTGTCGAGCGCGGCACGCCATTGGGCCCGGGCCTCCGCGGGGGTCGCCGCGGCCAGCGCCCGGGCGAACAACCGATCGAGTGCGGGGTTCACATATCCCCCGTAGTTCATTCCGCCGACGCCTTCGGCGCTCCACTGCTCTGTCACGACTCGGGGGCTGGGCTCGTCCAGCCAGGCTCCGATATAGCTGTCGAACTTGCCCTGGCCCAGGCGCTCCTGGAATACCGGGAAGTCCACCGCGGTCACGGTGACGGCGGCACCCGCCAGGCGCCATTGCTCCTGCAGGGCCTCGGCCAGCCGTCGCCGGGCGGTGCTGGTCGATGGTACCAGAATGTCGAAGGCAAGCCGGCTCGGCCCCTTGTGGCGTACTCCGTCGGCTCCGCGCATCCATCCCGCCCCGTCGAAGGCTCGCGCCGCCTGAGCGGTATCGTAGGGCAGTACCGCGATGCTGTCGTCCCAGATCCACAGGAGTCGCGACATCGGACCGGGCGGCGCCACCGCTCCAGGTCCGAAGACGGCGGTCGCGATCGTCGCCCGATCAACCGCCTGGTTGAGCGCGCGGCGCACCGCACGGTTGCCCAGGACGGGATGGGCGCCGCCGGGCCGACCGACTTTATAGCCCAGGAATCCGAACGCCGCCGACGGATACCGGACCGCACGAAGCGCGGAATCCTGTGCTACCCGCTGTACCCGTTCCGGTGAGCCCACCGATTCCATGAGGTCCGCTTCGCCGCTCAGCACCAGATTGAGCGCGGCCTCTGGATCGGCGGCGAAGCGCCACACCGCGGTACCCAGACGCGCGCGCCTTCCCGCCGTGGTGTCGGCGGTGAGCGTGATCGCCTGGCCTCGCTGCCAGTTCGCCACCCGGTACGGCCCGCTGCCGACCAGGTGGGAGACGGAGGTGTCGGCTCCCCACTTCTCGCGCGGCACCCCATCCCAGATGTGAGCCGGAAAAATCCGCACATGCCACGTGGCGTCGTACAACTGCTCCGGATAGGGCTTCGAGAAGGTGATCAGGACGGTGCCGCTGTCCTGCGCGGTGGCGGTGAGCCGTCCTCGGAGCTGCTCGGCGGCAGGGCTCTCCAGGGACGAGTCGGCGAACGCCTCGAACGAGAACACGACGTCACGCGCAGTCACCGGCTGTCCGTCCTGCCACCGAGCCCCGGGACGCAGATGAAAGCGCCAGCTGAGACTGTCGACCCGGTCCCACCGGTCGGCGAGCCTGGGACGGTAAGCGGCCGGGTCGATCGGGGCGCCGCCGGGCGCGAGATCGGCAAGTCGCTCGAAGACCTGGTCGGAGATGTCCCGTCCGACGGTTTCTTCGACCAGCGGGGGCAGCAGCGAGGCCGGCTCCCCGGTCGCGGCGATGACGATCGTGTCGCACCGGATGCAGGGCCGCTCCCCGCCGCAGCCTGTCACCAGGACGAGCACAAGGGCCGACGCCGCCACGCTGTGTGGTTTCACTCCATTCCCCCGAGTTCAGGTCGACCGCTGGCGCAACCGACGGGAGAGCCGGTACTCCTCCCGCCTTCCCGCCTCCCTGCCTACTTGAGGTAGCGCTCCCGAATCACGCCGAGGTGATGCTTCTCGTGTCCTGCAATGATGAACGCCAGGGCCCGGGCGGTCACGGGCTTGCCGCTCGCCGTTCCGCGGCGCGCGAAGGCCTCCGGATCCAGACCCTGCAGCAGCGCCAGACTCGCGTCGCGCACGGCGGCGAACTCCGCCGCCACCGACGCAAGCGTCCTCCGCTCGAACTGTCCAGCCGGCACGTAGTCGTTCTCCTCGAACCCCGCGAGTGGGGTGGCATCTCCGCGCGCGATCCGCAGCAGCCGGTAAGAGAAGATCCGTTCGGAATCCGCCAGATGGCCGATCACCTCGCGCAGGGTCCATTTCCCCGGCGCGTAGCGGAATGCGGCCTGTGCGTCGTTGAGCCCGGCGAGGAGCTGCGCAGTGCTCTGCTTCTGGGCCTTAAGCGATGCCAGGACGTCCGGCTGGGAGACCGCGTCGATGTAGGTGGCGTAGGAGGGCGCGTATTCATCAGAGGTAGGCCGGGCGATGAGCATGAGACAGGATCCTGAGTGTTCGTGGGCGGACAGACCGCCATGGACATAAGCCGCAGGGACGATTCATGGCAACCCGGCTTCATGAAGGAATGGGCTCCGCAACGTAGCGATTCAGCTGCATCGAAATCGATGCCAGGTATCGAAGGGTGATACAGCACCCATTGATATCGCAACCTCTTGTTGAGTAACGGTTAAGGACGTCATGCGCGAGTCGGCACCGCACTTGCTTTTGACACGGACGGGTTTGCGAAGCCTGTCTAACTACTCACAAGGAGCCGTCCATGTCGTCCCCGATCAAGTTTGCTGGCGCCGCCCTGCTCGCGGTTGCCGCCCTCACCGCCTGCAGTGATTCCAGCGGCCCGGCCAGCGCCGGGCGACAGGTGGCCTTCCAGCTTGCCACGCAGCAGGCCACCCCCGCGCTCCGTGGCGCTGCGCTCGTCGCGGGATCCGAGACCATCGGTCTCGGCAACGACACCATCGTGCTGACCCAGGTGCAGATGGTGCTGCGGCGTATCGAGCTCGAGCGAGTCTCTGGCACAGTGTGCGACAGCCTGATCGCCGATGACGATTGCGAAGAGCTCAAGGCCGGTCCAGTCCTGCTGGACCTCCCGCTCGGCGCCGGCGCCGCGCGCAACTTCAGTGTCGCCATCGACACCGGCTCCTACGGCAAGATCAAGTTCGAGATCCACAAGCCGGAGAGCTCCAACGACGCGGTCTTCCTGGCGCAGAATCCCGGCTTCGAGGGAGTCAGCGTGCGGGTGACGGGCACGTACAACGGCACCGCCTTCACCTTCACCAGCGACCTGGATGTGGAGCAGGAGCATGAGCTGGTGCCGCCGATCAGCGTCACCGACTCCACCGGAGCCAACCTGACGCTGTTCGTCGACCTGGGGAGCTGGTTCGCCAACGCCGGCAACACCGGTCTGATCGACCCCGCCACGGCCAACAAGGGCGGCGCGGCCGAGGGGGAAGTGAAGAGCAACATCGAGGCGTCGCTCAACGCCTTCGAAGATGACGATCACGACGGCGGCGACGACCACGCGCTGTAGACGGTCGTCCGGACAGTACCGGATCAGGGCTCCGCGGCGGTGCCGCGGGGCCCTGATTCGCTTCGGTTCGGCCGCACGAGGGCTGTATCTTTCCCCGCGATGTCCGCCTCCGCCCGAAGGGGAATCCAGACCGCCCAGCTCGGCCTGCTGGTCAACACCTGCCTGGCCGTAGTGAAGCTCGTGGCCGGGATCGCGGGGAACGCCTACGTGCTGGTGGCGGATGCGGTGGAATCCTCCGCCGACATCTTCTCCTCACTGGTGGTATGGGGCGGACTGCGGATCGCCTCGCGCGAGGCGGACGAGGACTACCCATTCGGCTACGGCAAAGCCGAGCCGCTGGCGGCCGCGGTGGTGGCGCTGATGCTGCTGGGCGCGGCGGCAGCCATCGCCGTGGAGGCCATCCAGGAGATCCGGACCCCGCATCACACACCGGCGCCGTTCACCCTCGCGGTGCTGGTGGGTGTGGTCGCCGTGAAGGAGGTCCTGTTTCGAAAGGTGCTCGCGGTCGGCTCGGCGGTCGGCAGTACCGCGGTCAAGGCCGACGCCTGGCATCACCGGAGCGACGCCATCACCTCGATCGCGGCGTTCGTCGGCATCAGCGTCGCGCTGGCCGGCGGGCCCGGATGGGAATCGGCCGATGATTGGGCGGCCCTGTTCGCGGCGGGCATCATCGTCTTCAACGCCGTGCGCCTCCTCCGGCCGGCCGTGGACGACATCATGGATCGGAGTCCCGGCAACGAGCTGGAGGCACGAATCAGCGCGGCTGCCTTGGGGACGTCCGACGTCCGGGCCATCGAAAAGGTCAGGATCCGCAAGGTCGGGTTGACCTACCAGGTGGATCTCCACGTGCAGGCGGAGCCGGGGATATCCCTGCATGACGCCCACCTCCTGAGCGGCCGGGTAAAGGGGGCAATCCGAGCGGCGATCCCGGAGGTGGAGGGCGTCCTGATTCATATGGAGCCCCATGAGGTGTAACGTTCCATACCACCTCGATCGTTCCGATCTGTGGGAAGTACGTCCGTAGCTACGCCCAACACGTTGTGATTAAACGACTTGGGCAAACACGAGCGGCGGCATTGCCCTTGCCATTCCTGGGAGTCGGTTCGCAGCTGATCCCCCGACCTCCGCAGGAGAACCCGAGATGACGAAGACCCCACGCCTGGCCGCCTTTGCCGCCCTCGCAGGCATGCTCGCCGCCTGCAGCGACGGTTCCGGCCCGAGCGCCAGAAGCCAGGTGACGTTCAACCTTGCCACCGGCAGCGTGACCGCGCCGGCCCTGTCTCAGGGCAACACATTCGCCAACGCCAGCGACGCCCTGGTGTTGGACAAGGTCCAGTTGGTTCTGCGCGACATCAAGTTCAAGCGAGTCAACGAAGACCTCTGCGACGGCGAGAGCGAGAGCGGCGACGCCCATACCTCCGGCATGATCCGGCCCACCAGCCTGCACGAGGACGGCGGGGAGGACGACGGTGACGACGGCCACGCCGACGCCTGCGAGTCGTTCAACGCCGGGCCTTTCCTGCTCGATGTCCCGCTCACTCCCGGCGTCGAGAAGGCGTTCAGCGTCGTGGTAGACACCGGGACCTTCGACCAGGTCCGCTTCAAGATCCACAAGCCCGAAGACGACAGCGGCGATCCGAAGGATGTGGCCTTCCTGGCGGCCCACCCCGAGTTCAACAAGGTGAGCATCCGGGTGGAGGGCACATTCAACGGCACTGCCTTCGTCTTCACTACTGACCTGGACGCGGAGCAGCGGCTCGCGCTGGCGACGCCGCTGGTGGTGGCGGAGTCGATGCAGAATGTGGACGTCACGATCAAGGTCGACGTCTCGGGATGGTTCTCCGACGGGGCCGGCGGGCTGGTGGATCCGGCCACCGCCAACGCCGGTGGTGAAAACGCGAATCTGGTGAAGGACAATATTCGTGACTCGTTCCACGCCTTCCGCGACGACAATCGCGACGGCGAGGACGACGATCAGGAACACGGCGCACACGACTAACCAGGCCGCCAGTCGTCAGCCGTCAGCAGCAGCGCCGCATGGCCATGCGGCGCTGCTTGACTGACGGCTGGGGCCGACGGCTCAAAGGAGCGGGCCCTGACCCAACCCGACTGGCGAATTGCGATCGTCCGGCTATCCGACAGCTTTCGCACCACCCTCGCCGATCTGGCCGAGGAGCTGAATGCGGGACTGGTTCCCTGGAGCCCGGCTGAAGGAGAGGCGCCGCCTGGCGGCTGCACCTGCGCGCTCCTGCTCGCTGGGGGCGCAGAGAGTCAGGCGATCGACCTGCTCGGCACGCTGCCGGCGCCGGAGTTGCCGCGATACGTGGTCGGTGCGGCGCCGGACCATCGTCTGGCTGCGGCGGCAATGCAACGGGGCGCGCGGGACTACTTCGCGCTGCCGGATGACCTGGGTCTCCTCCGCCGCTCGCTGGAGCGCGAGCGGCGGGAGAGCCAGGGCCGGGTCGAGGCAGCGAAATTCGCGGCGGACGAACGCCGGCTGGCAGGGTTCGAGGCGATCGTGGGCGACAGTCCCGCGCTCCGGCGGACCATCGAGCAGGGCATGCGAGTGGCGCAGCATCGGGATGTGACGGTGCTGATCGGGGGAGAAACGGGCACCGGGAAGGAGCTGCTGGCACGGGCGCTGCACTATCACAGCCCCAGGGCCGCGGCACCATTCGTCGAGATCAATTGCGCGGCCATCCCGGCGAATCTGCTGGAGAGCGAGCTGTTCGGGCACGAGAAGGGCGCCTTTACCGGGGCGACGTCGGCCAAGCCGGGGTTGATGGAGCTGGCACACGGCGGGACGGTGTTTCTCGACGAGATCGGCCATCTGCCGCTCGACCTGCAGCCCAAGCTGCTTCGGGCGCTGGAGGGCAGGGAGATCCGCCGGGTGGGCGGACAGCAGACGCGCAAGGTGGATATCCGGCTGATTGCAGCCACCCACGTGGATCTGAAGGCGGCGGTGGGGCGGGGCGAGTTCCGGGAGGACCTGTTCTACCGGCTCAACGTGGTGGCGCTGGTGCTGCCGCCGCTCAGGGAGCGTGGCGACGATGTGGAGCTCCTGGCCCGCACCTTCCTGAACCGGCTGGCTCGCCAGTACGGGCTGGAAGTGCCGGAGATACCGGCCGCGGTGCTGACCGCGCTGCGGATGCATGACTGGCCGGGCAACGTGCGCGAGCTCAGGAACGCGATCGAACGGGCGCTGGTGCTGAGCCGGCCGGGCACGCTGGAGCTGGTGGAATTGTCGGGCGATCGGACCGTGGCACCGGGAAGTTCGGGGCTGCTTCCGTTCCCCGCGACGCTCAGGGCAATCACTCAGGCGGCCGCCCAGGCGATGCTGCAACTGGTTGGAGGCAACAAGAGCGAGGCGGCACGCCGGCTGGGGATCTCCCGGCCACGGCTGCAGCGCATCCTGGATGGTCAGGGTGACGAGGAATAGCTGGCTGGACCGACCTGCAAGGAGCGAGAGATGGTTATGACGAATCGTGTGCGCTGGACCCTGCTGGCCACCGCGGCCGTGGTCGCCGTGGCCTGCTCCGACTCCACCAGCAGCGGTGGCGGCACACCGCCAACGGACCTCTCCTTCCTGCGGCTGGCGCCGACGGCCCCGCCGCTGTGCGCCGACAGCACCGGCGCGTACTTCATCAAGAACGTCGAGGACAAGACGATCAGGCTGGTCTTCCCCCAGTCGGGGCAGCTGGCCGATTGCGCCACAGGCTCCACGGAGGAGTTCGCCAGCCTCACGGTCAAGAAGCTGAGCCTGCTCCGGCGGCCGAACGGCACGCTGATTTCCGACGGCGACTCGGTGTTCATCAGCATGAAATGGGTGGGCAGCGACTCGATCCTGTTCGAGTTCCAGCCCACCGGCCTGCTGTTCGACACGTCCGAGGCACCGGAGTTGAAGATCAACTACACCGAGGCGGGGCCGGATCTCAACGACGACGGCCATGTCGATGCCGCGGACGATGACGTCGAGACCCGGCTGGACATCTGGCGCCAGGAGCGCCCTGGTGATCCGTTCTTCCGGGTCGGCACCGGCAAGATCGAGGATCTGAACGAGATCGAGGCGAAGCTTGCCGGGTTCAGCCGGTTCGCCCTGGCGTACTAGGAGCGGCTATGAGCGATGAGGCATGGGCGATGAGCCATGGGAGCCATGGTGGCCTTCTCAGGCCAGGCCACGGTTCGCGTCTCAGGGCTCACAGCTCACGGCTCACAGCTCACAGCCTATAGCCATGGTCGCGCCCACGCCCACCCCCGACGATCCCGCCCGCGAGCTCCGCTCGCTGGTGGCGACGGGCCGTTTCCAGGAGGCGTTTGAACGCTTCCAGAGCGGAGGGGCTGGGGTCGCACGCGAGCCGGAGGCGGCGCTCATGGCCGCCACCGCCGCGACGAGGCTGGGCCGATACGGAGCAGGCATCAGCACCGCCGAGTCCGCCCTGGCGCAGTTCCACGCCCGGGGAGACCGCGACGGCCGGATGCGCGCGCTCAATCTCCTGGGCGTCATCGCCTTTGAACGCGGCCACCTGGAGGAGGCGGAGCGGAATCTGGGCGAGGCGCTGGATCTGGCCCGGGAGCTGGACGACAGCCTGATGGCCGCGCGCGCGTCCAACAATCTCGCCTCGCTCGCCCAGCTGGGTGAGCGGCACGAGGTAGCCCTCAGCCTCTATCGCTCTGCCCTGGTCAGCTATCAGCGACTGGGCGACCGGCGTGGCATGGCCGAGACCCACCACAATCTCGGATTGGTCTTCCGCCAGATGGCCCGGCTGTACGATGCACGCGAGTCGGTGGAGCAGGCGGTGCGGCTCGCCGACGGTGCCGCCGATGCGTCGCTTCGCGCGCTGACGCTGACCGGGCAGGCCGAGCTCTATCTGGGGCTGGGCGAGCTGGCGCGGGCCCGCCAGGAAGCAGGCGTCGCGCAGCAGCTGGCCCGCGGCTGCGGTGACGAGATCGGCGCTGCCGAGGCGGGCCGGCTGCGCGCGCTGGTGGGCCTGGCGGAAGGCGAGCTAGAGGTCGCGCTGGCCGAGGCAGAGGCCGCGCGGGACACGGCCGTCCGGCACGGCAGTGCCCTGCTGCAAGGTGAAAGCGCCGCCGCCGCCGCTCGGGTGCTGCGCGCGCTCGGCCGTACGGCGGAGGCCGAGACCCTGCGAGCCGAAGCGCGAAGCCTGTTCGAGCGGCTGGGTGCGGTGAACTGGCTCAGGGAATTCGACGCGGCTTGGCAGGGGACCACGTAAGCAGTGAGCAGTGAGCAGTGAGCGGTGGGCAGTGAGCGGTGAGCGGTGGCAAGACCCTCCTCACTCCTCACTCCTCACTCCTCACTCCTCACTCGTCACTCACGGTCTCACGTCTCACCCCTCACTCTTCGCCCTTCCACAAGTACATCATCAGGTACCCGATAGTCGCCACCCCCATCGAGGCGATGGCAGAGGCCTTATGCGGGGTCCAGCCTCCCCGTTTCCCTGACTCGATGCGGGCATCGATCTTGGCGGTGCTTGGCGCCTTGGCGACCGAGTAGATGAGACCCGCGTCCGAGGCGAGCATCAGGACCGAGTGCCAGGTCCGCCGCTTCTTCCCCTGCTTGACCTTCCCGGCTTCCGCCAGGTTCCACAGCCCCGTCACCGTGTTGAGCGTGAAGATGCCGGCGACTGCGTACGCCGCGGGCTTGTGGACCTTCTCCGCCCAGAGCGGCGCCCCGCTACCCTGCTCGAGCAACTTCTGCCCGGCCACGTATTCCAGCAGGAAGAGCGGCAGGGTGGCGTAGCCCGCGTAGCGGTGGATATCCAATCTGGTGTAGTACCCGTCGGAAAGCTGAACCGCCTGGTGCGCGCGGACGGTGTTGGGGATCTGCGCGAGGAACCGGGGCTGATCCGCCTCGGGAGCGGGCCACTCAACCTCGGGGAGGGCGAGTTCGGCGGCCGAGGGAAGAGTGCGGACGTTCTCGATGGTCGGAGCCAGGCTGGTGAGCGCCTGGACCAGGAGGAGCGCGGAGAGCGCCATCACGACTCCGGGTGTTGGTCAGCTCCAGAGTAGTCAGGGCCGGCTCGGTAGGCTATGGGCCATGGGCTATCGGCTGCGAGCTACACCCCGACCTTCGCCGACGCCCACTCTTCGGCCTGCTTGTCGTTGCGATACAGCTTCGCGACGTTCACGACCAGGCTCTTGCCGTTCTTCCCGACAGCGAAGCGGTCCATGTTCCGGGTGGCGCGACCGCTGATGAAGGTGCCGTCCGGTTCGTACCTGGACTTGTGCTTGGGGCACTGGAATCGCCCGTCGCCGTCGCGCCACCTGAGCGCGGTGTTCTGATGCGGGCAGGAAAGGGAGAAGGCGTAGGCCTGGCCTTTCCATCTGACAAGAATCACCTCGTTGTCTCGATCGATCGTGGCCCCGTCCGCGGCGGGGACGGGGTAGGTCAGCTCGTCACCGGCCGCCGCCAGGGCGGTGCCGAGGGACAGCGGCAAGGCGTTGGCCTCACGCGGCGAGGCGGACAGCGCGGCCATGATGCCGGCTACGGCGGCGGTCACATCACGCAGGAACTGGCGCCGTCCGGGCGAAGGACAGTCGGTGCAGTCGGACACGAGGGGAGGGTCAGCTGACGTTGGGGAGGATGGAGCCGGCGAGCACCACGGCAAACCACAGGCCGAGGCTCACCAGGGAGGCGGTGCGGAGCCGGAGCCAGTACCGAGTCTCGGCGGGGTCTCCCGCCTGCAGCCTGCGCTCAGTGCGGAGCATCGTGTAGCCGTTGAACAGGAGCAGGGAGATCAGCCCCATCTTGGCCCAGAACACGCCCGAGAGAGCCAGTGTCTCCAGGTCCGCGGCGAACATCAGGAGGCCGCTCAGGACGGTCACGGCCAGCGCCCCGACCACGATCGGGTGAATCCCCGCAAGCTCCCGCAGGTGCCGGGCCCGGTCCGTGTTCTCGGCGCGGGCGGCACGCAGCGTGGCCCGGTCGGTCGCCAACGCGAACCCGCCGGCGGTCATCATGCCGCCGAAATGGCCGAACATCACCGTAGTCTGGACCACCTTGCTGGCGTTGTAGAAATCGGCCCAGGGCGCCACCAGGGTGGTAAGCTGGTTCATGAGCGACATGAGTCAGTCCTTCCAGATGAGCATCATGAGATAGCTCGACAGCGCCAGACTCATCGATGCGATGGCTACGTTTCGGTGAGTCCGGGCGCCTGAGGAGCGGGTGCAGCCCCCGGTCCCACCTTCGTCCTGGTCATCATCCGGGGCGGTGGCGCCAACGACCACGAACCCCGCATCGGCCGCGATCATCGTCAGGCTGTGGATCCAGCGTCGGGTGCGTCCGTTTGGGTCCTTCCGGCTGTCCCACAGGTTCCAGACACCGGTCACTGTGTTCACGGCAAAAAGGCCGGCGATGGAAGCCGCCAGCGGACCGTGCGCATCCCGTGCCAGACCATGTGAATCGGGGTGATTCCACAGTTCCCTTCCGGAAAGGTACTGGGCCACGAATAGGGGCACTGTGAGGTAGCTCGCAACCTGGTGGATCCGCAGCCTGGTGTAATACAAGTCACTGTACTGTATGGCCTTGGGCCGTCTCGGCCGGTTGGTGTCGGCGGGGTCCTGGCGCCCTGTGGACAGGCTCGGAGCAGCGTCGCCCAGTGATGCCGGTGAGGCGGCTAACGCGGCGCCGAGAAGCGACAGATTGTCCGTCGTGGGAGCCAGACTGACCGGCGCTATCGAGTCCTCCGAAGCGGGAACCGGCGCAGGAAGGATCGTGTCCTGGGGGCCTGTCACGAGGGCGAGGAGAAGCAGGGCCGCGGTCATACGAGGGGGATTCCCGGTTTGGAGGCCGGCTGAAGCTACTCGTCGGATCGGATGTGAATCGGCGGTGAATACCCGTGCGCGGGGGCATGCATGACCGCCGAATCCGGTGAAGAAGCAAGGAGTGGACCTTCTCGGATCGGTCCTGCCTCAGGGGAAGAACCCGGCTTCACTGCTTCCACGGTCGGGTGAGACTGCAACGCCCCGAGCCAGCCTGACTCAGGGCGTTGCAGCCGAAAGGCTTCATCGATGGCTCCCACCGGGACCTCGGCAGAATCCGACCGCTCACCGATCAGCGATCGGCTCGACCACTACCGCAGTGCCGTAACACAATACCTCCGTCACACCCCGCATCAGCTCGCCGGCATCGTATCGCACTCCAATCACCGCGTTGGCCCCGACCTCCTCGGCGTGTACCAGCATGATGTTGAACGCCTCCTCACGGGCGTTCTCGCACAGCCGGGTGAACATGGTAATGTTGCCGCCGAAGACAGTCTGCAGCGAGGCGCCCATGGTCCCGAACACCGAGCGGGATCGCACGGTAATGCCGCGCACCACACCCATGGTCTGGGCAACCCGGTACCCGTCCAGGGTGAATGCAGTGGTGGTGAGGCGGGGATCGATCGGGGAACGCTGGATTGCGTTGGGCATAGGGGTGTCGCCTTGGCTATGGAGTCGATCGCGGCCGGACCGGGGTTGCGATTCGAATCTAACGCGAGTCCTGCTCCCCAAGGCTGCCGCCGCACCGCCCCTGAAACCTGTGCCGCACCCGCCCCGTCCGGGTATTTGCATAGCTAG
>Ga0153915_10003022_pt1 | contig 15357 bp, 14 predicted proteins | sample Opewatmetagenome_2_FD_107003 | JGI IMG/M metagenome (GOLD analysis project Ga0153915, IMG submission 107003) | Freshwater wetland microbial communities from Ohio, USA - Open water 3 Core 3 Depth 3 metaG | ecosystem: Environmental > Aquatic > Freshwater > Wetlands | place: USA: Ohio, Lake Erie...
ACGCGAAGAAGCGCCCGCAAGCGTGGTCGAGCCGCCAGTCGTGACATCAGCAGGTCTCGGGGTCCCTCACACCAAGGTGCGCACCCACCTGGCTGGCGGCGGCACGCGGCGTATTGTAGCGACCCGGCCGCGAACGGCGCGCCGTCTCCGCGATGCCCCCTGACGGGTGGAGAGGCGCCTCAGATGAGGCGATCGGGACAGGTCAGCTCCTCGTCGGGGAGCATGAACCTGACGTTCGCCTCGTACCTGTGGCCGCCGTGGGTGAAGCGCGTGAGCTGGTTGGCGTTGGAGAGAGCCAGGAACCAGGCCGAGGCATCCGGTCCGCTCACCACGCCACATCGCGAGCCCGGCAGGGTGCCGACCTCCGCTCCGAAGGTTGCCGGATCGTCGCCGGTCGGCCAGGCCACGAGCGGGTTGGGGATGCCGCTGCTGTCGGGAGGATCGGCGTCCGCGTTGCGCACCAGGAGGCGCAGGGCAGCCGGCTTGAAGGGCGTCCAGCCCGGGTCGGCCCAGGCGCTGGGCGGCAGCCAGGCGTCAAGATTCGTGAGGCGCTCGCTGAGGTGGAGCAGGGCGGCATGGGTCGCCAGCTCCTCCGCCGAGATTCCGGTCTGGCTCGTGTCGGTGGGCAGCGTGCCCAGGCCGTAGACCAGGATCGTCACCTCACGGCCGTCAGCGTGCAGCGTGAATACCGTGTCAGGGGCATCCATCACCACGTTCTGTGCGCCGCGATACTCGGCGCTCGAGGCGAAGACACCCGTCTTGAGCACCTCCTCGAGGACCGCCTGGATCCCCGCCTCGGTGAGCCGTCGCACGTTCACCGCCGGCAACGCGGGCCCGGGGTACGGCGCCAGCTGGGGGCCCGGCACGATGACCCGCCCGTCGCCCTGCAGGCTGAAGCCAGGGAAGCTGGTGAAGAGCACGTTCGGCCCGATGAACCCGCCCAGGGTAGAGACCCGAACCACGAGGCTGTCGCCCGCCGGATGCTCGATCGGGCTCGTGCCCGGCCCGGCGCAGGCAGCCAGCAGGATCACCGATGCAAGCAGGGGCAGGGCGCGCCGCCGCCTCGGGCCTTTCATGCCCGCTGGACGCCGAGACGTCGGCCCCGGTTCCCGCGAGAATGGGGGCATGGCCCGGACCCGTGTGGTGGTTGTGCTCGCGGCGGCTGGCATGGCGATGGCCAGCATTCTGGCTCCCGCCGCCCTTGCCCATGGCGAGGAGGCGGCCCCATCCTTTCCGGGAATCCTGTTCGACTGGCGCCCGGAGCCCCTGATCCTGGCGGGGGTCGCGTTGGCCGTCGCCGCCTGGCTGTGGATGTCGCGCCGCGTGACACGCCTGCATCCGCTGCATCCGCCATCGCGGTGGCGGAGCGCGGCCTTCTTCGGCGGTCTGGCCGCCATCGTCCTGGCGCTGGTCTCGCCGATCGAAGCGTATGAAGGGTCGCTCTTCAGCATCCACATGCTCCAGCACCTGATCCTCGAGCTGGTGGCCTCCCCGCTCCTCATCGTCGCCGCGCCGATCACGCTGGCGCTGCGGGCCGCCTCGCCGCCGGTCCGGCGCCAGCTGCTGGCGCTCCTGCACAGCCGGATCGTGGTGGTCGTCTCATTCCCGCTGCTCGCCTGGGTCGTCTTCGCGGCGGTCAACTGGGGCTGGCACTTCAGCGGCCTGTACGACCAGGCGCTCGAGAACCCCGGCCTGCACGACATCGAGCACCTTTCGTTCCTGCTGGCGGCGCTCCTCTTCTGGTGGCCGGTGGTCGGCGCGGATCCGTCCCGCTGGCGCCTCCCCTACCCGGTTCGGCTCTTCTACCTCTTCCTGGCAATGCCACAGAACTCGTTCCTCGGCGTGGCCCTGATGAGCGCTCCAGTCGTCCGTTACCCGCACTACTTGAGCACCCAGCGCAGCTGGGGCCCGTCGCCGCTCGTCGATCAGAACGTGGGCGGCATGCTGATGTGGGTCGGCGGCGACGTCGTCTTCCTGCTGGCCATGGGGCTGGTGGTCGCAGCCTGGGTGCAGCAGGAGGACCGACGCACGGCACGTCTCGACGCCCGCCTCGACGCGGAGGCTGCTGCCAGGGATGCCGAGCTCCCGCGCTAGGTGAGGCGCAGCAGGCTGTCGACCGCGACCGCGGCGAAGAGCAGGGTCAGGTAGCCGATGGAGTAGCGAAACAGCCGGATCGCCGCCCGCCCGTCGGCCCCGTCACGCATGACGCGGAGCGCGTACCAGACGAAGGCGCCGCCGAGCACCGCTGCGGCCACCAGGTAGATGAGCCCCATCCGGGCGGCCGGGAAGAGGAGCAGGCTGACCGCCACCAGGACGAGCGAGTAGAGCAGGATCTGGCGCGCGGTCTCCGCCTCCCCGCGGACGACCGGCAGCATCGGGACCTTGGCCGCGGCGTAGTCGCCCTGGTAGCGCAGAGCGAGCGCCCAGAAATGCGGCGGGGTCCAGTAGAAGACGATGGCGAAGAGGACGAGCGCCGGGATCTCGACCGTCCCGGTCACGGAAGCCCAGGCGACGAGCACGGGAACGCTCCCCGCCGCGCCGCCGATGACGATGTTCTGCGGGGTGGTGCGCTTCAGCCAGAGGGTGTAGACGAAGACGTAGAAGCCGATGGCGCTCGCCGCCAGGAGCGCGGAGAGCAGGTTCACGGTGACCCACAGCCAGGCGAACGAGACCACGCTGAGCCCGATGCCGAAGGCGAGCGCCCGACCCGGCGAGACCGCGTGGCGCGGCAGCGGCCGGTTCCGGGTGCGACGCATCACGTCGTCGATGTCACGGTCCAGGAACATGTTGATGGCGTTGGCGCCGCCCGCCGCCAGGACCCCTCCAACCATGACTGCGGCGATCAGCCAGATCGACGGGATCCCGCGCTTGGCGAGGACCATGGTCGGCACGGTGGTGACCAGCAGCAGCTCGATGATGCGCGGCTTGGTGAGGGCAACGTAGGCGCGGATCGTGTCGCCCCGGGACGGCGGACCCGGCTCGCTGCTCCCCGTCGGGGCGGGAATGGGGGCAGGCGCCGGTTGCCGGCACGCTGCCAGGTACAGCCAGACGAGCGTGGCGAAGAGCGCCGCGCCGACCGCCAGATGCGGGACCACGAAGAACGCCGAGAGGCGCGACCAGACGTTGGCAGCGCCGAGGGCGAGCTGCACGACCACCAGTCCCACCGCGATCCCGGCCAGGGTGCGCGGCAGACCCGACAGCTCACGCCGCACGCGGCGCGCCACCCAGATGACCAGCAGCAGGACCAGCACGGCGAGGCCGCGATGCAGCAGCTGGATGGCCTGCTCGCCGATCACGATCTTCGGCAGCAGGCTCCCGTTCATCAGCGGGAAATCGGCGTAGGCCAGGCCGGCATGTGTGCCGGTCACCCACGATCCGAGCAGCATCTGGGCGAAGGCCGCCAGGCCGGTCCAGCCGATCAATCCACCCGGCCCGCGAGACGAGGCCCTGGGGAGCGGGCCGTTCATCGCGCGATCGGCGATGACGATGGTCAGCGCAAGCACGGTGAGCGCCATGGCCAGGTGCGCGACCACCAGCTCCGCGCGCAGCTGCTGAATCACCACCTGACCGCCTAGCAGCGCCTGGAGGATCACCAGAATGCCGGCCACCACGGCTGCGAGCAGCATCGGGCGGTCACGCCGGCGGGGGGTGAAGACCACGATCAGCCCAACCGCGGCAACCAGCGGTCCGACCGCCAGGGCCGCCACGAGGCGGTGCGTGTGCTCGATCCAGGCGTTCAGATCGGCAGGCGGCACCCACTCGCCGAAGCAGAGCGGCCAGTCGGGACAGCCGAGGCCCGAATCGGTGGCCCGCACCAGCCCCCCGACCACGATCAGGACGTAGGTGGCGATCGAGGCGGCGATGGCCAGTCGGGCGAATCGGGTCAACGGGGTGGAGTCCTCTCGGCGACGCGCAACAGCGCCCGCGGGTCAGGCGTGATGTCCGGCCGCAGGATGATACCCAGCCATCGACGGGGCGTCACTACCCGTCATGCCCAGGGCAGGCGAACCCCCGGCAGCACCGCGTTCAGGACCAGGCCCAGCATCAGCAGCGCGCCGGCCCGGCGGGTATGCAGGAACGCGCCGCCCACGAACCAGAGCGGCCAGCCGACATAGCCATGCGGCTCGACCTCGGGCTTTGGCATGGAGAACTGGACCAGGACCTCCCAGAGGCGTGGCAGGCCAAGCACGACGAGCAGCACGAATGGACCGATGTAGCCCGCCAGCGCCGTGCCGATCACGATGGGGTAGAAGGCGATCATCAGGACCTGCGCGACGCGCTTGGCAAGCGGCTCCCCGAGGAGCACCGGCAGGGTGTGGATGCCTCGCTCGGCGTCGGCCTTGATCTTGTCGATGTGCTTGCCGAAGAGGACGGTGGTGACGAGGATCGCGTACGGCAGCGAGGCGAGCCAGACCCAGCCGGGCAGCGTGCCGGTTGCCACGAAATAGGTGCCACCGATCATGAGCGGGCCCCACACCAGGAAGACCCCTGGCTCGCCCAGCCCGTGATGCTTGAGGCGGATCGGCGGGGCGACGTAGAAGATGCTCACGAAGAGGCCGGCGAACGCAAAACCGGCGACCCACGGTCCGCGCACGGCGACGAGGAAGAGCATGATCGCCAGGTCGATGGCGTTGGCCAGCAGGATGGCGGTCGCCAGCTGACGCCTGGTCAGCCAGCCGGAGAGGATCGGGTGCGGGGCGTAGAGCGCCCGCACGTAGTCATCGGTATCGACCCCGCCTTCGAGATCGAAATAGTCGTTGATCATGTTGTTGGCCGCGTGGGCCACCACCAGCCCGACCACCGAGAGGGCCAGGTAGAGGTAGTTGACCGCCGCGGCGTTATTGCCGATCGCCAGCAGGCCCCCGATCAGCCCGGAGGTGGCGGTCATGGTGAAGACCGCTGCCCGGGTCACGACCAGCCACTTGCTGACCGAGTCCATGGCGACGCCCTCGGGCATGTTGGCGTGGTTCATGACATAGCGCCACGTGTCGAATCGCTGGGGAAGGCTGCTCATGGCCCGATGATACCGGTCCTACCCCGCCCCTGAGCCCGAGCTGCGAATTCCCATTGCGTTGGCTGCGGCACCTGCCGCGCACAGCACGGCGGCGATGAGCACCGCAAGGTGGTACGCGTCGGTCGAAGCCTCGCGAGCCGCGGCGGTTACCGCCGGGTCGGCGTGGAGCGGGGCGTTGAGCGGCGGAATCGCTTCCCGCACGGCCGCGGAGCCCGTGTCGAGGGTAGGCACGCGTTCCTGCAGCCCGGCGTAGAAGGACGCTGACACCCCGATGAAGATCACTGCCCCGGCCAGCAGTGGCCCGATCCGGCTGATCGCGTTGTTGATGGCCGACGCCAGGCCCGAATTGGCCGATGGCACCGACCCCATCAGCGTCGTGGTCAGCGGGGCGACCAGCAGGGAGATGCCGACCCCGAAGAGGAGAACGGCAGGCAGCACGTCGACCAGGTAGCTGACGGGCGGCACCAGGCTCGCGAGATCACCGGGTCTGGCCTGCCACGCAGCCGAAGTCGACGGGATGCGGGTCAGCCACAGGAGCCCCACGGCCATGACCGCCGGACCGATGGCCATCAGCCGCCGCGTGCCAAAGGTTCCGGCGATCCGACCCACCCAGGTCGACAGGAGCGCCAGCGAGAGACCGATGGGCAGGCTGGCCACCCCGCCCGCCAGCGCCGAGTACTGCAGCGTTCCCTGGAGAAAGATGGCCTGGTAGGCGTTGTACACGTACAGCGCCCCGTAGATCAGGAAGGTCGACAGGTTGGTGACGGTGAAGTTGCGTGAGCGGAAGAGGGACGGCGGGATGAGCGGATCTCTTCGCAGCAGCATCAGCGGAGCGAGGCCGATGCCCGCGACGCCACCGACCGCCAGGGCGATCCAGGCCGCTGGGTCATGCCAGCTCTGCTGCTGGCCCCGGATGGCGCCGAAGGCCAGTCCGCCCACTGCCAGCGCGACCACGCCCGCGCCGATCCAGTCGAACCGGGTGGCGGCGGATTCGCTGCGGCTCTCGGACATCCGACTGGTCGCGATGGCGAGCGCAACCACCACCAGCGGGGCATTCACCAGGAAGGCGACCCGCCAGCCGAAGCTGTCGACCAGGAGGCCGCCGATCGGCGGGCCAAGCACCGTGGTGGCGCTCGACGCGGCGGCCCAGATGCCGAATGCCTGGGCCCGGGCCGGCCCCTCGAACGCGGCAGTGATGAGCGCCAGGGAGGTGGGCACCAGCAGGGCGCCGAAGATTCCCTGCACCAACCGGCCGATGACCAGCAGCTCCATGGTTGGCGCCAGGCCACATAGCAGCGAGCTGGCGCCGAATCCTGAGAGGCCGATCACAAATAGCCGCTTTCGCCCATAGGCATCGGCCAGGGCGCCGGCCAGGATGAGGAGCGCGGACAGCGTCAGCAGGTAACCGTTGACGACATAGGACTGACCCTCGAGAACTCCGAGGAACGAGCTCGGGAGCTGCTCGCCGATCGCCTTGAGGGCGACGTTGACGATGGTGCTGTCGAGGAAGACGATCCCCGACCCGAGCACCACCGCCACGAGGGTCCAGGTGCGGCGATCCATCTCCCTAGGCGATCGGCGCGAACCGAGCAGTGAAGTGCCGGAGCTGGGCCGGCTGCTCGATGATCTGGTAACCCGGCAGCTGGTCAGCCCGGGCGGCCACGAAGCGCACCACTTCGATCACGTAGTCGATGTGCGACTGCGTGTAGACCCGCCGCGGGATGGCAAGGCGCACCAGCTCCATCGAGGCCGGGGACTCGCTGCCGTCAGGATGCCGGCCGAACATGACGCTGCCGATCTCGCAGCCGCGAATCCCGCCCTCGCGGTAGAGCGCCACCGCCAGCGACTGGCCGGGGTACTGCAATCGCGGGATCTCCGGCAGAAGTGCCGCCGCGTCGAGATAGACGGCGTGCCCGCCGATCGGCTGGACGCAGGGAATGCCGCTCGCCACCAGCGCCTCGCCGAGGTACGCGGTCGATCGGATCCGGTAGCGCAGGTAGTCCTCGTCGACCACCTCGCGCAAGCCCTGGGCGATCGCCTCCAGGTCACGGCCCGCCAGCCCGCCATAGGTCGGGAAGCCCTCGGTCAGGATCAGGAGGTTGCGGGCTGCCTCGGCCCATCGGTCATCGTTGAGAGCCAGCCAGCCGCCGATGTTGACGATCGCGTCCTTCTTGGCGCTCATGGTCATGCCGTCGGCCAGCGACGCCATCTCGCGCACGATGTCCGGGATCGATCGGTCCGCCTGGCCGGGCTCGCGCTGCTTGATGAACCAGGCGTTTTCCGCGAAACGGCAGGCATCCAGGAAGAGCGGGAGGCCATATCGGTCGCAGACGGCGCGCACCCCGTGCAGGTTCTCGAGGCTGACCGGCTGCCCGCCGCCGGAGTTGTTGGTGATGGTCACCATCACCAACGGGACCTTCTCGGCGCCGCGCTCACGGATGAAGGCGTCGAGCGCATCGAGGTCCATGTTCCCCTTGAAGGGGTGCAGGGCCGATGGATGTCTCCCCTCCTCGATCACCAGGTCGACCGCCTCGGCGCCGGTGAACTCCACGTTGGCGCGGGTGGTATCGAAGTGCGTGTTCGATGGGACGGCCATCCCGGGACGAGCCGCCACGCTGAACAGGATCTTTTCGGCGGCGCGGCCCTGGTGGGTGGGGATCACATGGCGGAAGGGGAAGAGGCTCTGCACGCTCTCGAGGAAGCGGAACCATGAGGGCGAGCCGGCATAGCTCTCGTCGCCACGCTGGATCCCCGCCCACTGCTCGCTCGACATGGCACCGGTGCCCGAGTCGGTGAGCAGGTCGATGAGGACGTCGGCTGAATGGAGGTTGAACAGGTTGTAGCCGGCCGCTTCGAGCGCTGCCTGGCGCTGCTCGGCCGTCGTCAGGCGTATCGGCTCGACGCTCTTGATTCGGAACGGCTCGATGATCGTCTGCCAGCGGTCCACTCGCTCAGGATAGGCGTTCGCCCCGTGCACCAGCGCCGCTTCACAGTCCATCATGACCTTCGACCAGACGAACGGACGGAGACGCATGGACCTATTCGAATCGCTCGGCGACACGCTTGCCTCGGCCCCGGCCGTCACGACCTGGGCCGAGAACGAGATGCAGGTCTTCTTCATCGGCGCCGATGGGCAGCTGTGGGACACCTACTGGGACGGGGCGGCCTGGCACGAACGACACCCGCACGGCGGCCAGCTGATCGGCAACCCGACGGCGTGCAGCTGGGGGCCGGATCGGATCGACGTCTTCGCCAGGAGCGAGGGCGGCACCCTGATGCATCGCTGGTATGAGCCGTCGGGCTGGCAGCCATGGGAATCGCTCGACGTGCAGCTGGATGGCGACCCGGTCGCCTGCTCGTGGGGACCCGGGCGGATCGACCTGTTCGCTCGCAACGCGGCGGGCGACCTGCTCCACGGCTGGTGGGACGGCACCGGCTGGTCCTTCGCTGACTGACGGCAGCATGCAGCGCATGGCATCCTCGCCCGGTCCACCCGACCGCGTCGTCCCCGGCCCCGGACAGGAATCGGTCTGGGATTACCCGCGACCACCGCGCGCCGAGCCGTCGAGCCGGCATGTCAGGGTTGAGTTCGCCGGGGTCCCGGTCGCGGAGTCGAGCCGTGCGGTACGCGTCCTGGAGACTGCGGGCGCGCCCTGCTGGTACCTGCCGTCCGCAGACGTCCGCACCGACCTGTTGAGCAACGCCAACTTCAGGACAACCTGCGAGTGGAAGGGGATCGCCGACCATTTCGACCTCGTGGTCGGTGATCGCCGAGCGCGACGCGCGGCGTGGAGCTACCCGCACCCGCTGCCCGCGTATGAAGCGATCGCAGGCTGGATCGCCTTCTATGCCGGCCGGGTCGACCTGGTGACGGTGGACGGCGAGCGGGTGAGGCCGCAGCCGGGTGGCTACTACGGGGGCTGGGTCACCGACGACGTGGTCGGCCCCTTCAAGGGAGAGCCCGGCACCGAGGGCTGGTAGCAGCCGATCAGCGCGCGGAGATGACCGGCTCGCCGGTGCGTGCGAGCTGCTCGATCAGGTCAGCCGCCCGGACCGTCCCCGGGTCGGCCGCCAGGCGATCGGAGATCGCTCCGAGACGGCGGGCGAGGTCCTCGTCCGCCACCAGCTGCTCGATAGCGCCCAGAAGCTCCTCGTCCGCGAAGGCATAGGTCGCCAGCCGGATGCCGAAGCCGGTCTCATGGACCCGCTGCGCGTTGTCGTACTGGTCCCAGAAGAGGGGCAGCACGATCATCGGCTTCCCAAAGCGGAAGCACTCCGTGATCGTGTTGTTGCCGCCGTGGGTGATCACGAGGTCCACCAGGGGAAGGATCCTCACCTGGGGCAGAAACTCCTCGCCGATCATGTTGGGAGCGAGGCGAATCAGGTCGTGCTGCGGACCCTTGCTGACGATGACACGGTGCTGGGTGCGACCGAGAACATCCACCAGCCGCTGCATGAGCCTCACGTCCGCTGAGCCCAGGCTCCCCAGAGAGAGGTAGAGCAGCCGGCCCGGGCCAGACGCGAATTCCGGCGGAAGCTCGAAGTCTCCATCGGTCCCGCGAACGCAGGAGTCGAGGCGGTGCCAGGTCGGAGCGAGATCGGCCTGACGGGAATAATCGACCTCGGCGGGGTAGAGCGACAGGTTCAGGTACGGCGATTCGTGGATGAACTCCAGGTCCGGCAGCGGCGGCGCGCCGGCCCCGAGCATGAAGTCGCTGAAGGCCGTCCACATCTCCCGATGCGTCCGCTCGTATTCGGCGCGGAACTCGGCCCAGTCGCTTCGGTCGGCCGCGGGGTAGCCAGAGAAGGTGGGCGGGACTGCCGGGTCCTTCATCTCGGCAGGGTTGCAGGACATGATCCGCGCCCACGGCACGCCGGCCGTGGTCACGGCCGCGAAGGAGCAGACGTTGTCCTCCACGATCGCGTCCGGGCCGACTTCGGCGAAGATATCGCGCAGGCGCGGCTCCACGTACCGCGACCCATCCAGGAGCGCCTGCCAGGTGGGCGCGATGAAGCTGCCGAGCTGCTCGATGGTCGGGCGGCGGAACTCCGGGGCCGTGTCGCGGATGAAGTCCTTCCAGAACTGGCCGGGGACCTCCGGCTCCGCCGGCGGCGGCCCCAGCCGCATCAGCCGTTCCTCGAAGCCGTGCGCGGCAAGTCGCCCACCGAACGATTCCTCGACCACGAAGACGACGCGATGGCCCCGTCGGCGGAGGACGTCACCGATGCCGAGGCAGTTGTTGGTGGGCCCATAGGCGCCCTCCGGGAAGAAGACGATCGTCTTCACATCGCCGTCCAACCCACACCTCCGTCCGATCGACCGATGCGCGGCATCGTAGCGGAGTGGACCCGCCCCTCACCGCGTCTGCCTAGGTGAGCGCCCGGATCACGATCGCGATCGCGTACCCCGCCAGGAGCAGGCCGCCGACGTAGAGGTGCAGATTGACGTTGATCCCCATGAACCCCATCAGCGCGTACGGCTGGGCATAGAACTGGCGGATCCCGCCGTACACGCGCCACGCCAGAGGCGCCGCAAGGAGCGCCAGCAGGGCCGGCACCGGCAGGAGGCCGCCGATCACGCCGCCCACCACGACTGCGAAGGCGATCAGGGCAGCAGCGAGATACGCCCCGGTGACCACGCCCTGGGGCAGCCGTACGGGCAGCGTCCGCTTGCCCGCTGCCGCGTCACCGACGCGATCGGGGATCTCATTCACGTACAGGATCAGCGCCACCAAAATGGCCACCGGCACCGATGCCACGGTCGCCTCCCAGCTCAGCGAGCCGGTCTGCACCACGTAGGCGCCGAGCAGCATGACCGGCCCGAAGCCGATGGCGACCGCGATCTCGCCGAGCCCCCGGTAGACAAGCTTCAGGGGCGGGGCCGTGTAGGCGACCCCAAGCACGATGCCGACCACTCCGATCCACAGCAGCGTCTGCGACGCCGTGGTCCATACCAGGTACAGCCCGATGGCCGCCGCGGCCCCGAACAGGCCAAACGCCAGTGCCACCAGCTGGCGGAGGGTCAGCAGATCGTAGATCAGGACGCGGGAGCCGCCGCTGAACTGCGTCGGATTGACGTTCGCCTCGTCGGCGCCCGAGAGGGTGTCGAAGATGTCGTTGCTGACGTTGATGCCCAGGTGGGCGAACGACCCGCCGACGATGGTCACCAGCGCCAGCCACCAGTTGAACGTCCCGTGGCGCGCCGCGACGGCGATCCCCAGCAGGACCGGCACCAGCGTCGCCGACAGGAATGGCAGACGCGTGGTCCGCAGCAGCAGCCAGCCGAGGGATAGCCGCGGCCGGACCGTGCGACCCTGCTCCTCGGAGAGCTGCGCCAGGTAGCGGCGCGACTGGGGCACGGAGCGCTCCGAGTACTCGAAGAACGGGATCTCGGCCTCGTCCCAGCCCCAGGCGCGGGTCGGCGTGAAGATGATGCGGCCGTCCTGTGGTGCCGCCGCGCGACCCCACAGCTGGAGGTAGCGACGCTCGTCGTAGCCCTCGCCCGGCTTGGGGCGGATGTGGCTGCCCAGCAGGTTGACCTCGCGGTCGGTGGGCACCACCGTTGCGTCGCCGGCCGGAGCCCGCAGCGATACGGTGCCACCCTGCGCGTCAGCCTCGAACTCGGTCGCGACGCTCATCGGATAGCCGGCGTCGTCGACCCACGAGATGACCACGAACGGATATCCCGCCAGCTTGGCCAGGTGGCCGGCCTCGACGCTCGCCATCAGGCTGCCTCCTCTCGGGGCGCCACGGTGACCTCGGGGGCGTGGGCTGTGTCGCCATCGGCCCACCACAGGCAGCGCTGCGGGGTGATCTCGATGACCGCCCGCTCGAAGAAGAGCGGGAGGGCCACGCGCATCTTCAGGAAGGCATCGATCACCGGCTCCTTCTTCCGCCACAGGTCCAGGATCAGCCGCTCCCATTGGGCGTGCGGGTCGTCCTCGATCACGCGAGCCGTCCCCTGGATCGTCGCCCGGCCGGGCAGGCCCTTGAGGGCGATCGGGTCGGTCAGCGACACCGATACGCGCGGATTGCGCTTGATGTGCTCCAGCTTGCGGCTGAAGAGCGTGCTCGAGTGCATCAGGATCCGATCGCCGTCGTAGAGCGGGATGAGCGGATGGGTGATCGGCCGTCCATCCGATCCGATGACGGTGAGCTCGCCGACGAGCGCTGCGTCAAGCAGGCGCTCCACCGGCTCAGGCAACCATCCCATGGCAGGGCGCCTCCCTCGGGCTATTAATAGGCTACCGGAGCATAGCAGGTTGCGAGCGGCGTGGCCGGGGGCTGGCGCTGCCCGCGTACACTCGGCCGACATGGACGCCGCATCCACGCACACCTGCCTGGCTCGCCTCCCCAGCGGCGAGATCCGCGTCCTCGAAGGCGAACAGGTCCACGAGATCGACAGGCTGCTGGCGCAGCCGGGGCACCTGGTCTGGCTGGACATGACGTCACCGGGAGCCGATGACCTGGCGCTGCTGGCGCGCGAGTTCGACCTGCATCCGCTGGCGCTCGAGGACCTCGAGAAGCGCGGCCAGCGCGCCAAGATCGACACCTACCCGCAGCAGCACGTGATCGTCACCTACGAGGTGCTCCCCAGCGCTGACGACGACGACTTCGGGCTCGGCGAGATCCACCTGTTCGCGGGGAGCGGCTACGTGGTCAGCGTGCGCTGGGATGCATCGCCCGCGATCGCCGACGTGGACCGTCGCTTCCGGCTGCGCACCGACGCCGTCGGCACGACGGTTGGCGGGCTGCTTTACTCCATCCTCGACGCGGTGGTTGACGGTTACTTCCCGCTGCTCGACCGGCTCTCGGACCGGATCGACGAGCTCGAGGAGCGCATCGTCGCCGGATCCCAGGGGACCGGGACGCTCCGCTCGGTGCTGGGGCTCAAGCGCGAGCTGCTCGAGCTGCGGCGCGTGCTGGCGCCCCAGCGCGACATCGCCAACGCCCTGCTCCGACGCGACCTCCCGCTGGTCGACGACGCCGCGGTGCCGTACTTCCAGGACCTCTACGACCACCTGGTGCGCGTGCTGGAGAGCCTTGACCTCTACCGCGACCTGGTGGCCGCGGCGCTTGAGGCGAACCTGTCGGTGACCAGCAACAACCTCAACACGGTGATGAAGCGGCTGACGGCGTTCACCGTGGTGCTCATGATCCCCACCCTGATTGCCGGCATCTACGGCATGAACTTCCACTTCATGCCCGAGCTGAGCTGGCCGCTCGGCTACCTGTTTGCGCTGGGCGTGATGGGAATCGGGATCACCGGAGCGGCGGTCTATTTCAAGCGCAACGACTGGTTCTGAGGCTGCTGGGCTCCGACCTCTTCCGCTAGCGCCGGTCAGCGGCGGCGAAGTAGCGGCCGTTCACCGACAGGGCCCAGATGACGAAGAGATAGGCCACCAGCAGCGCGAGCGGGATGACGACTCCCCCGCTGCGCACGCCGTTGCCGAACAACCCCGGCAGCGAGAAGAGCACTCCCAGCACGGCGAGGATGATGGCCGTGATGCGCGCCCAGCCCCGCCCGAGAAGCACGAAGATGCCGGAGACCAGCTCCAGCGCCCCATACGCGACCACCACGGCGCCGATTGCCGCGATGAAGCCACCCAGGGAGGCGGGAATGTTGCCGAGCTCGGTCGCGATGTCCGGTCGATTCCCGACGCTCCCGATCAAGCTGCCGCCGAGCACGACCACCAGTCCGATCAGGGCGATGAGCACCCCGATCACGATCATCAGCACGCCGGCGGCGGTCACCATGCCCGGGCGCCCTGGTATCGCGACGGGGGCCGGAGGAGCCGGAGGCTGCACCATCGGCGGCTGCGGTGGCGCCATGGCCGGGGGCTCGGTCGATGTCTCGGTGGGTGGCATGTGCGGGGGCGGCGTCGGCTCCATGGATGGTTCCTCCACTGCGCTGCCCTTGGCGATCCCTGCGCGGTCGCCCGAGCATGAGCGAGTATGCGCTCAGCGCGCTCGATCGATCCCTGCGAGCAGGCGCATCACGAGGCGCGCCACGACGAGCGATGAGACCTCGTTGACGTCACGGGCCGGAACCAGCTCGGTGAAGGACGCCCCCGCCACCCGGCAGCGGGCCGCCACCCCGGCCAGCAGATCGCCCGCCTCGTCGTAGCTGAGCCCGCCCGGCGAGAGACCGCTGACGGCGGGCATCACGGATGGGTCGAGCGCGTCGCAATCGAAGGCGATGAAGACCGATGCGCCCGGTGGCAGCTGGTCGACGAGCCACGGCACTCCCCGCTCGCCGAGCTGGCGGGCGGTGACGAGCAGGTTGCCGGCGGCGCGGGCATCGGCCACATCCTGCGGCCGCGCACTGCCGACTCCGCGCAGGCCGACCTGCACGATGTGGGCCACGTGCTCCATCTCGGCCGCCCGGCGCATCGGCGATGAATAGCCGTCCCGCACGGTGGCCACCTCGTCGCGGTAGTCGAGATGGGCGTCGACCTGCAGCACCCAGAGGGGTCCGTGGCCGGAGTATCCGCGCAGCACGGGAATGGGAATCGAGTCGTCGCCGCCCAGGATGATCGGCAGGGCACCCGCCGCCAGCAGCCCGGCGACGGCGGCTTCGGCGCGCGCCGCGTTGCCCGCGCCGTCGGCGGGATCCCCTGGCACGTCGCCGGCGTCGATCACGCGGAGCCGAGGCGATCCCACGAGCATCGGGCCGTCGAGGTCGAAGTCATGGTGGTCGACGAAGCGCGCGAGTCGCTCCGAGGAGGCGCGCACCGCTGCCGGCGCTGCGGCACAGCCGGCCGTCCAACCGGGCGCGGCGTACGGGACGCCGTGTGGGATGCCAAGGATCGCGACGTCGACGCTCCCCGGAGCGACCGCGTGGAACGGCACCGCTGGGATCCCCAGGAAGGTGGATTCGCTCACCGAATGACCGTCTCGGACCATCGCCTGGTGGCTGACATGCCCCGCAGTATAGGGAGGGGGCCCATCGCCACCGCTCGTGCGGGCGGGTCGCATCGGGGGCTTCCCACCGCCCCGCTGCCCGGGTATCCTCCGCACCGGCCGCGCAGCCGCGCGGCAATGGATGGAGGGTCAGGGGTGGTTCGCTACGCTCGATTGGCCTATCGCGGCGTCATCTGGCTGTTCGTCGCCTGCGTGGTGGTGCAGGTCTTCCTCGCCGGGCTGGGCGTCTTCGTCGGCGAGGACAGGTTCGAATTCCACCGCAACTTCGGCTACACGTTCGGCTGGCTGGCGCTCTTCCTGCCCCTGCTGGCATGGGCCGGACGCCTGGGTGGGCGGGTGATCGGGCTCAGCTTCGGGATCATCCTGCTGTTCATCCTCCAATCGGTCTTCGTCAGCCTGCGGGCGGATATGCCCTACCT
>Ga0153915_10003024_pt1 | contig 15350 bp, 17 predicted proteins | sample Opewatmetagenome_2_FD_107003 | JGI IMG/M metagenome (GOLD analysis project Ga0153915, IMG submission 107003) | Freshwater wetland microbial communities from Ohio, USA - Open water 3 Core 3 Depth 3 metaG | ecosystem: Environmental > Aquatic > Freshwater > Wetlands | place: USA: Ohio, Lake Erie...
AGGAACCCGGACGACGACGGGAACCCTGGCAGGCTGATCGGGAAGGACGCATCATCCGAGCCACGCCATGAATGGAGGGAAGGCCAGACGTTACGCCGGTGGAGGCGGCTGGCGGTTGGCTGGCTCGGTCAAGATGACGTACACCTCCTTCAATTCGAGGGAGACGAGGAGCCTCGACCAGGTCTGCCGCTCCTATGGCCTCACGAGCGAGGAGCAGCAGGAACCGTCGCGGCTCCGCAAACGACCCGCGCTCGGGACTCCCCAGGGGTACGGCGGCTCGAACGTGCTCGGTGAGGCCTCGGCGGTCCTGTGACGCGCGGTCATAGTGGACCGCGCGGAGGACCTCGTCGGCATCATCGGTCAGCCAGACGAGGCTGCGCCCTGCCTCACTCGGATCGTTCGCCGAACCGCTTGGTGCGAGTACGGATCTTCACCACCGTGTAGCGCGAGACCTGCGCGCACCACTCGGAGTCGCCCGTCTCGAATGAGGGATTGAACAACCGCAGGTCGAGGGAGAGGTTCGTGACGAGCAGGTCGTCCCCCAGAAAGCGGAGGCTCGCGGGGAACAGCATCTGGACCGGCGATCCATCGTCGACCCCACCGAAGTCGCCCAACTTCGAGGTCGCCTTCCCCGTCGGGTCGACCACCACGATCTCGTCGGCCTGGTTGGCCACGACCCAGAGGTTGTCGTCCTCGTCGATGAGGAGGCCATCCGCGCCGTTGATGCCGTTCGTGAACACGGCCGGCGTCCCAGCCGCAGGGCCGGACGAGTCCTGCGTGCCGGCCACGACCGGGACCTTGATCACCGTGTCGTCGCCGGTGTTGGCCACTAACATCGCGGTCTCGTGCCGGTTGAAGCGAAGTCCGTTGGCGCCGAAGGGTGGCACGCCCGTCGTCCTGAGAAGGGCCGAGTCGACCCACACGGATGCAACGCCGCCGTGCTGGCCCGTCGTCCATACGATCCCCTGGAAGGAGTCGGAAACGTACACGTTGCCGGCGCGATCGAAGGTGATGTCGTTGAGACCGGCGCCCGCCGCGGGGTGGGGCAGCGGCGAGGGGAGAGTCATGAAGACGCTGGAGCTCCCCGTGTGCGGATCCACATCGAGGACTTGTCCGTTGCCGAAGTCGATCACGAGCAGCGCACCGGTCATCGGGTGGAATCGGAGACCGAGCAGGTGTGGGCTCGACCCGTCGATCGACACCTGGCGCCGAAGCCGGCCGTCGTCGCCGAACACGTACAGCTGGCCGGCGCCCGAGGCGGGGCCGCTTGCGGTGAATCCGAACGTCGTCACGTAGACATGACCCTTGGCGTCCACCTCGAGCCCTTCGGGACCTGAGGCCCCGGCGGGTAGGGTCGCGAAGATCCGGGCGCGGCCACGGTTCCACGCGTTCGCCTGAGACGGCACGGCTGCGAGGACGATGAGGGCAAAGGCCATTCCGTTCATCCGAGCTCTCATGAGCGAAGACCTCCTTCGGGTTGATGGACCGGGTCGGAGGGATGTAGCGCCGGCCAGCGGGTGGGACCGCCCTCGGATGGGGCCGAACCACCGGTGAAACGCGGGCCCCCGATCCCTCCGCTCGCTCGGTGGCACACCGCCGCGCCCGAGCGCCATCGGGGCATCCCTATCGTGACGCCACGGCGTGTCACGAGAGCCTGCGCTCGTCCGACGGGCATTTCCAGGGCCTCCGCGCCTCCCCTCGCTGGTCCATGGTTCCGCTCGGACGTCCGCGCAAGGCATGGGGCGCGGGAGGGCGATGGCCACGGTGGCGCGCGGCGCCGTTTCCGGCTATGCCAGCGTTGCCATGGCGCATCACCTGAAGCTCGTATCGTTCGACCTGTGCCCTTACGTGGAGCGGAGCCGCATCGTGCTCCTCGAGAAGGGAGTGCCTCACGAGGTCGAGTTCATCGACCTCGCGAACAAGCCGGCCTGGTTCCTCGCCATCTCCCCGATGGGACGCGTCCCCGTGCTCATCGTGGACGACCGGCCGATCTTCGAGTCGATGGTCATCAACGAGCTCCTGGACGAGCTCTACCCTCGGCCTGCGCTCCTCCCCGGCGACCCGGTCGCCCGAGCCGAGGCGCGCGCCTGGATCGTGTTCGCGAACGACGTGGTGATGCCCGGAAGCGCCGCGGCGATGACGGCGCTCGCGGGCGGATTCACCGGCGATGCCCTGGCGCGGCCCTTGGCGGCGCTCCGCGACGCGTTCCTGAAGCTCGAGTCGCAGGCGGAGCGCGGGCGCGGTCCGTTCTTCCTCGGCGAGGCGTTCACCCTCGTCGATGCGGCGTTCGCGCCGTTCTTCAGGCGGTGGCGCGAGGCGGAGAGCTGGGGCGGACCCGAGGCACGGCTCCTCGCCGGTTTCCCGGCGGTGTCTGCATGGGCCGAGGCGCTTCTCGCGCGCCCGAGCGTGGCGAAGGCCGGGCCGAAGGATGTGGGTCCGCGGACGCGGCAGGTGTACTCCGCGCGGGCGGCGAAGGCGCGGGCGGGCGGTTGAGGCGAACCGCGTCGCAACGCCTCACGGGTCCTTGCCATGTTCATCGAACTCTCCCACGACGTCGTCCACGGGATGATCACCTATCGTGGCCTCCCCGCGCCGCTCATATCCGAGTACCTCTCACGCGAGGCCTCTCGCGCGCGCTACGCGCCCGGAACCGAGTTCCACATCGGGCGCATCGAGATGGTCGCGAACACCGGCACGTACGTAGACGCGCCATTCCACCGCTACCCGGAAGGGAGGGACCTGGCGGCTCTGCCGCTGGAGTCCGTCGCCAACCTGCCGGGTCTCGTCGTCCGGGCACCGCACGCGCGCGGGCGCGCCGTGACTCCGGACCTTCTGCTCGGCCTCGACGTAGCCGGGAGGGCGGTGCTCGTGCACACCGGATGGGACGTGCACTGGGGCAAGGACCCCTACGGCGAGGGTTCGCCCTACCTGACGGAGGAGGCGGCGAGGCTTCTCGCCGACCGCGGAGCGAAGCTCGTCGGCATCGACGCGCACAACATCGACGACACGTCGGGTGGGACGCGCCCCGTCCACTCGCTGCTCCTCGGACGCGAGATCCCCGTTGCAGAGCACCTGTGCAACCTCGGGGCGCTCCCGGACAGCGGCTTTCGGTTCTTCGCAGTGCCGGTGAAGGTCCGGGCGATGGGCACGTTCCCTGTTCGTGCTTTCGCCATCGTCGACTGAGCCGGCATTTTGCAGCCCAAACGGGTTGCGCAGCGAGATGCGCGCCGGCACGGACCCGTCGCCGGGTCATTCAGGCGCTACCCGGCTCGAAGTGGCCGCGCGCCCGCCGGTCGCCAGGGTGGCGGTGCGACTCCCTCCCCACTAATGAAGCCGTCGTCCGCTGCTGCAGAAGCAAGGGAGCCCATGATGAACCGTCTTGTTCTTGCCTTTGCAGCCCTCCTCGTCGCCACGCCGGGGCTGGCCCCCGCGGCCGATGACGAGCCATTCGGCATGCTCTCCGTCGACGAGGTTGCGAAGCTCGTTGGGTCGAAGGAGGCGGCGATCTTGGACGCCAACCCGCCCGACCTATATGCCCGCGCCCACGTCCCGGGAGCCCGCCTGCTTTCCTACAAGGATGTCTCGCCGCAGACGCTGCCCGCCGACAAGGGCACCATACTGGTCTTCTACTGTCACAACCGGAAGTGAATGGCGAGCCACCAGGCCGCCCGGCGGGCGGTCGCGCTCGGCTACGCCAAGGTCTTCGTGATGCCCGATGGAATCGACGGCTGGATCGCCGCGGGCAGGCCAGTCGAGAAGGGTTAGGAGGGCTCGCCGCCGAGCGCCCAGCGCTCGGTCCTCGCATCCGTGTCGTGGTGCCGGGATCCATGCAGCGCGTCATCGCGGTGCTCACACGCGCGATGAGCCAGTGGGCAACGAGGCTGGGCGGTCCGTCGGGGACTCGAGCGACGGATGCTAGACTCTGTCGATCTCAGGCGGGAGGCCCCATGCATCCGTTCCGCTACCACGTCTTCGGCTGCGACCAGAGAAAGCCGGACGGCGCCCCGTCCTGCACCGCGCGCGGATCCCAAGCCGTCATCGAGGCTCTCCGGCGCGAAGTGGTCGCGCGCGACCTCGCCGGCGTGGTCGCCATCACGACGTGCGGCTCGCTGGGTCTGTGCGAGAACGGGCCGAACTTGGTCGTCTACCCCGAGGGAGTCTGGTACTCCCACGTCTCACCCGCCGACGTCCCCGAGATCGTCTCCGAGCACTTCCAGCACGGTCGGCCCGTGGAACGCCTCGCGCGGAAGGACGAGGCCGCGCTCCGGCTGGAGATCGCCGAGAACCGCGGGAAGGCGCTCGCGATGCTGCGAGCGCGCGAGGCGGCCGGGGTGGTGCCCGACGATCTCGCCGAGGCGATCCGCGGCTACATGCCGAGCCGCGTCCTCCTCTCCGCGCTCGAGCTGGACGCCTTCACCGCCGTGGCGCGCTCGGACGCGCCCACCGCGCCCGGACTCGCCGCTGCGCTCGGGACCGACGCCCGCGCTACCCGCGTCCTGCTCGACGGGTTGGTGGCGCTGGGCGTACTCACCAAGCGCGACGGCGCCTACGCGAACGCCCCGGCGGCTGCGCGGTTCCTGGTGGCCGGCGCTCCAGACGACGCCCGCGCCGCGCTCCGACACAACGTCTCGCTCTGGTCCACGTGGTCCACGCTCACGGAGGTGGTTCGCACGGGGCGACCGGTCCGCCACGAAGAGGTGCACGAGCGCGGCGACGCCTGGACGACGCCGTTCATCGCGGCGATGCACCGGAACGCCGCCCTGCGTGCGCCACTCGTGGTACAGGCGGTGCGTGCGACGGGTGCTCGGCGCCTCCTCGACGTGGGTGGCGGCTCGGGGGCCTACTCCATCGCCTTCGCCCGGGCGGTTCCCACGCTCGAGGCCGACGTCTTCGACCTTCCCACGGTGGTCCCCATCGCGCGCCGGCATGTCGCCGAGGCGGGCCTGGCGGATCGCGTCCGCACCCGCACCGGCGACCTGCGCCGCGACGCGTTCGGGGCGGGCTACGACCTGGCGCTCCTCTCGGCCATCTGCCACATGCTCGGCCCGGACGAGAACCGCGACCTGTTCCGGCGCGTGCTTGCCGCGCTGGTCCCTGGCGGGCAACTGGTCATCCAGGACTACGTGATGTCGGACGACCGAACCGCGCCGAGGGCCGGGGCGCTATTCGCGATCAACATGCTGGTCGGCACGCCGAACGGCGGGACGTACAACGAGGCCGAGTACGCCGCCTGGCTCGGCGAGGCGGGTTTCACGGGCATCCGCAGGGTCGCACTGTCCGGCCCCAACGACCTCATGGTGGCGGTGCGGCCCGGGACGTAGATCGCAAGGTCGGCAGGGCGTCGCCGGCCGGTGCCGAGGCTCTCCACGGCCGCTCCTTAGACCTTCGAGCCTCCGGCGGGTCAGCTTGCGCCATGCCCACCGTGCTCACCGCCCTCGCCCTGCGGAGCTCCCTCCCGGCCTTCACTCGACGGTGGCCCGCGCGTCGCCGGACGGGCGCTCCGCGCCCTGCTGGGTGGCCCGGGCCGCCCGCAGACGGCGGCGCTCCTGCAGCCGCCCGCCCAGGAAGGTGGCGGCGATGAGCGCGAGGATGATGAAGCCCCACATGGCCTGGATGAAGAACGGGTCCATGCGCAGGAGGTTGACGCCAGTCGAGACCACCTGGAGGATCACCACCGCCAGCACCATCCCGGAGAGCGACCCGGCGCCGCCGAACGGATCGACGCCGCCCAGAAAGCAGGCAAGGACGGAGACCAGGAGGTAGCTCTCGGCGTAGTTGGCCTTCACCGAGTTGAGCTGCCCCATCATGATGAAGGCGGTCAGCGCGGCGAACGCCGACGACACCACGTAGTCGCGTACGAGCACGGCGCGCACCGGGACGTTCGAGTACGCCGCGGCGATCGGGTTCGAGCCGAGGAGGTACAGGCTCAGCCCGGTCCGGGTCCGGTTCAGCAGGACGGCGAGCAGGCCCACCACCGCGATCAGGATGAGGAACGGGATGGGGATCACCCAGAGCGTCCCGTTGCCGATGCCGAGCAGGAACTCCGGAAAGCCGGAGAGCGTGTAGCCCTTGGTGATGACCAGGTTGACGCCGTTCAGCAGGGTCATCATCGCCAGCGTCGCCAGGATCGCCGGGACCTCCACGTAGGCGATGAGCCAGCCCATGACGGCGCCGATGGCGAGGGCGGCGGCGAGCCCGCCCCCCATGGCCAGCAGCGCCACGCCGATCCCCGCCTGGTCGGCCGCCTCTCCCGCGACCGCGCGCAGCACGAGGACAGTGACGATCCCGGTGAAGTTGGCCGTGGCGATGATGGCGAGGTTGATCCCGCCGCTCAGCATCGTGACCATCATGCCGATCGAGAGGAAGGCGACGATGGGCAACTGGTATGCCATCGAGATGAAGTTCCCCGTCGTCGGGAAGCGCTGGGGGTTCAGCGCGGACATGAGGACGACGATGGCGACCAGGATGCCGGCCAGCGTGCGGTTCGCCGACGGGCGGCGGAGGAAGGGGGGGATCCTCACCTAGGCCTCGACCTTGACGTGCACGCGCGAGCGCTGGTGCCGAAGCTGCTGATACGCGCTGTTGGTGATGGCCACCGTGATGACCACCCCGATGGTCACGTTGTACCAGTAGGACGAGAAGTTCAGCAGGGTGAGACCGTTGTTCAGGATGGCGAAGAGCAGCACGCCGAGGACGGTCCCGGTGAGCGTGCCCTTGCCGCCGAAGACACTGGCGCCGCCAAGGACCACGGCCGCGATGACCTCCAGCTCCTTGCCCACGATGATGTTGGGCACGACCGACTGCACGATGGAGAGGTGCACCACGGCCGCCACGCCGGAGAGCAGGCCGACGAAGCCGAAGACGAAGAGGCGCGTGCGGCGGGTGTCGATGCCCATGCGCTCCGCGGCGGTCTCGTTGCCGCCGATGGCGAAGACGCCGCGCCCGAGGAACGTCCGGCGGAGGATGAACCAGCCGAGCACGACCGCCGCCAGCCAGACGAGCGACATGAGCGAGAACCCGTAGGTGCCGCCGATCGGGCTCGTCTGCGGGAAGAGGAGGGTGTTGCCGAACGCCCGGAACATGGGGTGCACCACGTTGATGAGCTTGCCGGCCGTGATGACGTACAGCATCCCGAAGTAGATGTTGAAGGTGGCGATGGTGACGATGATCGTGGGCACCCGGAAGGAGTGGATGATCACCCCGTTCACCAGCCCCAGGAGCACGCCCATCGCGGCCGCGGCCAGCAGGGCGACGTAGATGTTGCCTCCCCAGCGCAGGGTCGCCACCGCGATCGCGTACTCGACCACCTGCGCGATGGCGGTGAAGGACACGTCGGGCGAACCGGCGAGGATGAGAACGAAGAGCGCGCCGACGGCCATGATGCCGATCATCGAGCAGCTCTTGAGGAAGCCGGACACGTTCTCGTAGGAGAGGAACCTCGGATTTGCGACGGCGATCGCGGCACACAGGGCGACGATCAGGAGCACGAGGTAGGTCTCGTTGTGCCTCAGCAGCCGCCTCAGCATTCCGCCTCCGCCACGCGCCGCGGCATCCGGCCCCCGGGGCTCACGCGCGGGCCTCGACAATGCGCTGCACGTCCTCGACCTTCACGCCCGCGGTCGCGACCTCGCCCCGGATCCTCCCGGCGCGCATGACGAGGATGCGGTTGGCGTTGCTCACCGCCTCCGAGACCTCGTCGGTGATGAGGAGCACCGCCAGGCCGCGGGCCGCCAGGCCGCGCACGAGGTCGTGGATGTCGCTCTTGGCCATCACGTCGACGCCCACCGTGGGGCCGTCCAGGACGAGGATCTTCGGGCTGGCCGCAAGCCACTTGGCGAGGACCACCTTCTGCTGGTTGCCGCCCGAGAGCGTCTGGACGGGGACCGCCGGGTCGGACACCTTGACGCCGAGCGTCTTGATCCACTCCACGGCCGCCGCCGCCTTGCGCGTGGGGTCCACCAGCCCGAGGCGCGTCAGCAGGCGGTCCAGGATGGCCGCGGTCACGTTCTCCGCGACCGAGAGCTTCATCACCAGCCCCTGCACCAGGCGGTTCTCGGGCACGTAGGCGATCCCGGCCGCCACCGCCTCCTGGACCGTACCGATGCGCACCGGCCGGCCCTCCACCCGGATCTCGCCGCGCTCGGCCGGGCTGATCCCGAAGAGCGCCAGTGCGAGCTCGGTGCGCCCCGCGCCCCTGAGGCCCGTCAGGCCGACGATCTCGCCAGCGCGCAGCTCGAAGGAAACGTCCTCGAAGTTGTTCCGCTTGGAGAGCCCCCGCACCTCGAGCACCTTGCGGGCACCCGGGTCCGAGAAGGTGAAGCGCCGCCGGGTGAGGGTCCGGCCCGTCATCAGCGCCACGAGCTTGTCGTCGTCGAGCTCGCCCGGCGGCAGCGTGGCCACCTTCTCGCCGTCGCGAAGGACGGTGATGCGCTCGGCGATGGCGAAGACCTCGCCGAGCTTGTGGCTGACGAAGAGCACCGAGATGCCGTGCGTCTGGAGGTCGCGCACCACCGCGAAAAGGTTGTCGATGTCGTGCTTGGGCAGCGAGGCCGTCGGCTCGTCCAGGATGAGGAGCTTCAGCTCGCTGGTGAGCGCCCGGCAGATGGCCACCAGCTGCTGCAGGCCTATCGGCAGCTCCCCCACCTCCGCGTCGAGGTCGATGTCGACCTGGATGCGATCCATCGCCGCCCGCGCGATGGCGCGGACCTTGCGCCAGTCCACGATCCCGCCGCCGCGCTCCCTCACCTCGGACAGCGCGATGTTCTCCGCGACGGTCAGGTTGGGGAACAGCGAGAGGTCCTGGTAGATGACCTGGATTCCGCGGGCCATGGTGGCCGCCGAGGCCAGATGGTCGACCCGCTGGCCCTCGACCGTGATCTGGCCGCTGTCGGGCTGCAGGACTCCGGAGATGATCTTGATGAGCGTGGACTTGCCGGAGCCGTTCTCGCCCACCAGGCAGTGGATCTCCCCCCTGCGGAGGGCGAAGTCGACCCCCTTCAGCGCGTGGACGCCGACGAAGCTCTTGTGGATCCGCTCCAGCCGCAGGAACTCTTCCGTCACGGTTCCGCCTCATGGAGAGGCGCCCGGCGGGCTCGAACCCGCCAGGCGCCTCCCGGGCGAGAGTGCGGCCAGGATCAGAAGCCGGAGAACTGGTCCACGTTCTCCTTGGTCAGGATCATCGGGCGATCGTAGATCAGGGTGTTGCCCTTGACCGAGAGCGGCTTGCCGAGCGTCGGGATGACGAAGTTCGGGCCGATGCTGCCCTTCTTGCCGTCGAGGACGGTCTTGGCGAGGTAGGCCATGGCGTAGCCGGCCTCGGCCGGATCCCACAGGATGGCCGTGCTGAACGAGCCGTCCTTGAGGTACTGCGACGCCTGGCTCGGGGAGGTGGTCCCGATGACCGCGATCTTGCCGATGAGGCCCTTCTCGCGGGTTGCCTGCGCCGCGCCCGGGCCACCCTGGCTGCCGAAGCACAGGAACGCCTTGACGTTCGGGTTGGCGGTGATGACGTCGAGCGCCGTCTGGCGGGCCAGGTTCTGGTCCTCGGAGGCCGGGAAGCGCGTCCCCACCTCCTTGAGCTTCGGATACTTCTTCTTGGCGAGCGCGATGGCGGCGTCGGCCCAGATGTTGTGCGCGGGGACGGTGAGGGAGCCGACGAAGACGGCGTACTGGCCCTCCTGCGCGCCCATGGCCTTCACCATGGCCTCCATCGCCTTCTCGCCGAACGCCTTGTTGTCGATCATCTCGATGTCGAAGTCGGCGTTCTTCTGGCCGGGCGACTCGTGGGTCACCGTCACGATCTTCTGGGCGCGCGCGCGCGCGAACACCGGCTCGATCGACTTGGCGTCGTTGGGTACCACCAGGATGGCGTTGTTACCCTGGTTGATGGCGTCCTCGATGAGGCGCACCTGCTGCGCCTCATCGGCCGAGGCCGGGGCCTGCTGGCTGACGTTGATCCTGAAATCGGCACCGGCCTTCTTCAGGCCCACCTCAAGCCGGTCGAACCAGGTGGCTCGCAGCTTGGGGATCGAGACCATCGTGTAGTCCTTGGCCAGCGCCGCACCCGGCCCGAGCAGCATGGCCATGCCGATGGCGGCGGTTACAGCGAAACTCCTCCGGTCGCTCCACATACCTGGTCCTCCTCCGTGGTTGTGCTACGTGGTTCGCCTATATCCCCATATCCTGCCGGGCGGGTCGCCCCCGGCCGCCTAGGCCGCCGGGTATCGCCGCCACGCGCGCGGATCTTCCCGGCGTTGCCGAGCTCGATGACGGCGCCGAAGGTCTTCTCGGTGTCGAGGTAATAGAACTCGTCAAGCTCTCCCCCTGGCCTTCCGGAAGGCTCGCTCAGGCGAACTCGCCCATCACGCCCTCGAGGTTGGTGTGCCGCCGCTGCATCTCCACCATGGAAACGCCGCGCTTCTCGATGAGGAGCATCGCCACGATGTCCTCGAAGAGGAAGAGCGCCTGCTCGAGCAGGGAGGCCATCGGCTGCACGGAGCGGATCTCCGGCGGCGTCCCGAAGATCTGGCCCGGCACGAGGACCGTCAGGTCGGCCAGCCTGCCCTGCTCGTTCTCGGGGTGGGCCCCGATGGTGCAGACGCGGGCGCCCGCCCGCTTGGCGAGCTGGATGACGTTGAGCTCCACGGCGGTGACGGCGCAGTTGGCGATGAGCAGATCGCCTTTCCCGATGACCGGCGTGGTGGTGTCGAACACCACGTAGGCGTCGAAGCCCATGTGCTTGAGCCGCATGGCGAAGCCGCGCATCGACGCCTGCATGCGACCCATGGCGTAGAGCTGGATGGTCTTGGCCCGCTCGATCTCCTCGATGAGCCGCTCGACTTCGGCCACTTTCACGGCCTCGAGGACGCGGCGGTTCTCGTCCAGCACGGTCTGCACGAGTTCCCGATAGCCCGGCATCCGGCCTCCCACGTTGATGGGCGGTGGAGAATATAGGCACAGCTCGCGAAGCTTGACCATGCGGTAGGAGAGCGGCTGCATCCCCCGGGAGGGTCGCGCGATGCCCTCCGCGTCGCCCTCCTTGGCCGCTCGTCAGGGCCTCTGATCGGTGCTCGGCTTCTCCCAGAGGTTGACGTGCCCTTCCTGGGCGTGCTTGTCGATCTCGCGGAGCTCGTCGGACGAGAAGCTCAGCTTCGCGAGGGCGCCCACGTTCTCGCGGATCTGCTCGACGCTGCTGGCGCCGATGAGCGTGCTGGTCACACGCGAGTCGCGCAGGACCCATGCGAGCGCCATCTGGGCGAGGCTCTGGCCACGGGACCTGGCGATCTCGCCGAGCGCGCGCACGCGCGAGAGGTTCTCCTCGCTCAGATGCTCGCGCAGCAGGGAGTCGCCGCCAGGACGGTTGATGCGGGAGTCCTTCGGGATGCCGCCGAGGTACTTGTCCGTGAGGAGTCCCTGCGCGAGCGCCGTGAAGGTGATGCAGCCCATCCCCTCCGTCTCGAGCGCATCGAGCAGACCCCCCTCGATCCATCGATTGAGCATGTTGTAGGACGGTTGGTGAATCAGGCACGGAACCTTCCAGCCGCGCAGGAGCGCCGCCGCCTCCCGCGTCTTCGCCGCCGAGTACGACGAGATGCCGACGTACAGGGCCTTACCCTGCTGGACCGCGGCGGACAGGGCGCCCATCGTCTCCTCGAGCGGCGTGTCCGGGTCGAAGCGGTGGGAGTAGAAGATGTCCACGTAGTCGACCCCGAGCCGCCTCAGGCTCTGGTCGAGGCTGGCGAGCACGTACTTGCGCGAGCCGCCCCCCTGGCCGTACGGGCCGGGCCACATGTCCCAGCCCGCCTTGGTGGAGACGACGAGCTCGTCGCGATGGGCGCGCAGGTCCTCGCGAAGGAGCCGGCCGAAGTTGAGCTCCGCGGAGCCGTAGGGAGGGCCGTAGTTGTTCGCGAGATCGAAGTGGGTGATCCCGAGGTCGAAAGCGGTGCACACCATGTCGCGCTGGGTGCCGAGCGGCGTGGCGTCGCCGAAGTTGTGCCAGAGCCCGAGCGACATCAGGGGTAGCTTGAGGCCGCTCCGGCCGCACGCGCGGTACGTCATGGCTTCGTAACGATGGGCTGCTGCCGTGTAGCTCATGGCTCGTCCTCCTGCGGGCCCCAGGATACAGCGCCTGGGAGTGGAGCACCGCTGGTTCCGTCGCGGTGCCCCCCGAAGACCGCCGAGAGCGGTGAGTGGCAGGGGCAGGAGCGGGCCAAGCTCGTCGAGAAACACGGGCGGCAGACGCCCCTCACTTCCATGGAGTCCGGGAACGGGCAACCTTCTGGTTGCATTCCCTGCCGATCGGCGATTATAGATGCAGCCTGGAGGTTGCACATGGCCACCGAGACCGACCGAATCGAGAAGAAGATCCTCTTGCGCGCGCCCCGCAACCGGGTCTGGCGTGCGCTTGCCGACAGCAGGGAGTTCGGGGCCTGGTTCGGCATGAGATTCGACGGCCCGTTCACGGTGGGCGCGACCATGCGAGGGGTCATCGTTCCCACCACGGTCGATGCGGAAGTCGCCAAGCACCAGAAGGAGTTCGAGGGCCTGCCTTTCGAGATCACGGTCGACCGGATGGAACCCGAGCGGGTCTTCTCGTTCCGCTGGCACCCGAACGCCGTCGAGCGCGGCGTGGACTACTCGGCAGAGCCGACGACGCTGATCGTCTTCGAGCTGGAGGAGGTCGCGAACGGCGTCATGCTCACGGTCACCGAGTCGGGCTTCGATCGAATCCCGCTTGCGCGCCGGGCGAAGGCGTTCGCTGCGAACGCGCAGGGCTGGGGCATGGTCGTCACGCTGGTCGAGAAGTACCTTGCGCAGACGACGTAGCGCGGCCGCGAGGCGCTTGGGGCCGAAGGAGCCGGGGCCGATCTTCGCGGCGCTCGGAGACGAGACCCGCCTTCGGCTCGTCTCCCGCCTCTGCGAAGGCGGGCCGATGTCCATCACCAGGCTCACCGCGGGCTCGGAGGTCACGCGTCAGGCGATCACCAAGCACCTGCGCATGATGGAGGAGACCGGGCTCTTGCGGGCAACGAGACGCGGACGGGAGAGCGTCTGGGAGCTGGAACCCGAGCGTCTCGAGGATGCGCGAAGCTTCTTGAGCGCGATCTCGAGGCAGTGGGACGCCGCCCTCGGCCGGCTGAAGGCGTTCGTCGAGAAATGACGGAAGGAGTCCGGTTCGCTACGCGGTGGCCCCGCCCTTGGCGGCGCCCGACGCCACCGTCTCCGAGCCGACGATGAGCCCGACCACCTCGTCCGGCGTCGTCTCCTTGACGAGCCGCTCCCCGACCATGGCGCCGCGGCGCATGACCGCGATGCGGTCGGCCACCTCGAACACGTCGTACATCTGGTGGCTGATGATGATGATGCCGAGCCCCTGGTCCTTGAGGGTGCGGACCAGGCTCAGGACCTTCCGCTGCTCGGCGATGCCGAGCGCGGCGGTGGGCTCGTCCATGATGAGGACCTTCGCGTCCCAGTAGATGGAGCGCGAGATGGCCACCGCCTGCCGCTGGCCTCCGGAGAGGGTCCTGATCGTGGCTCGCAGCGAGGGGATGTGGATGTCGAGCCGGTCGAGGACCTTCTGCGCCTCGGCTGCCATGGAGCGGTCGTCGAGGACCTGGAGGACCCCCAGCCGCCGCTTCGTGCGCTCGCGCCCGAGGAAGATGTTCGCGCCCACGTCGAGGTTCTCTGCCAGGGCGAGGTCCTGGTAGATGGTCTCGATCCCGGCCGCGAGGGCGTCCATGGGCGACCCGATGCGCGTGGGCCGCCCCTCGATGAGGATCGCGCCGCCGTCGGGCAGGTAGACGCCGGAGATCATCTTGATGAGCGTCGACTTGCCCGCGCCGTTGTCGCCGACGAGGGCGAGGGCCTCGCCGCGGCGCACGCCGACGGACACCCGGTCCACCGCGGTGAGGCCCCCGAAGCGCTTGATGATGTCCCGGGTCTCGAGGAGGTATTCCATCCCGTCTCCCTCACTTCCCATCTGCCTGGAGGTAGCGTTCCACGATCACCGCGAGCACCAGGATCGCCCCCACCAGGATGTACTTGTCGAAGGTCGGCGTCCCCGACATGCGGAGACCGAGCTCCAGCACCGCGATGACCAGGCAGCCGACCATGGTCCTTCCCACCGTCCCCGAGCCGCCGAACATCGAGGCCCCCCCGATCATCACCGCCGCGATCGAGTCGAGGAGGCTGCTCGCCCCCGCGTCGGCCTTTCCCGAGACGTACTTCAGCGCGTACACCAGGCCGGCCAGCGACGCCAGCAGGGACGAGAGCGCGTAGACGCCGAGGAGACGCCGCCGTACCGGGATGCCCGCCCGGACCGCGGCGTCCCGGCTCCCGCCGATGGCGTAGACGTGCCGTCCGAAGCGGGTCCGGGCCAGGACGAAGGCGAGGACCCCGATGACGATGGCGGCGAGCACCACGATGAGGGGCACGAGCTCGAGGACCTCGGTCCCGCGCTCGACCTCGGGCCGGGTGAAGAACGAGACGGCGCCGCCCCGCGCCCAGTAGAGGAGGTGACCGCTGCCGACCTCGGCCGCGAGCGGGGGAAGCCCCATGGCGTAGACGCCGTGGATGACCAGCTCCGAGACACCGTGGCAGACGCCGAGCATCGACAAGGTGGCGATGAAGGGTGGCACGTCCAGGTACGCCACCAGCCAGCCGTTCACGAGGCCGGGGATGAGCCCCAGCAGGAGGGTCGCCGCCGCGCCGGCGAGGAGGGCGGCGAGCGGAGGCACCCCGGCCTCCGCCAGCCCGTTGATGACCTTGGTGGCGATGATCGACGCGAACCCGAGGACGTAGCCCACCGAGAGATCGATGCCCCCGGTGACGATCACGAACAGCTCGGCCACGGCCAGGAGGAAGATCTCCACGCCATAGAAGAGCAGGATCTGCGCGGAGTTCGGGTGGGCGAAGCCCTGGGCCGTGAGGCAGAAATAGACGGTCTCGATGAGGAGGAAGGCGAGGATCCAGCGCCCTCCGAGGAAGGCCCGAATCCTGGTCCCGGTGGGGGCGAGCCCATTCTCGCGCGCGGTCTGCATGCTGCGGCCTCCGCTCAGAACAGGTCCGGGAAGAGCTTGTCGATGACCACGGCGATGACGAGGAGGACGCCCACCGCGATGTACCGGTAGAAGGGCACGACCCCGGAGATGGCCAGCCCGTTCTCCATGAAGGCGAGGACGAGGACGCCCACGGCCGAGCCGGAGATGCGCCCCTTGCCGCCCGAGAGGCTCGCCCCACCGATGACCACCGCCGCCACGGCGAAGAGCTCGTACATCGAGCTGAAGGTGGTGTAGTTGCCGATGCCCGTCTGGAAGACGTTGAAGACGCCGGCCAGGCCCGCCAGCGCGGAG
>Ga0153915_10003025_pt1 | contig 15349 bp, 11 predicted proteins | sample Opewatmetagenome_2_FD_107003 | JGI IMG/M metagenome (GOLD analysis project Ga0153915, IMG submission 107003) | Freshwater wetland microbial communities from Ohio, USA - Open water 3 Core 3 Depth 3 metaG | ecosystem: Environmental > Aquatic > Freshwater > Wetlands | place: USA: Ohio, Lake Erie...
GATCGGAGCTCTCGATGGCCGTCTGCAGCGCGTCGCGGATGAAGGCCAGCTGCTCCTGGTAGACGTCCAGGGGCTGGTTGCGCGCCGCGGGGGGCGCGCCGCTCCCGGCCGGGGCCGCCGGCGCATCGGAGGGGACGCCGAACTGGACGAAGCCGGCGAAGGTCCGGTCGACGTCGAGCGGCCCGAGCTCGCGCTCCTCGCGGTCCAGGCCGGACCGTGCCGTCGCCTCCGCGCCCTGCCCGGCCCCGCCGAGCGAGCGGCGCAGCTTCTCCACCATGCCCCCGCCCACCTTGGCCAGGGTGCCCGCCAGGCCGCCGAGCCGCGTGTTGTAGGCGACGGCCCGGAAGAGGCGGCCGAAGGGCGGCGGCTCCCCCCGGGTCAGGTCCTGCAGCGTCGCCAGCGCCTGGGTGTTCCCGGAGACCTGCTCCACCCCGATGGACTCGAGGAAGGTCTGCCACTCCTCGATGTACTTCTCGAAGTACCGCGACCGCAGGCGCTGGATCTCCTTCCCCTGCGCGGCGTCGCCCTCCTTCCCCTCGCTCTGCAGGACCCAGGGCTCGAGGACGGTGGCGGCGTTCTCCAGCCGGTCCTTCAGCACCTCCTCGAACCCCCGGCGCGTGAAGGCGCCTCGCACCTTGGCGCTGCTCTTGAGGCTCGGGACCGGACCGCCCAGCATGGCGGTGAGCGTCAGGTCGTACCCCTTGGCGTCCGCCTCCGCCACCAGCTTCTCCAGCGCCAGCGAGGAGAGCGGCACGCGCTGCAGGACCCGGCGCACGCGCCGGACGACGTCCTCGTAGCGCGGCAGCGCCAGGGCCGGGTCGGCCGCCAGGAGCTTGGCGAAGAGCTCGGCGTTCGAGGCGATGAGCTGGGGAGCGGCGGGATCGGCGGCGATGCTCCAGCGATGGGTCCAGCGCTCCGCCACCTGCTGTGCCAGCCAGGCCTGGTCGGCCGGGCCGAGCTTGGGCTCGGAGAGGGCGCGAGGCGCGGTGAGGAGGAGATGCATCTTGAGCCGGTCGTAGAAGCGGGCGAAATCGCCGACGCTCGGCGCCGCCTCCGTGGTCTCCAGCCGACGCGCGAAGGCGTCGAGCTCGGCCACGTCCTGGCGGAACAGGGGATCGAGGACCAGCCGGCGCACCGAGGCGGCGTACAGCCGCCGCACGTGGGGCAGCAGGTCCCCGCCCTGGTACATCCCGAAGCTCATGGAGAAGGGGGCACCCTCGTCGGCGTACCGGACCAGCTCCGCCAGCCGCGCGCGCAGCGGCTCGATCCTGTCGAGCGGCGACCCGTCCCGGTCCTTCTCGCCGGCGGCGAGCCGGGCGGCCACGCCCTCGACCACGTCGCCCGTCGAGCGCACGAAGGCCCGGTTCAGGAAGAAGGAGCGCAGCGGGAAGAACAGGACCAGCAGGGCGAGGGCCAGGCAGCCCCCGGCCAGCGCGTACCGCTGGATGACCTGCCGCTGCTGCGCCTTGGCGCTCCGCACGGCGACATCCCTGTCGGGGAAGATGACCTTGGCGAAGACGTCGCGGATGAAGTAGCTCTTCGCCTCCACCACCGGCTCGGGGGCCGTGGCCGCGGGGCGGATGCCGAAGGCCTCCGCCATGGCGCTCATCACCCGGTCGATGGTCCGGCCCTCCTGGGTGCCGGAGCTGAAGTACACGCCCCGCATGATGGGCGTGTCCTGGTAGACGTTCTCGGCGAAGAGGTTCTCGACGAAGGTGACGAGGTTGGACCGCACCGCCTCGAACTGCTGGGGGAAGCCGTAGATGCGCTCGCGGGCCAGCTGCTGGCGCTCCTCGCCGATCCGCTCCAGCGAGCGCTCCTCGATGCAGGCGGCCAGCTCGTCGAAGCGCTCGCGGAAGAGCTCGCCCCGCTCCGTCTGCTCGGCCTCCAGGGGCACGGTGAAGCCCCAGATCTGCCCGCGCTCGTTCTTCCGCAGGTCGCCGAAGGTCTCGACGAAGCCCGGCAGCAGGTCGCACTTGGTGAAGAGCAGGTAGGTGGGGAGCACCATCTGCAGGCGCGCCATCACCTCGTCGACGCGCTCGCGCAGCCGCTTGGCGAGCTCGACCACCCCCTCCTCGGTCTCGCCGCCCACGTCGGCCACCGAGACGCCGACGATGAGGCCGTTGATGGGCTTGCGCGATCGGGTCCGGGCCAGCGTGTCGAGGAAGTTGAACCACTCCTCCCGATCCTCCTCCTCGGTGGTGTAGCGGCCGGCGGTGTCCAGGATCACCGCCTCGTTGGTGAGCCACCACTCGCAGTTGCGCGTGCCGCCGACGCCCTTGACGCCGCCTCCACGCGAGGAGAGGTAGGGGAACTTGAGCCCCGAGGCGCGGAGCGCGGTGCTCTTTCCGGCGCCCGGCGGGCCGATGATCATGTACCAGGGGAGCACCGCCAGGGCGTTCTGGCCCCCGCGGGCCAGCTTGGAGCTCTTGAGCGCTCCCACCGCCTTCTGGAACTCGGCCTGCATCGCCTCGATCTCGGCCTGCTGATCGGGCCGGATCGTCTCGGCGTGCGCGTCGGCCTGCTTCTTGAGGCTCTGCTCGATCTCGCGCGCCGCGGCTCGCGCCTTCAACCGCCGCCAGCCGAAGAGCGCGCCCCAGCCCAGAGCCACCACCAGGGTGACGGCGATGGCGATCCAGAGGGGCAGCTTGAAGAAGATGACGACCGCCCACAGCAGGACGACGAAGACCACTGAGACGATGACCCCGACCATGTGCGTCCTGTCCCCCCGCTACGGCACGTTGATGGCGCGGATCCGATCCACGACCGATCCGACCCCCGCCGAGACGGTGACCCGCAGGCCGAGATAGAGCACCAGGGAGAGCCCGACCGCCGCCAGCGAGATCCAGAGCAGCGGCCCGCTTCGGCCGGCCCCGGCCAGGGCCTCGGACGGGCGCTCGCCGCTCGGCGAGAGCAGCTCGCTCTCGAACTTGCGCCCGCGGGCGAGATCGCGCCCCACCCCCTCGGTGATGGTCAGCAGCTCCAGCTCTCCGCCGCGGACCCGGTAGCGCCCCTGGAAGCCGAAGGTCAGCGCCAGGTAGTAGACGCGCAGCACCTCGGCCCGCCGCGGATCCTTGCGCAGCGCCTCCAGCCGCGTGAAGAAGGCCTCGCCGGCGACGTTCTCCTGGAAGTAGTGGAGCTGCAGCAGGTTCGGGATCCAGTACTGCCGCACCGCCTCCGGCTTGGAGAGCATGACCTCGTCGGCCAGCGCCACCACGGCGTAGGCGATGTCGTTCACGTCCTCCTTGGCGAACCCGGCCTGCCCCGCCCGGGCGATCATCCCGTCGATGAAGCTGCGCAACCGCTGGTGAAGGACATCGGGCGGCGGAAGCGTGGCGTCGTCGAGCTGCCGCACCTGGATGAGCGCGTTGAAGCAGTCCTTGGTGACCTCGTTGATGCGATCCATCGCGCTGCCCCCGCGAGCACTTCCCCAGGGTGTAGTGTCTCGATTCGCGAGAACCCGACCAAGTCGTCTATCGTAGTAGGTCTGGGCTCGCGCCAGCAAGCAAGCCCCGAAACGGCCGCCTGCGCTCAGGGGTGAGTCGTACCCCCTCCGGGGCGTGCGGCGGCCGGCGCCATCACCGCCAGCAACTCGATCTTGGTCCTGGTCGGGTCGAAGGGGGGCGGGAGGTAGATGGCGATGTTCTTGTTGGCGAGGATGCCCTGCCAGAAGCGGTCGCCGGTCGTCAGGGAGAAGTAGAGCGTTCCCTCGAGCGCCGGGAGCTGCGGGGGGGGACGGTGCACCACCTGCAGCCGCAGGCCGGGCGCGGCGGCCTGGACCAGTCCCTGGATCTCGGCCGTCGAGGCGATCTTGCAGAGCTTGGGCAGCTGCTCCGTCACCTGCGGCTCCGGGATCTGGCTCTTCACCGACAGGAACAGCTGCGCCTGCAGGACGCGATCGTCCTGGATCCTGGCGAGGTAGAGGCCGCCGGGCCGCTGTTCCAGGGGCACCACGGTGTACTGCGCGAGGGCCATGCCGCCGAGGAGAGCCGCCAGGCGCTCGAAGAGCGGCTCGAAGGTGGAACGCAGATCGGCGTGGGCGAACTTGGGGAGGGTGGTGGGGTCGGCGTCGGCGGCGAAGGTCGAGAGCAGCCCGGCGAGCTGCGAGAGCGCCAGGTAGGCCTCGCGGGGACTTGCATGGACGGCCTCGGCGAGATGGGCGAGCACCGGCGTGCTGCCGTTCAGGGCGAGCAGCTGAAGCAGCCGGGTGACGTCGGCTCCCGACACCTCTCCCGCCGCCCCCTCCCGCTGCCGCCTCCCCCGCGAGAGCTCGCGCTGCTTGGCGATGACCCGGGTCACCACCTCGCGGAGCGAGGAGACGAGAAACGGCGAGACGCCGATGCGCAGGCAGGGCGGGATGTACCGCTCGGAGAGCGCCAGCTGCCCGGCCTGGTTGCGCTCGATCTCGGCGACCTTGAGCGTCTCGTGGTCCTCGCGCGACTCGTCGCCGAACAGGATCACGGTGTTGGGGCGGCCGAAGGCGACGGGGACCACCGCGCCCGCCGGCGCGGCGGCGTCCTGCACCGGCCGGCTGGCGAGGGTGTACCGGCTGCGCGCCGAGACGTTCCCCTCCTCGGCGTAGGAGGAGACGCCCTCCCGCTCCCGGGCCAGGCCGAGGTACACCTCCAGCGAGCGGGCGGCGGCGGGGAAGTGTTCCGCCACCGGCCGCGGAGGCGGCAGATCCTTGTCGGTCTCGTCGAAGGCCAGCGGCGTGCCGTCGGGGAGGATGCCGGCGAAGCGCTGCACCCGGAGCTGCCCCGCACCCAGCGCGGCGGCATCGACCTCGAAGGCCACCACCCCCCAGTCGTGCGGGGCGATGGCGCCGATGCGGGCCGCCACCAGCGCCTCGTGGTACCGGTCCAGGGCCTGCATGTGCTGCGGCGACATGAACATCCCCTCGGACCACACCGGGCGCTGCGGGGCTTTCATGGGCTCTCCTCGGCCGTCTGCCGGTGAAGGGGGCCGCTCTCCGTCACTTCTTCTCGATGCGGTAGTCCTCTAGGACGAAGGATAGCTCGGCGCTCGTCCCGATCGCTGGCAGCTCCACGATGCTGCGCCACGAGGTGCCGGCGGGACGGCGGACGACCGCCACGACGGCGAGCGCCTTGGCCGCCTTGTCGCGCGCCAGCGTCTTCGTCTCCTGCTGACCCGGGCCGATCACCAGCTCGTCCGCCTGGATCAGGTCCTCCCCCAGGGTCTCCTTCTCGCGGCGGTAGAGGCCCTCGAAGTCGGCGCCATCGGCCTTCCCGGGGTTCTTGAGCTGGAACACCTTGACGACGGTCGGGAGCGACTGGCCCTGCTCGTCGGGGTTGAGGCGGTTCGAGGCCCGGATCGAAACTTTGATGGGTGCGGGCGTCGTATCGCCGGAGGACCAGAGGAAGCAACCCTGGATGACCACGGCCGCCACGAGCGCGGCGGCGAGCGTCTGGGGGCGAGCTCTCATGTGTTTTGTTCCGGGATTTCCGTGAGTTGGCGAACTGCCGCAGGACTCCACCTCGCCGACCTGCTGCCCGCCGGCGAGTGCCGAGTGTGAGGATAACTGCCACAGAGGCGGGGCGCTGGCAACCCACAAGGAGTAACCCACTGTGTACAAAACCCCTTCATTGATCGGTTTCGGCCTGCTAGCCTCTCTGGATCATGAGAACCTACCCGTCCGCCGTCAGGTCGCTCGTGGCCGTGTTCGTCCTCTCCCCCTGCTCCGCCCTCGCTGCCGAGACCACGGGCGTCATCGCCGTGGCCGAGCCGCCCGGCCCCAGCGCCGAGCTGGCGGAGCTGACGCACCAGTTCCGGAGCGTGATGGCGGAGCGCACCCAGGGTGTGCTCGACGCCGCCAAGCTGCGCGAGCGCATGACCGGCCAGACCTCGAGCGCCACGCTGGCGGAGCTCGACCGGGCCTACGCCGGGGCCCTGGCGACGTACCAGACGGGCGACTTCGAGGGAGCGGTTCGCACCCTGCGGGCGGTCGTCGAGGACCTCGACAAGCTGCCCGACAGCGCGGATGCCTTCGCCCAGAGGAGCCGGGCCCTCATGAGGCTGGCGCGCGCCGAGCAGACGCTGGGGCACCAGGCCGAGGCCAAGGCGGCGCTGCAGAGGCTGGTGCGAGCCGACCCGACGGCCAAGGCCGACCCGACCCAGTACCCACCCAGCTTCCAGAGGCAGATCGAGGAGGCGCGCGCCGAGCTCAAGGCCCAGCCGACCCGCAAGCTCACCGTCCAGTCGAGCACCAAGGGAGCGAAGGTCTTCGTCGAGGGGCGTGAGGTCGGGGCCGCGCCGCTCACCGTCACCCTGCCGGCCGGCCGCTATCGCGTCTCCGGCGCCGTCGGCCAGCTCCGCGTGCCCGGGGTCCAGGCCGACCTGACCCAGGAGGCCCAGACGGTGATGCTGAACTTCACCCTCGCCGAGGCGCTGCGCCCGAGCTTCGGGCCCGGCCTGGCGGTGCCCGCGACGGATCGGGCGAGGAGCCTCATCACCGCAGGAGCCTGGCTGGGAGTGGACAAGCTCGTCACCACCACCTTCGAGACCGAGGGCGAGGTCACCTACCTCGTGGGAGCCATGTACGACGTCCGCCGCGGCATGCTGCTGCGCGAGGGCAGGGTCCGCCTCTCCAACAAGACCGCGCCCTCCGGCAGCCTGAGCGCGCTGGCCGGCTTCCTCATCACCGGCGAACGCTCGGAGCTGGTCGCGGCCGTGGCCGGCACGGGGCAGCCGGTCGAGAAGCCGGCCCCGGCGCTCCAGCCCGCGCAGCCGACCGGCCCCGATCTCAGGGCCCCCACCGCGCCGGAACCGGCCGCCGGCAAGTCGAAGGCGCTCGGCTGGGTCGCCTTCGGCCTGGGCGTCGCCGCGGTCGGCGTCGGCGCGTTCGCGGTCGTGAGCGAGCTCCAGGCCCAGGGGAAGTACAGCGACGCCAATGGCCTCATCTCGGGCGGGAAGCTCAAGGACCCGTCGGTCACCGGCCAGACGAAGTACACCCAGATGGTCAAGGACGGTGACTCGAAGAACAACCTGGCCATGTACACCGGGATAGGCGCCGGCGGGGCCCTGGTCCTCTCGGGCGTCCTCGGCTACCTCGCCTACAAGCAGACCGGAGAGGTGGGGCCCTTCCGCTTCTAGGCGCGCTACTTCACGACCAGCTTGGCGTCGTAGAGGTTGCGCTTGCCCGCCACCACCCTCACCGATTTCTCGGTGGTCCCGAGCGTGGGGTGGGTGGCCCGGATCTGATAGGTCCCAGCGACCACTCGCAGCTCGCGCGGCGTCTCGCCGAGCATCCGCCCGTTGACGGAGACCTCGGCCCATGGCGTCGCCACGATGGCCAGGATCCCCTCGCCGCTGGAGGCGGGCGGCACCGACAGCGAGTTCAGCTCGCCCTTCACGATCCGGATCGGGTCGCCGCCCGGCCTGGCCGCGGGCCGTGAATCCGCCACGCGCTCGCGGGGCCTCCGGGGCGGAGGGGAAGGCGGGCGGACCCGCTCCACGGGCGGTTCGGGCGCCGGCGGCTCGACCCTGGGTGGCGCGGGCGCCGGCGGCGTCTCCACCGGTGTGGGCTGCTTCAGCTCCACGGGCGCCGGAGCGGGGGTGGGGACCACCGGCTGCGGCGCGGGAGCGGGCGGCGTAACCGCAGCCACCGGAGGCGAGGCCGGGGCGGGCTTCTCGCCGCCGCCGCGGGTCGCGCCGTAGATGACCAGGGCCACGAGCAGCAGGCCGCCTGCCGCCGCGCCGGCGATGAGCGGCATCCTGTTCTTCCTCGGCCCGGCCGCCGGACGGCGGGCAGACGGTGACGTGGGGGGGCGGCGCGGGCGGGGGGTCGGCGCAGGGGCCCGCGCCTCCTCGGCGACCCCCTCCTCCTCGGCGACCCCCTCCTCCTCGACGACCTCCTCCCCGGCGGGCCAGGCCGGAACCGGCGGCTGCGTCCCGGGGCGACCCGGCGCAGGCTCTGCTCCCGGGTATGGCGTCCCCGCGCCCAGCGCCATGGTGGGGCCGCCGCGCGGAAGGCCCGCGGGTCCCGCCGGGGCGCCGGTGGGGCTCTTCGCCCCCGTGGGGGCGCGGGGAGCGGCCGTCGGGCTCTTGACGCTGCCGCTCGGGCGGGCCGCCGCGCCCGGCATGCTGCCGCTCGGCCGCAACGTCGGGCTCTTGACGCGGCCGCTCGGCCGGCTGGCCGGTCTCGCCGGCGTTCCGGTCGGCGGGCCCGCCTCCGGCGGCGGCGCCGGGGCGACGCCCGACGGCGGCTTCCTCGGCGCCTCGGCCACGGCTCCCAGGACGACGGTGGCGTGCGCGGGGGACGGCGTCGGCCGGGATGCCGGCGCCTCCGGGATGGCGCAGGCCAGCAGATCCGCGCGCATCTCCTCGGCGCTTTCCGGGCGGGCGTTCCGATCGATGGACAGGGCCCTCATGACCAGGGCCTCGAGGTCCGGCGGGATGTAGACGTCGGGGCGCCGCACGCTCGGCGGGATGGGGTCCTCGACCAGGACCTTGGTCACGAGCGCCAGCGGCGTGTCGGCGTCGAACGGCAGCTGGCCCGTGATCATCTCGTAGACGATCACGCCGACAGCGTAGAGGTCGCTGCGGGCGTCGAGGTCCTCTCCACGGGCCTGCTCCGGGCTCATGTAGCCGGGCGTGCCGCAGACCATGCCCGCCTGGGTGAGCCTCGGCCCCTCGCCGCCGGGCTCGTTGAGCTTGGCGATGCCGAAGTCGAGCACCTTGACGAAGTCCGCCTCGTCGCGGCGGGACTCGACCATGACGTTCTCGGGCTTGAGGTCGCGGTGGAGGATGCCCTGGGCGTGGGCCTCGGTGAGCGCAGCCAGGACCTGGGACGTGATCTTGACGATGCGCACCGGCGCGATGGGGAAGTCCTCGGCGATGACCTTCGCCAGGCTGCGGCCGGGCAGGAACTCCATCGCCATGAAGAGCGTCCCGTCCTCGGTCTGGCCGAAGTCGATGACGTTGATGGAGTTGGGGTGGTTGAGGCGCGAGGCGGCGCGCGCCTCGCGGTGGAAGCGCTGGACGATGGAGGGGTCGGAGAGGAGCGACCGGTTGAGGAGCTTCAGCACCACCGGACGGTCGAGGGTGAGGTGGGTGGCCTTGTACACCTGCCCCATCCCGCCCCGCCCCAGGAGCTGGTGGACGAAGTACTTCTCGGCCACCGTCTGCCCCACGTAGGGGTCGCCGGGCTCGCTCCCGGCCTGCGGGGCGGCGGCCCCGCAGAAGGGACAGAAGAGCCCCTCGGTCGTCACCTCTCGCTTGCACTTGGTGCAGACGAACATGTCGTCGTCGCTTGGCCTCGGAAGAGAAGGAAATACTATAGCAGAGAGGCCAAGCCATGAATCGTGACGAGGACCCCTTGCCGGGCGCCGGACCGCCCCTCCCGCCGGCCGACCCGATCGAGCGGCTCGACGGCGCCGCCGCCGGCGCGCTCCGCGAGCGGCTGGCGACCTCCGGGTTCGGGCCTCTCCTCGTGGCAGAGGCCGAGGCGATCGCGCCCGCCCAGCTCGACGCGGTCAGGCTCCCCCTGGTCCACTGGTGGCTGGAACGCCGCTCGGGACCGGGGGCGGCCCTGGCCCGGCTCTTCATCTACCAGGCGGCCCTTGCCCGCGCCGAGGCCGAGGATGCCCTGGGGAAGGCGCTCGTCGAGACCCTCGCCGGCGCGGGCGTGCTCCGCGCCCAGGGGCAGACGATCGCCTCGGCGTTCCGCATCACCCCCCTCGACGGGCTCTACGTCCTGTCCGATCCCCCCGACGGGGGCTCCGCGGCGGCCATGGGTCCGGGAATGACCACCCTGGACCTGGTCCGCCTGGTGCCGGCGAAGGCCGGCGCGGTGCTCGACCTGGGGTGCGGAGCGGGCACGCTGGCGCTGCTCGCGGCCGCCCGAGGCGCCTCGCGGGCGGTGGGGGCCGACCTCAACGAGAGGGCGGTGGCGCTGGCGCGCTTCAACGCGCGTCTCAATGGGCTGGCCGCCGAGTTCAGGGCGGGCGATCTGCTGGAGCCGGTACGCGGCGAGCGCTTCGACCTGGTGCTCTGCCAGCCGCCCTACGTCGTCCACCCGCCCGGCATCGCCCCGACCACCTACCTCCATGGCGGCCCACGCGGCGACGAGCTGGCCCTGCGCTTCGCGGCCGCCCTCCCGGCGGCGCTCTCGGAGCGCGGGCGCGCCCTGCTGCTCTTCGACACGGCGCCGTCCAGCGAGCCGCTCCAGTCGCGCCTCAGGGCCGTGCTCGGCACCGCGCCGGCCGACCTGGTGGTGCTGCTGGCACCCGGCCCGTCGGCCGATCTGCAGGCGGTGGCCTACGCCTCGCTCGAGGACGGCACCCTGGGCGCGTGCTACCGGGACTCGGCGCGTCACTACCGCGACCACCTGGAGACGCTCGGCGGCAGCGCCTTCTCCCGGGCGCTGGTGGTGCTGGCCCGCTCTCCCGTGCCGGGTGGTCGCTTCACCGTGCAGCAGCCGGTCGGGGGCCTCTCGCGGCTCGACGCCGCGGCCCTCGACGCCTTCCTCGCGGCCCTGGAGCTGGCGGGCTCGGACGAGGCCGTCCTCCTCCGCTCCGCGGTGCGCCTCGCGCCGGGAGCGCGCCTGGTGGAGGAGCGGGCGGCGGGGAAGGTGCTGGAAGCGCCGCTGCGGTCGGTCCGGTTCGAGAAGGGGATGCTGGCGAGCGACCGCGAGATTTCCGAGGCGGGCCTCTTCCTCTTCGAGGCGCTCGAGGAGGGCCCGGGAATCGAGGACGCGGTGGCGCGCTTCGCCGAGGCCTGCGGCGATGCGCCCGAGGTGGTCCGCCGCACGGTCGCGGACTTCGTCCGGGAGGGGCTCTCGCGGGGGCTGCTCGTTCCGCGGTAGCGGCCTGCGGAGGGGCCGTCTGCTGACGGGATCCTCCCTGTCGTGAGCGCCCCGACAAGAGCGCCTGCCGGCCTTCTGGCGGGGGGCGGACTCGTGGATAATGTCATTCGCCGTGGCCTTCTCGCGGCTCGAGGGTTCAGCCGTGGCGGACTTCACCTTCCAGGTCCAGAATCCAGTGCTCCAGCCGACCCTGGTGGAGCGGCGCCTCACGGTGGTGCGATTTGCGCGCGCCGTCACCGGCTTCTCCGACGCGGCTGCGCCGGACCTCGACGACCACGGCTTCACCCCCGCCCCGGCCGGCGGCACGGCGCTCGGCCCCACGGTGGGCGTGATCAAGGGGCGCACCATCCGCGTTCGGCTGGTGCGCGACCGCATCTCGGACGTGGGCCGGCTCTTCGCCACCTCGGACGACGACTCGATCGCCTCCATCGAGTACCCGGCGGCCGGAACGGCCCTGGAGACCGCCGACGTCCCGGCGGCGGCCGACGGCTCCGCGCCCGGGCGCAAGGGCGACTGCATCTACATCCATGGCGCCTCCACCGCCTCGACCACCGCCGAGACCAAGGTGAAGGTCCGCTTCGGCGCCGCCGACGGGCCGGTGCTGGCCGAGTTGCAGGTGCGCGTCTACCCGCTCCTCTGGATCCGCGTCCAGGCACACGCGGTCGCCATCAACGGCACCGCCGCCGCCACCACCATCGCCCAGGTGCGTACCCTGTTCGAACGCGCCAACCGCATCTACGCGCAGGCCGGTATCCAGTTCGCCGTGCAGCCGACGCTGCAGGCGGAGGTCGTGGCCGGATTCGCCAGAGCCGGGACGGTGACCCTCACCGCCGTGAACGACGCCCGGAACGTCGAGCTCCAGACGGTGCTGAACCAGCGCCCGGCCGCGGGGATGCTGAACGCCTACTTCTTCCCCCACTACTTCGACACGGTGAGCGGCCAACGGGACGAGACGCTGGGGATCGCCTTCAGCCACAGACAGCAGACGGCCAACCCGCCCGTCCCGGGCTTCCCGGGGTGCCACGCCGGCGTCACCGTGAACGAGGCCAGCGCCGACATGGCCCTGCGGGCCCACACCGTCGCTCACGAGATCGGTCACGCCCTCACGCTGGAGCACTACGACAATGGCAACGGCACCAGCGGCGCCGCGACCGACATGCGCCAGGACTTGTGGGCCCACCGGTGCCTCATGCACAACATGGTGGACCTGTGGACCAACCCGGCCCCGGCCACCCAGCACTACAAGTCGTCGGCCGCGCGCATCGATGTCGGCTACGGCACGTATGCCGACGGAACCGTGTCCGCCGGAGAGCTGCTCATGACCCGGCGGCGGCCGCGCATCTTCCAGAGCGAGCAGATTCGCCTCGTCCGCGCCGCAGTGCTGGCGCGTACCTTCGCCCCGTGAGGAGCCAGATGACCTCAGAACAGCTGGTCGCCGGCATCGAGGGCCACGCCTGGGAGGTGGTGGAAGAGGCGCTCGGGGCCCGCGGGGATCTCCTGGCCGCCATCGAGCAGGCCCTGCCGCGGCTCGACGCAGAGGCCCGTAGCATCGCGGTGGCCTCGGTGGCGATTCGCGGCGGGCCGGGAGCCGGCGAGCTGCTCCTGCGCCTCACCGCCGATCCTGAAGCACAGGTGGCGGCCGAGGCCGCCACGGCGATGGGGAAGCTCGCCCAGGTGCTGCCCGCCGACACGGTCCTGGCGGCGATCCCGGATCGCCCGGAGCCCTTCGTCCGGGGCGAGCTGTACAAGACCGTGGGCCGGAGCCGGGACGCCCGGTGCAGGCCTGCACTTCAGGCGGCCGCCGCGCGGGAGCAGGACCCGGTGGCGGCCCAGTGGGCCCAGGCGGCGCTGGTGGTGCTGGGTGATCCCGAAGCGCGGAAGGCGATGCTGGCGCGCGTGGCCGCTGCGGAGCCCGACGAGGCGCTCGCGGTGCAGGACCAGCTCCTCTACGCCGCCGACTCGACCCTGGCCCGGGGGCTCGCCCCCTGGCTGGCGAGCTCGCTCACCGTCATGCGGCTGGGGAGTGATCGGGGGCCGCCGCAAATGGCCCGCATGTGCGACCTGGCGGTGTGGATCGCGCACCTCCTGCGAGTGCCCTCGGCACCGGCGCCCGCGTTCCTGGACCGCTACGACGAAGCCACCATCGACCGGACCAGGGAGGCGCTGCGGGCGCTACCGTGACGGCGCCCGGCAGGTGCCGCCCTGGCAGGTGGGCCTGCAGGGGCGCAGCGGCCCGCTCCGGGAGCTCACCTCGCAGCCCTTGCGGACGTAGCGGGCCGCCAGGGCGTTGAGCCGACGGGAGGCCGCGGTGCTCACCACCAGGAGCCCGGCGCCTGACACGTCGGGCCGCGACACGCAGGTGCAATCGCTCGCCACCTTGCAGGCCTTGGTCTCCGGCGCTTCGAGCAGCGAATAGAAGCGTTGCCGCAGCTCTTCGCAACTGGCCCGGGCGGCGTCGCGGGCCGGTGGCGGCCTGGCCGGATCCCGGTCCGCGGCCGGGCCCGGGACCGGCGCGCCGGCAGCGGCCAGGGCGGCCAGCAGCCACGCTGCCCGCCTTCCAGCGCCGCGCGTCATTCGCGAAGCTCGGTTCGCAGCCGGTTGGTGGTCTGGGGGCCGATGTCGCCGTCCACCGTCAGGCTGGCGTCCAGCTGGAAATTCATGATGGCCTGCTGGGTGCGGGGCCCATCCAGGCCGTCGTCGGGCACCGCGCTGGCGACCCGGGTGAGCAGGTGACCGGTGACGTAGCCGAGCTGGTCGAGCCGCTGCTGCTGCCCCGTCAGCGTGTCGATGGCGGCCAGCCCGGTGGCGTGGAGCGTGATCTCGTAGTCGGTGTCGAAGATCCGCAAAGTCACCGGGCCCGCCGGCAGGCCCAGAATCGGCACCTCGCCGTTGGCGTCGGTGGTGCCGGCGAAGATCTGCGTCCCCGCCACGCTCAGGGTGTAGGGCACGCCGGCGATCCCCAGCCCGGGGCCCGTGCCGGGTGCGATCTGGAAGCGCAGCGGCGCCGGGGCGACCACCAGCGTGTTCAGCTCGGCCAGCCCCTCGGCGATCCTCATCACCAGCACGTCGAGCATCGCGTCCTCGAGAGAAGGTCAGGGGCCGTCGTGCGTGTCGCGGAGGCGGTTGGCGGTGGCCTGGTCGATCCGACCGGACTCGGCGAGGCCGGCCTTGCGCTGAAAGTGCCGAAGCGCCTGCTCCAGCTCGGGCCGCGGCCGCCCGTCTACCGGGCCGGCGTGGAAGCCGAGGTTGCGCAGCCGGGCCTGCACGCCCGTGACCAGGTCGTGGGGGTCCAGCGCGCCCGGGAGCAGGCGGTACTGCAGCACGAGGTCGTCCTTCAGCCAGACGGACAGGTGCGCTTCGCGGACGGACAGGGGTAGATCCTGCTCGATCTTCCCGTTCCCGTCGGTTCGGCCCTCGGCGCGCCACCCCCTGGCCTCCAGCTTGTACCTCTTGCTTGCCAACCCCTGCCCGTCGGCGCCCTTCAGCACGAGCCGGAGCTTGGCCATGGGCAGCGCGACCACGAACCCGTGTCCCTGCCCGGTGGCGCACGACACCGTCTTCTGCTTGGTGGGCGCCGGGATGACCACCCGGTCGCCAGGGTACAGGAGGTTGGGATTCGGCCGCAGGCGCCGCAGGTCGGCATTGGCCGGATCGTCGTAGAGGGTCTTCCACGACGGAATGCCGTGGCGCGCCGCGATGGTGGAGAGACACTCTCCTTGTCGAACGACGTGTACGCCCATCGCGCTCCCTCACCCACGGCCATTCTACATGGCCGGACGCCTCGACCCAATGCCCCCGCCTTGCGGCGCGTCCCGCCCGGGCGCCTGCCGCTCACCCGATGTCAGCTCGTGAATGGCACGTCCCCTTCCCAGCGCGGCTACGCCTTCTTCCATTTGCCCTCGACGAGCGCCGGGAAGCTCACCTTGACGTTCCCCTCCTTGGGCCCTGGTACCCAGGCCTTTCCGCTCCCGCCCGTCCGCCCCTCCTTCACGGTTCCGTCGGGGAACTCCACCTTGAACCACTCGTTGGCCACCGGGTTGCCGTCCTTGTCCTGGAGGTTGATCTCGACGAATGCCTTGTCGCCCGGCATCGGCTTGAGCTGCGTGACCTTCGGCGAGGCGCTGGCCGCGGTCCCGGAGGCGCTCTTGGTCACCTGGGAGCCCTTGAGGGTGAGCGTGTTCCCCTCCACGCTGAAGTTGTTCGCCCCGAAGGTCACGTTCCCGGAGCTGTCGATGGAGAGCGCCACCTTCCCGTCGACCACGACGGAGAGCTTGTCCGCCTCCAGCTTGAATTCCTTGGCGCTCCAGGCGACCGGCTTCCGGACCTCGATCTCGACCGCCCCGGCGACCTCCTCGTTCTGATCCTTGCCGGTGTCGAGCCCCACGGTCCCGCCGACCTCCTCGTCGAAGTCGCCGGCCACCTGTGCCTCCGAGTCCTTCCCCACCACCTCCCCGCGCGTGGCCCCGACGACCTCGACCCGCGCTCCGCCCACCTGGCCCGAGAACAGGCCTCCCACGGCCTTGTTCA
>Ga0153915_10003026_pt1 | contig 15349 bp, 14 predicted proteins | sample Opewatmetagenome_2_FD_107003 | JGI IMG/M metagenome (GOLD analysis project Ga0153915, IMG submission 107003) | Freshwater wetland microbial communities from Ohio, USA - Open water 3 Core 3 Depth 3 metaG | ecosystem: Environmental > Aquatic > Freshwater > Wetlands | place: USA: Ohio, Lake Erie...
AGGGGCAGCCGGGAAGCGCTGTTATACCAGTCCTCAATCAGTCGAAACGAGATGGAGAGACTGGACGGCAGGGCCGGCGAGCCTTGTGCGATGTCTTCACGGGAAAACCAGCGAGCGTCTTCGAGTTCCGTGCTGCACTTAAGCGCCGCGCCCGCCGGCGCTTGGGCGAAGAAACCGACCATCAGTGAAGACGGGAAGGGCCAGGGTTGCGAGGAGTGATATTCGATATCGTAGACGTCGACGTCCGTCTCTTCCTTGACTTCGCGGCGTACCGCGTCCTCCAGACTCTCGCCCGGCTCGACGAAACCGGCGATGGTGGAATAGCGCCCCTCGGGCCAGGCGGCCTGACGGCCGAGCAGGGCGCGCTCGCCATCGGTGATCAGCACGATGATGGCCGGATCGATGCGGGGGAATTGCTCCCGGCGACAGGCCGGATTGCTGCAAAGGAGGACGTGTCCCGCCTTGGTGCTGAGATTCGGCGACCCACAGCTGCCGCAGAATCGGTGTCGGGCGCGCCACAGGACAAGCGCACGGGCGTAAGCCAGGAGCCCGGCTTCGTCAGCCGGAAGCAGTGAGCCGAAGAATCGCAGCTCGTGAAATTCGGACTCCGGGGCGAGCTCTGGCGCGGTTTCGCCCTCGAGCTCGACCAGCAGGCAGGGCGCGCCGCGAAAGGAGCCGAGCAGCAGCGTGTGTGATGGATCGACCTGACTGAGGAGCGCCTGCGGCTCCCGAATGAGCACGGCGCGCAACTCATCGCCTCGATTGAAGAGGTTGCGGCTCTGCCAGACGGGAACCACGACCGTGGCCGGGTCGACGAGCGCGCGGGCGAGCCAGTCTTCCTGCTCGCGCAAGTGCGCTTGGCGGTCGAGGTAGGTGCCGGCGAAGACATTCAGGCGTTCAAGGCGTTCGCCCATGCCGGAAGGGTAGCCGATTGGCGCCGCGAATCCACGGCCTCGTGTCTCTCGCGCTAGGCCGGCGTTGACTCCCAGAGATCGAACTGAAACCCGCGGTACCTCTGGCGGGCGGCGGCGTGTACGTACGCCGGCAGATCGCGGCATTGCGGACAGCCGCTGCGGCGCTCGGCGAGGCGGTCGTGCAGGAGCACCCCGCCACAACCAGCGCAGCCCTCGAAGCGCAGCTCGTCCGCTCGCAGCAGCGCGCCCAGCAGAAACCAGGCGTGCTCGAAGGAAATGCGCGCAGGGTGATGCAGGGACGCGTACGTTTCGTACGCGGTGCAAAAGAGAGCGCCGCGCTCGATGTTGGCGGCGAGGCTCTGGCGACCCGGCTTCGTGCCAGCGAGGCCCAGGAGCCCCCAGAGCGAAAAAAGGCTGCCGAGCGTCTGCGCTTCGAAGAATGTCCCCGGGCTGCGCAGGAAGAAATCGACCTGGCTCGGCGACTTGCCACGATGGCGGCGTACCGGATTGGCGCGGTCATTCTGCACGTACGCCCGATAGAGCTTGCGGATACGGTCGTCCGTCAGGCCGGTCCAGGTGCGGATCGTGCAGGTGCGCGCCTCGTGCCGAATCATTCTGAGGGCAAGATCGAGCCGCAGGCGGTCGCGGTTGTATCTATCGTCCGAGATTCGCATGGGAAAATGCTCCCTGTTTTCTGCCGCAAGTGCTCGTGTAGAATTTGGTATAAATAAACCACAAATTGGCATGGCGCGCCAAGCGCACTTGGCGGACGATATCTGGCGTGATCGGGGAGGAATGCGGATGACTGTCGAGGACACGGCAGGTGCCAGCCTGCGTTCCGCATGGCTGGCCGGCGACGTGCTGAACGCGGCACTGCGAGTCTCGCTGCGCGACCTGAACGCCCGCTTCCTCGATTGCCTGCGCAGAATGCCCGAGGAGGAGCTGGAGCTGCTCGGCTTCGTGCCCGCCGTCGCACGGCTCTTGCGCGCGACGAACGCCCATTCAACGCGGGTGATTGCAGCGTGCCCCTATGCCTTGTTTGACGCGGCTTTTCGCCGGCACGAGTACTGGCATGCCATGTGTGCCGGCGCCGGGACACTGGCCGCTTCCGAGGAGGATGCCGGACTGCCGGCGGAACACCAGCAGGAATACCTAACCTTGACGGAGATGGCTCTGTTCTTTGCCTGGCACCTGGCGACCACGAACTTGCTCGCCACGCGCCTCGTGCTCGGCATGTCCACCGCGACGGCCGAGCTCATTCGCTCCAGCACTCTGCCGGCGATCACTGGTGTGGTGAGAATTCGCCCGCGACTCCTCAGGCCACGGTGGCCCGAGCGCACGTTGTTCTGGCGACGCCTGCTTGCCATCACCCCGCAATCGAGCTTCGAGGAAGCGACGGTCGCGCAGCTCACGGGCATTCAACTCATGGCAACGGAGGAGAGTTTCGAGCATCCGCCCGCGACGGCCGCTTCGAGAAGGCGATGATGTATATGGCTGCGTTGAACACGACCAGGGCCACGCCGAGCCCCACCTGGATGTTGCGGGTGAGTCCCTCCGGATAGATCACGCTCGTCACATAATGCTGGATGAAACCGCCGCTATAGCCCGCCTCGCCGGCCACGCGGCGAAAGCTCTGCTCGAGCGGCGTCAAAGGGCAGATGACGCCCACGAATTCGATCAGCGACGCCCAGACGAACGCCGGTAAGTGCAGCCAGGCGAGCGAGCGGCGCTTGAGCAACGTGAGACCACCGAACACCGCCCACAGGATGAAGGCCGCGTGCACGGCCACGATGAAATCGGCGGCGATTCCTGCCCACACGGCGCGCTTACCGTCAGGTGACTCGGCCGAACTGCCGGACGATCACCCAGATCCACATGGCGATGAAGAACAGGAAGCTCAGCAGGAGCCAGATCAGCGCATCGCTCGCGAGGTGTGGCGGGGTGCGGTTGTTGGCATCGAACACGAGCTGGGACACGGCCATGAAGAGCAGCAGTACGACGACGCCCATCCAGCTGATGAGTCCGCGCAGCGCCTCGATGGTGGCCGCCCGCCGCTCGGGGGCAAGCCAATGATCTCTGTTCGGAATGCGCCAGTACATCGATGTGCGGTGAGCGAACAAACGCGGCAGTAGCCAGAAGCCAACGAGGACCAAGGCAAGCAGTGCGAACTCAAGCGTCGCTACGGCGCCGGCGGTCATCCAGGCGACGGGCGCGCCGTCAAAATCGAACTTGGTGGCAAACACCGGCGGCATCATGCGCAGCTGCACCGTGATCTGGGCGATCGCAAGCGCCGCAACCAGGAGGAACAGGCGGGGAAGCGCCTTGTTTAGGGACATCGTGCGAGCAGTATAGCGCTGCGGCCTTCGGCACCCCACGTGATGGCCGCCACGCCTCAGCAAAGCTAATGACGCTTCAAGAAAGTCGCCGACCGCCGTCCGGGTCCGGCCGGTCGGCGGTTGTGGCTTTGTGCTAACCTTGCGCCCCCTTTTTTTTCAGACTCCTCGCGACGATTTCCGCATGCAAGCACTCGCGCTGCGCGACCTCACCAAGACCTACCGCAACGGTGTGCAGGCGCTCAAGGGAATTACCCTCGACGTCGCCGAAGGCGACTTCTTCGCGTTTCTCGGACCAAACGGCGCAGGCAAGACCACGGTGATCGGCATCGTCACGTCGCTGGTCCGCAAGTCCGGAGGCGAGGTGAGCGTCTTCGATCACGACATCGATCGGGAGCTCGAGCGCGCCAAAGCCTGCATCGGCCTCGTGCCGCAGGAAATCAACTTCAACATGTTCGAGTCGGCGCATACGATCGTCGTGAACCAGGCCGGCTTCTACGGACTACCGCGCCGCATCGCGCGCCAGCGCGCCGAGAAATACCTGAAGCAGCTGCAGCTCTGGGACCGGCGCGACAGGCCGGCGCGCAGTCTCTCGGGCGGCATGAAGCGGCGTCTCATGATCGCCCGTGCGCTGGTGCACGAGCCGCAGCTGCTGATACTTGACGAGCCGACCGCCGGCGTCGACATCGAGATCCGCCGTTCGATGTGGGAGTTCCTGCGCGACATCAACCGCGAAGGCACGACTATCCTCCTGACGACCCACTACCTCGAGGAAGCGGAAAATCTCTGCCGACATCTCGCGATCATCGACGAAGGGCGGCTCATCGAGAACGACAAGATCTCGAACATCCTGCGCAAGCTCCACACGGAGACTTTCATCTTCAATCTGCGGGATGCCGCTGCCGCGCCGCCGGCGCTGTCTGGCTATGCAGTCAAGCTCACGGATGATCACACGCTCGAGGTGGAGCTCCACAGGGAGCAGAATCTGAATGACGTGTTCGCGCGTCTTTCTGAGCAGGGCGTCGAAGTGCTCAGCATGCGCAACAAGGTGAACCGGCTGGAAGAGCTCTTCATGCGCATTGTCGAAGGCAAGGGCCGCGAGTTCGCGGCGGCGCAGGCGAAGGCGGCCCATGGCAACTGAGATGACGCAAGGCGCCGCGCATCGTCACGTCATGGAGTCCCGTTTCCAGCAGAACTTCACGGGCTTCAAGACCATCCTGCTCCGCGAATACGGCCGCATCATGCGTATCTGGGGCCAGACGCTGATGCCGCCGGCGATCACGGCGACGCTGTACTTCATCATCTTCGGCAGCCTCATCGGGCGCAGGATCGGCTCGATGGGCGGCTTCGACTACATGCAGTACATCGCGCCCGGCCTCATCATGATGTCCGTGATCAGCAATTCCTACGGCAATGTGGTGTCGTCGTTTTTCGGCGCGAAGTTCGGCAAGTACCTCGAGGAGCTGATGGTCTCGCCGATGCCGAACTGGCTCATCGTCGCCGGCTATGTCGGCGGCGGCGTGATTCGCGGCATGCTGGTCGGCGTCGTCGTCACGATCGTGTCGCTCCTTTTCACGCACCTTCACGTTCACAACGTGCTCGTGATTGCGAGCGCCGTGCTGCTGACGTCGATCGTCTTTTCGCTCGGCGGGTTCCTGAACGCAGTTTTCGGCAAGACTTTCGATCAGATGTCGTTCTTCCCCACTTTCATCCTGACGCCGCTCACGTACCTCGGCGGCGTCTTCTATTCGATCAACCTGCTGCCGATCTGGGCGCGGATTCCATCGCACGCGAATCCGATTCTCTATATGGTGAATGCGTTTCGGTACGGGTTTCTCGGCGTATCGGACGTTCATATCGGCGTCGCGTACGCGATCATGATCGGATTTGCGGCGGGGCTATACGCGCTCAGCGTGTACTTGATGAACAAGGGAATCGGCATCCGCGAGTGATGCCGGCGGAGCTGCTAGGCCATGTGCGGCCGGTTCGCCTTCTTCTCTCCACACGAAGCCATTGCGCAGCTCTTCGGACTCAAGGATGCGCCCGAGGTCGAGCCGCGCTACAACATTGCGCCGACGCAATTCATTCCCACCGTCCGTCACGATGCCGCCGGCGCCAGGCGACTCGCGCTGCTTTACTGGGGGCTGGTGCCGTCCTGGGCGAAGGAGAAGTCGATCGGTGCACGCATGATCAATGCGCGCGGCGACACGCTTCGCGAAAAGCCCGCATTTCGCAGCGCTTTCAAGCGCCGCCGCTGCCTGGTACTGGCCGATGGATTCTACGAGTGGCAGGCGCGCCCGCAGGGCAAGCAACCCTACTTCATCCGCATGCGAAGCGGTGAACCTTTCGCGATGGCGGGTCTGTGGGAGACCTGGCGCGAGTCAGACGGCGGCGAGCCGCTCGAATCCTGCGCGATCGTAACGACGAGCTCGAACGGGAAGCTCGCGCCCATTCATGACCGCATGCCCGTCATTCTTCCGCCCGAGCAATACGATTTCTGGCTGGATCAGCGCAATGACGACGTCGAGTCGCTGTCGCGGCTCCTGATACCGTATCCCGCCGACGCGGTAGAGGCGGTCGAGGTGAGCAAGCGCGTCAACAACGCGCGCAATGACGGCCCTGAGCTCATCAGTCCCTCTCCCCGGGATCGGGGAGAGGGCTGACGCTGAACCCGATGCTTGCTTGCGGTTTACTTCTGAACCCAGTTGCCGCCGTCCTTGTAGTACCAACCGCTTTGCGCGCGGGCGATCCATCGCTTGGCGAATGCCGCGCGAATGTCCGATTCCCACTCGGGATGCCCGTTCGCTTTCGCGACTTCCTGATAGAGAAGCGTCCGATCGCGATTGTCGTCGGCGACGAGCTTGCGCAAAGTAACGCGCTCGGCTAGCGGCACTGCGTTCTGGTCGCGCACGTCGACCATTCCGTCGGAGGTGAGGCCGATCGCTCCGGACGCGTAGTACTTGGCGAGCTGGTTGTGGCGCTCGGACATCGAGGCCTGGATCGCGCGCACGGGCGGAGAGTTCACGTCGATGTCGGGATCGGCGGCCTCGGCGGTCGGCACGACAGCTTCCAGCACTGTTCGGGCAAACATGACCGCCAGCGGTTCGGAATACGGCGTCAGCGACGATGTCTTGTCGGCCGGCTTGCTCTCCGCCGGGGGAGTCGTGCCTTTCTGCCAGACACCGTCGATGAACTGATCGGCCGCCTTCTCCGCTGCCGCTGCCGGGAAATATACGTTGATCGTCACGCAGGCCGCTCCGAGGAGCGTCGCGATAGCGAGCTTGGTCCACAACAGTCTTCGCATGTCGTTCACCTCGAATGTGCGCATTGAAGCGGCGTAAACGGGGGCGAATGTTCGCGGGGCCCCGCTGAACAATCCCTGAATAGCGCGGGCAAGTCTACTCCAACCGGTTCTGTCAAAAGAAAGCCATCCACTAGGAGCCCGGCTTGGTGGTTGGCGGGCCCGCGGAGGTCGCGGCCTTGAGGTTCGCCACGAGTTGCGGCCAGTCGATGCGGCCCGCGGAACCGATCACGTCGATGCGCGGGATCCCGCGGCCCTTGACAATGTAGTAGCCGCTGCGTGCCGGACCGATACCCCGCATCGTGCAGACGTCGTTTTCCAGCTTGCATGCGAGGCCCAGGCGGTCATATTTGAAATTCTCGAAGAATCGCAGGAAACCGCTCGACAGGGCGGCCGTCGTACTGCCGCTGCTGCCGCCGCCGATCGCGGAAATATTGGAGACGGCGCGCTGGCTGATTCGATGCTCGCTGCGATCGCCGGGCGGCGTTGCGAGCACCGCGTCGAAGGCGATCGGCCTCCAGGCAAAGAGCTCCAGGTTGTGAATGTAGCCACTCAACCGCCCGGTAATCTCGCCGAATGAGAATGTTCCGGTCACCGCCTGCAGATCGAGCTGCTCGAGATCGACGTTCGCCGACAGGCGCGGCCAGACGCCGAGCGGATCCTCGAGTCGCAACTTGCTCACGATCATCCGTCCGTCGAATACCCGGGCCTCGAGATCTCCGTCGAAGCTCAGGATCTTGTCCTTGAACGTCATCCGCGGCACGCGTCCGGCGACGGTTCCCGAGAATTCGGGCCAGCCGAGTGCGTTGCATACGCGGCGCATGCTGATCGGCTCGAGCGTCGCGTCAAACAGCAGGCTCATCGTCGGCGTCCCGGCGTCGCGCACCTCGAAGGCGGCGATGGCAAGGCCGCCATCGAAGATCGGCAGGTCGGTCGCTTCGAGCATTCGTACCCCGCGGCCTGCCGCGAGGAACTTGATCTGAGCGGCCCCTCCGCTGAAGCCGTATGCCTGGCCGTCGTTCCAAGCGATGTGCGATGGCTCGGTGGAAGCCGCGTCGCTGCGCCAGACGATGCGTCCACCCAGCCCGTGCATCGCCACGTGACCTGCCGCGTCGTCGAGATCGATGGATGCGAGCTCGATATCGAGCGCTACGGGACTGCCATCTCGCACTTCCGCGGAGCCGCGCAGACTGCCTTTGGTCGCGAGATCCTTGAGCGCGGTCTCGAGGAGAAAGGGCTGCAGATAGATCGAATACAGTCCGGGGAACGTCGCATGCTCGAGCTTCACGCGCAAGGCCCGGAAGATCGTGTCATCAAGCGGCGCAAGGACGCCGTCGCCGCTAGCGCGCAGAATTCCCGGTTGATCGATCGCGTAGTGCGACACGGCGAGTGTACGTGCCGCGGACTGCCATTCCCCGCTCAGCTCGAAATCGGCCGGCCCGCGAGCAAGATCGACGAATACCGGATCGCGATATGCCTGTCCGCCGGTGAGCTTGACGCGAGACTCGATGCTGTAGCCGCTCTTGACCGACGTCAGCGCGGCATTGATCGTCATCGCAAGCTTGTCGGTGGCGAGCGTGCCGTCCGTGTTATTGAGTGTCAGCGCTTCCACGTTGGCGGCGACGGTAATCTGCTCTACCGCGGTGCCTCCGGTCACCGAGATGCGCGGCGATAGCGTGCCGTTCATGTCGATGCCGCTCGGCACGGCCACCCACGGAGCCAGGAATTTCCGCAGCTCGGCAATCGCCAGCCGGTCGGCGCTCGCATCGATCTGCCACCCGGCCTCGCGCCAGTGGGCCTGGATGCGCCAGGTACCGCCGGCGATCTTCAATCCTTTGGCGCTGACGGCGAGGGTCTGATGGAGACGGTCGAACTGAGCTGAGGCGACCAGCTGCAGTCGGCCAAACTGCGCGTGCCTGGCAGTAATGCGGGCGGCACGGCAGCTGACGACATCGGTGCGAACAATCGGCGCGGAGCAAACGATGTCGAGGCTGCGCAATTCACCGAGTGGCTCGGGAAAGCGGGCCCTGCGCACGGTGACATGCGCCTGGGACCTTCCATCCGGACCGATTTCAAGGCGCGCGCTGATTCCGCTTGCCGACCACGAAGGGCCGTGAATATCCCCGACGCTGAGCTCGACTGCGTCGACCGCGGGCAACTGGCACGGGACCAACGCACACAGCGCGCCCGCGAGTACAGACGCAAGGACGCGCCGGTCGCGTTTCGTCGGCAAGGAAATCGAACGCAGCGACATGATTTATCGTTCGAAACAAGAACCGCATTAGTGATTACCGCATTGCAGGGTGTCAATAGAAAGTTGCGCCGAAGCTCGAGAGCAGGGCGGATAGTTGCGGCGGCGAACGGCGGATTCCGGTAATCTCGCCACATTCGAATTCAAGCATCGTGCTTTCGGGGACACTGCAATGAACACCATGCGTGCCGCGCCGGTCGCGGTCGCTTTCGCTGTCGCCGTCTCGGCCTGGAGCTTGACCGGCTGCGAATTCAAGAGCGGTTCGAACAGCGGAGCGGATGCGGCGTCGCTACCGACTGCGACCGTGGCGCAGCCGGACGATGCCGGCGAAGCCATCAAGGCCGCGATTGCCAACAGCGCACGGCTTGCCGACGATCGCACGCAGGACGAGTGGCGTAAACCCGCCGCCGTACTCGGCTTCCTGCAGGTCAAACCGGGTATGCGGGTGCTCGATGTCTTCGCGGGCGGCGGGTACTACACAGAACTGTTGTCGTACGTCGTTGGCGATGGCGCGGTACTCGCTTACAACAACAAGGCATATACGAACTACGCCGCCAAGGAGCTGGAGGCGCATTTCGCCGGCGGCCGTCTGCCGAACGTCAAGCGGATTGAAGTCGAAGCCGGTGACCTGAAGCTCGTCCCTGGCGAGCTCGACGCAGCGATCTTCATCCGCTCCTATCACGACGTCTACTGGCACCCGAAGGAGGGCTGGGCCCCGGTCGACGGTGCGCGGCTTCTGAAGGAAGTCTTCAGCGGACTGAAGCCCGGCGGCGTGGTCGTCGTGCAGGACCATGTCGCCAACGCGGGAGGCGATCCAAGCGAAGTGGTCGGGAGTCTCCACCGCATCGATCCGGCCGTACTCAAGCGTGATTTTCTCGCGGCGGGATTCGTGCTCGACGCCGAGAGCGATGCATTTCGCAATCCGGCGGACGATCACACAGTGCTCGTCTTCGATCCGAAGGTCCGTCATCACACGGACGACGTACTGCTGAGATTTCGCAAGCCGCTGCCGGCGGCGAACGAGAATGCGAGCGGCACTCCCGAGTAGCCTTTACCCCCGCAGCCGGCACATATATATGAGTGCCGGCGCCGCCATTGCCGCAGGCCCTGATCGTCCGCATTAAGTCGCCTTGCGAACGACGTCTCACTTCTACGCTTGCGGTCAACCGCCGACCGTTCTCTCCGTTGTTGTGCGCAGTACTTCCAAAGGAGAGGGCCATGTTGAAGCGAATTGTGACGGGCATGCTGATTGTTGGTCTTGCGGCGCCTGCATTTGCGGGTGACCGCACGCCGAACTTGGACAAGCGCGAATTCAACCAGCGTCAGCGCATCGAGCAGGGCGTCCGCTCGGGGGAGCTGACCCGGCCGGAAACGCGGCGACTCGCGCGCGGTGAGGTGCGCCTGCACCGCAATGAGCGAATCGCGAAGTCGGACGGTGTGGTGACGGCGCGCGAGCGCGCGGCGCTGCAGACCGAGGCGAATCACATGAGCCGGCGCGTCTACCGGCAGAAGCACGACCCCCAGACTCGCAACTAGAGTCTGCAATGGCGAACGACCACGTGCGCGTGGTCGATAAGCGAGAGGGCCCGCATTTGCGGGCCCTCTCATTGCCGCCGGTCAGCGCGCCGCCGGCGGCCATAGCCGGCCGTGAAACGCGCTGGCATACAGCGCAAGCTCCACGAACCAGACTATGAAGGCGCTCCACAGATCGTGCGAGATGAAATGAGCGCCGCGCGCCTCCTGCCCGAAGCCGAAAACGGCGCCGATGCCGACGGCAAGCAGCAAGGCCGCGATGGCCGCCGCGCCATGGCGCTCGCGCAGAGCGAAGTAGTAGGCCATCAGCGCGAAGCCCGAGCACGAATGCGCGCCCGGGAAGCACGCGGCGTGCGGGAGGTTGTCAGGACGATCGGCGAACAGGGCCACGTAGGGACGCGTGCCGCCGAATCCGGCCAGGTCCCACGGGCAATCGACGTTCGTCAGCACCCTCAGGACGTCAACCGTGAGTATCGCGATGACGATCGAGGCGAATGTGAAAAGGGCGGGCCGCCGGTACTCCCGCCAGGCGACGGAGAAGAAGCTGGCGAGCCACGCGCAGACTGCGGGGAGGGCCAGAGCCCCGACGATGTACTTTCCTCCGGTGTGCAGGAGCTCACTCGCCCACCATGCGTCGCGAGCAGGAAAAGTCCCGAGCGCGCTGTCGTACGCCCACGCTTTCGCTATCGCTTGATCGAGATCCGTTGTGGCAAACAGGGCGGCGATGACGATGAACGCTGCCCCGGGCACGAGCGCGTGGCCGGTGAGCCGTCGCTCGGTCATTCGTAGCGATGCTCGTGGAAGAGTTCGAACGCGGTCTGATAGTAGGCGACCCCGAGATCGGCAAGCTCAGCGTCCACCGGCACAGGTGAGTACCTGTCCGTCGCGCGATCGTAGGTGAAGGCGCTCTCGCTCTTGTTGAGACCGAAGACCACCATGCGATTGCCCTCGAGGATGGCAACGTCATGATTGTGGCTGAAGAACGCGACCCGCCGCGCTTCGGGATGCGCCAGCACATCCTGGCCAAAGAAAGGCGCGCGATAGCCAAAGCCGAGCAGGCCGAGCACGGTCGGAGCGATGTCGATCTGGCCCGTCAGCGTGTCCACGCGCCGCGGCGCTATGTGCTGCGGCGAATAGATCATGAGTGGAATCTCGTAGGTCTTGAGCGGAATGTCCACGGCGCCGTAGACGCGCGCACCATGATCGGCGACGACGACGAAGATGGTGTCCTTGAACCACGCGTGCTTTTCGGCTTCGCGCAGGAAATATCCGAGCGCGAAGTCTGCGTAGCGTACGCCCGCCGCTCGTCCACCGCCTTTTTCCGGCACGTCAGGCACGCCGGCACGGAAGGTGAACGGCTTGTGATTCGAGGTCGTCATGATGATCGAGAAGAACGGGCGCCGAGTCGCGCTGACGCTGTCGAAGTGCTCGAGCGCGCGGTCGAAGAGGTCCTCGTCGGCGACGCCCCAGACATTCTGGAAGCGCACCTTTTCGATCTGCTTGCGGTCGAGCACCTCGAAGCCGTTGTTCCCGAAGTAGTAGTTCATGTTGTCGAAGTAGCCGTAGCCTCCGTAGACAAAGCTGGTGGCGTAGCCGTGCTGCTGCATCACCTTGCCCCAGGTTGCGATGTTCTCGTTCCCCGGCCGCCGCAGGATTGAAACGCTCGGAATCGGCGGAAACGAGGCGCTGATCGCCTCGAGTCCCCGTACCGTGCGCGTGCCGGAGGCGTAGGCGTTGCGAAACCACAGGCCGCGCTGCGCGAACTCATCGAAGTTCGGCGTGAAGTCCCTGGTTGAGCCATACAGCCGGCTGAATTCCGCGCCGAACGATTCGCTTGAAACGACTACGACGTTGAGCTTGCCGAGTCCCTGCGGATTCGGATTGAACTCGCGATCGAGGCGTCCGTCGGCGAGGCGCACGAACCGGCCGCCGCCGACCGCCAGGAAATCGGACAGCACTTTGAGGTTGGCCGCGCTGGCACGCGTGACGTAATACTTGTGGTAGTCGATCTCGCTGGTCGCGGCAGCCTGGAAGAAGCTGCTGTGGCCGTTTTGCGCGAGCTCGTTGGCGATGCGGTTACTCGAGAAGGACAGCGTGTCGGTGCGCCACCAGAGAATGGCGGCACCGAGCAGCAGCGCGTGAGCGAGAAAGGGAATGACGCGCTTGCCGATACGAATGCTGTGGGCGAAGCCCATCTTGAGATGCTCGTGAGTGAGCCAGAACGTCACGACGGTGAGCAGGGCCGTGACGATACCGACCGTGACCACGGGGTACGCTTCCCAGACGTCGCCGACCACCTCGGTCGGGTACATCAGGTAGTCGAACGCCACGAGGTTGAAACGGGCGTCGTACTCCTGGAAGAAATAGAACTCGACGAAAGCCAGGTAGATGAGCGCAAAGATCGTCACCAGGCTGCCGACGGTGAGGATCCAGCGGTTCAACCGCGACCGGTACCAGCGGTCGCGAAGCAGCAGGATGTACAGGGCGAACGGCGCGAAGAAATACAGGCTCTGCACGGCGTCATTCACCACGCCGGCGAGCAGGATGACCGGCAGGTGCGAGAGCTGAACCGCGGCGTCGCGCCCGTATTCCCACCAAAGGACCACGCGCAGGCTGGCGCCAAGCGCCATGTAGAAGACGGCCAGCGTGTAGACCGGCCAATAGCGATGCAGGATGAAGCGTCTCATTGCGGGCGGATCATTGCCGGCATGCCGCTGCGCTCCCGATTTGCGTGCGACGGCCGGTTCTTGGGGTGACAATAACTGGGCGGCAATATACCTGTGTGCCGCGGTGAGGCAAGCGCGTCGAACTGCGCCGCGGGTCATTGGGGCTTGCTCTGTCCAGCGGGACAAACTGCGATACACTTTCGCTCCAGATGCCCACAGCTCGGAATCTGCCGATGTCCTCGAGACGCGCACTCATCGTCGATGACTCGAAGGCGGCTCGAGTAGTGCTGTCCCGTATGCTCGAGCAGCATAATCTCGAAGTCGATACGGTCGAATCGGCGGAGCAGGCCCTCGAGTACCTCGGGCACCACCGGCCGGACGTGATCTTCATGGATCACCTGATGCCGGGCATGGACGGTTTTCAGGCCGTACAGGCGATCAAGAACAATCCGCGCACGGCAACCATCCCGATCATGATGTACACGTCGCAGGAAGGGGACCTGTACGTCGGCCAGGCGCGTGCCCTGGGTGCGATGGGCGTGTTGCCGAAGCAGCTCAAGCCCGTCGACGTTTCCAAGGTTCTGTACCAGCTCAATCTCATGCCGGAACGGCGCCAAGCCGAAGCGCCGCAGCTCGCTGAAGCGCGCGTTCCGTCCGTGGTTGTCGTGGCGGACTCCGCGGTGCCGCAGGGTGCAGCACAGTTTGCGACGGCACACGCGAAGAGTGAGCCCCCGCCGCGATCAACAGCCGGCGAGCTGCGCGCGCAGATCGAGTCATTGATCAGGGAGCAGACGACGGAGCTGCGCCGATTCGTGATTGCGAGTCTCGACAGCCACGCGAACCGAGTCGTCAGCGATCTGCGCGGCGCGCCCGCGGAAGGCGGCGTCGAGATCATCGGGGAGGAAGCGCCGCCGCAGCCGAAACGGCCCAAGCACAACTTTGCTGTTGCCGCTGGCATTATCGCAGTGGCGCTTGCCGTGGGGCTCGTCTGGATCGGGCTCAAACTGAAGAGTGCTAACGAGCAGTACGAGGCGCTAAAAGCGCAGGCGGCCCAGCTCGAGCAATCGAATCGGCGGCTCACGACCATGATCGGCCAATTGAACGCAGCGGCCTCACGCCGCACTAGCGGCTTCGCCCCGGGCGCAGTCAACAATTTGCCGCCAGTCGTGCTGCCTGCGCAGGTCGCAAGCGAAGTGCCGCCCGCCTCCGCCACATCGATGGCCGTTGAATCGATTCCATACGGCGAAGTTCCGCTGGCCGGTTCGCGGGTGGAATCCGTGCGGACCATACTCTCCCAGCTAGTGACGCAATCGTTTCGCGGAACGCTTCGCGTCGAGGTGTTCCCTGGCCGATTCTGCCTGGTCGGAAACGCCGCGGACGGATACAGCACGGCGCCGGATGATCTTGCCTATTCCAAGTGCGAGCTCGTCGGAAATCCGGCGCTCGATAACATGACAGCCGCACAGCGCCAGTCGCTCGGCTTCGAGAACATGGTCGCCGAAGCTGAAGGTCAAAGCGGGGGGACAATCCGGGTCAGCGTCGTCCCGGGTAGCGCCGAACACCTCTCCGTGCCGTACCCGAATTCCGCGGCGGAAGGTCTCACGGCCGGACAGTGGAATCGGGCCGCAAGCGCCAACAACAGAATCGAAATCACCGCAGTGGCGGGCAGCTGACGAGCAGCTGGAGGCCGACGAATTCATGGCAGCGGGCTGGCTCCTTTACGGAGCGACCGGCTACACCGGAGAGCTGATCGCGCGTGCGGCCGTCAATCGCGGCTTGAGACCGATTCTTGGCGGCCGCACGGCCGAACGCGTCAAGCGCCTTGGCGCGGAGCTCAAGGTCGAGGCCCGGGCGTTCCCGGTCGAAAACACGACGGCCGTCGTCGACGGATTGCGCGATGTGAGCCTCGTGCTGAACTGCGCGGGGCCGTTCTCGGCGACCGCCGCACGCATGCTGCAGGGCTGCTTTGCCATGCACGCAAATTATCTCGACATCACGGGCGAAATCGACGTGTTCGAATGCGCCCAGAATCATGCGGAGACCGCGCGTCGCGCGGGCGTTGTAGTCTGCCCCGGCGTCGGCTTCGACGTCGTTCCCACCGACTGCCTCGCTGCGAAGCTGAAGGCAGCGCTGCCCGACGCGACACACCTGGCGCTCGGATTCGAAAGTGCCGGCATCCCGAGCCGCGGAACGGCCAAGACCATGGTCGAGGGGCTCGTCAGCGGCGGCCGGATTCGCGCTGACGGTCAGTTGAAGAACGTTCCGCTTGCCTTCCGCACGCGCGAGATCGATTTCGGAACCGGCATCAAGAAGGCCGTGACGATCCCCTGGGGAGATGTGAGCACCGCGGC
>Ga0153915_10003027_pt1 | contig 15348 bp, 12 predicted proteins | sample Opewatmetagenome_2_FD_107003 | JGI IMG/M metagenome (GOLD analysis project Ga0153915, IMG submission 107003) | Freshwater wetland microbial communities from Ohio, USA - Open water 3 Core 3 Depth 3 metaG | ecosystem: Environmental > Aquatic > Freshwater > Wetlands | place: USA: Ohio, Lake Erie...
ATGCCGCCCGGCGTCTCGACGCAGAACATCGAGGCCTTCCTGTCGGCGGCCCGGCAAATCTAAAACTCGGGTGCCAGTTTCGAGGGCAGGCTCTTGCACATGCTCTTGACGATGCGCTGGGCCCTCTTGGCCTCGCGAGGCGACAGGGGCTGGCCGGTTGTTGTGTCCAATCCGCCGATCCCGCCCAACAATCCCTCATCACTGCTGGCTTCTGGAGCGCCCAGGCCGAACATGCCCGACAGGCCTCCTTCGCCTTTGCCCGAGCCGTTGGCCAGCCACAGGATGCTGCCGTCCTCGACGTCGACCATCGTCGCCGTGAGGGTAATTTCGTCGCCGAAGTGCGGGATGCTAATGGTCAGAACCGCGGGGACTTTCAGCATTCGCCCGACTTCGACGGCGGCTTCGTTGGTCGTCAGGTCCCTGAATCCAGCGGCCGGGGCGTTCGGATCGACTGGCCCGGCTGCTCCCTGCTCCGCCAGCGCCGCTCGAACCTGCGGCCGACCGACGGGCGCATAGCCCTGGTCCAGCAGCTCAATCGCAAAGAATTCAGCGATCTGGTCTTTGGCCGCCTCGCTCTGGAGCGTCCCTTGAACGGCGACGATTGCCACCTTATTCACGCCGGTGAAGTCGTAACCCATTCGAAAGGAGCTCTTCTGTGACTGTGACGAGCGACAGCCGCCCATCAGCAGAACACTTATTGCCAGCACATAAAAAGCGGTTTTCATAGTCTATATCTCCAATACCATACTTTGAATCGGTGAACGAAAACTACCTATTTTAACATGCAGATCGCAAAAGGGCAACCCGCAAGATTCAGGATTTTCAGTCGAGAATGCGGTCAGTCTTCTCTGCCATGTCCTTTCGTTTGACTTCTGTCTTGCCGGTTGCGGCTACATCGGATTATAGTCGGCCTCGGCGTGCCCGGGTTGTTTCTGCGGCCGGTTCGGCCATTTCAATGCGTCAAACATAAACTCACTGGCTTGGCGTATCATCACGGCCGGCATGCAAGGGCACATCTCGAGCGAGCCAACCACGTCATTGTCGTACTTGTTCAGGGCCTCGAGCAGGTAATCCCAGTCTTCCCGGGGCATACCCCCCCGCAGGCCGGGCGGCTCGTGGTCGTCCATTTCTCCGTAGTTATCGGTCAGATGCAGATGGGTCACTCTCGGCCCCAGCTCATCGACATATTGCCGGAAGGAGTATTCCGTGTCCAGGTGGGCATATCCGGTGTCCAGACAATACCAGACGGATTCAAACCTCTTGCCGGCCTGTTTCAGCATGGGCAATCGGCCGGTCTCAAGACACAGCTTGACGTTTTCCTGCTCGGCCAGATCCACCACCTCACCGGCAAAGCCGCAGCCGTTCAGTTCCGGCTCATCCGGGATCCCCATGCTCTGTAAATCGGTCACGATATTCGCATTCAGCCGCTTGGCGCACTCGATTTGCTCAGCCCACTGTTCCAAAGTCGGGCTGTCATAGCGGGAACGCATCGCCACTAACATACCCTGGGTGGCCGCCGCTAACCGGGGCCAGTTATGCCTCTGATACCGGCATTCACGCTGGCCCTTTATATTCGGCCATAACTCTACGCCGAATCCCAATGACCGCAGGAACTGACATTCCTGCTCGAAACTCAGAGGATGCTCGCGCCCCCAGAATACCATTGTTGAAACAACGTACCTGATTCGCATTGCGACAACTCCACATCCTGCTTGCCCCGGCGAGGCCTTCTCCAACGCTCTTGGCCCGATAAACTTGTCCTTGCACGGGGTGCAGACTTCCCCTAATATCGTTCAAAAACCAGTGTGGATTGAAGAGTTTGTTGAAAAATGGCCTTTTTTGTCTCTACACCCGTTTCTTTTGATGCACGATCACGGTACCGGTAAAATGGGGCTTTGCTTGAGAATTCTTGTTACCGGACTGGCGACGGCGGCCTTTAATGGATAGAGCAAAGGTATTTGGAGTATTGCCGGTTGCCCCCTCCGGGGGGCGACGGCTGGAGAAAGGAGATATATCATGTTCGCCCCAAAATATGCACCTAATACGCCGAAGGCTGTCGCAGGCAGGCCAATCAGAACTCGAATTTCAAAGATTAAAATTGGAGAATTGCTGTATTGCAGGGGCATTCTGTCTATTTTGACATTGTGCCTTCTGATTGTGGCGTTTGCGGCTGAGCCTGTAGCGGCAAAATCAGAGCGGAAAGAATCAAACTCCGGCAATGCCGGCTCAGGCACCAGGCAGGCTGCAGCACCTGCCCCCGCCCCCAGGGCCAGTCCACCCGCGAGCGTCAGCCGCCCCGTGGCCCCGGCGCCTCGGGACATGGGGAGCCGGTCCCCTGCCAGCAGTCCTGGGATCTCCTCACGCAGTTTCAGCTCGCCGTCGGTACGACCTCCAAGCAGCCCGAACCTATCGAGCCGCAGCAGTCCGGGCGCAACGCTGAACTCCAGGCCGTCGGTATCATCGAGACCAAGCATGGTTTCCCCTGCGCCAAGCAGCGGCAGGATCACCTCCAGCCCGCCCGCGGCGCCACGGGCGCCGGCCTCGATTGGGGTTCGCTCACCTTCCTCCAGCTCTCTGGCCGCAGGACGGTCGGCAACGCCAAGCTCCTCCAGCTCAGGCAGACTCAGCACGAGCACCGGGGGCCAGTTAGGAAACTCTCGTCTCGGCGAAAGTTCAAGCCGCAGCACTATGAGTCCGAGCCCCCGCGTAAGTGCGAGTCCGGCGCAACCAAGTTTGCGAATCAGCGGCTCGACCAGCACACGGACCCCGTCCGTATCCAATTCGAGGAGCGAACAGGGCGATAGCTCAAGCGGCCGTATAAGCCCCGGCATCACGTCGCGTATCGGCAGCTCAATCACCGCCAGGACCCCGTCGGTGTCCAATTCGAGGAGTGAGGGCGGTAACAGTTCAAGCAATCGTCTCAGCTCGGGCGTCACGTCACCCGTCGGCGGTTCCGAAGCCACCAGGACCGCGCCCGGCTCCATGTCGAGAAACGAGCGGATCACTATCTCAAGCGGCGCTGCAAGTTCGAGCCGCGGCGCGCCGAGATCACGTATTGGCGAGTCCATCGGTACGGATCGTCCCGGCGACGCCGCTACGGCACGCTCCGCCGTGCCGAGAGACCTGAGCCGCAAAGAAGACACGAGGCCGTCTGCTCCCACGGCAGCGAAGTCCGGCATGGCCAGTGACGGCCATGCCGGAGCTTCAAGCTCACAGGCTCGCAGCTCGCAGCCCGAAACTCGCATCTCGAAGCAGGGGGAGCGAGGCCAGAGCGATGAATCGCGGTCGCGGATTGGCGACTTCATCACCAAGAGAACGCCGTCTGTCTCGGCCGCGGCAAAGCAGCCGGCGACGAGCCAGCGCTCGCTGCCAGGCGAATTGAGCTCGCGCATCGGCAGTTCGGTCGATAGGAAGAGTTCATCGCTGGACGACCGCCGGATACCTTCCCAGACGCGCCAGGCCGTAGCAGGCAGCCGCGATATAAGGAAACCTGAAGAAGGCGATGTCCGCAATGGAGAAACCCAGAAGCGTATAGAAACGTTCGGCTCGCCGAGAGAGCAGAAGCAGACGGACGTGAGAATTACCGACCGGTCCCGTCCTGCCGCCGGGCCGGACTCGTCCGGGCGAAGGCCCGAATCCGGGCCGGACAGATCCAGGCTGAAAAAGGTCGTCCCGGATACGCGGACCGGCATCCCGGACGGTGAAACGAGCTTTGACCGCATCCCGCGGACGGACGGCGCTCGGATTCACCGCTACGCGCCTGTGAGTCCTTCGTATGTGACGTACTACGATCAGCCTGCTCTGGTGAACCACGCGTACCACTACGACTACGGGTACTGGGGCTACGATGGGCGGTGGTGCACGCGGCTGGTCTGGCCGAGGTATTACATCCCCGTGTACTACAGTTGCGGCCCGTGGTTCGGGTTCCGGTACATGTATCCTTACTACCACCGCAAGTATGTCTTCATCAGCCTGGGCGGCTACTGGCCGTTCGACTACTGCTACACCCGCTACTACTGGTACGGCTGCCATCCCTACTACTGGTACGGCTACTATCCTGTCGCCAGTGAGGTGCAGGGCAACACGTACAACTACTACACCTATAATTACTCCAACGGCGAGCAAGCGGCCACGTATCAGAGCCAGATAACGGACCCGGCGCTGTTCGAGAACCTCGCCGAGCAACCGGCCCAGCCGGCCGAGGCGACCCTGGCCGATGTGTATTTTGAGGAGGCGGTCAAGGCGTTTGAAGTCGGCGAGTATGGCACGGCCGTCCAGAAATTCACACAGGCGATGGAGCTGGCGCCGGAGGACATGATTCTTCCGTTCGCCCGAAGCCAGGCGCTGATGGCGAATGGTCAATACTCGCAGGCCGCAGCGGTCCTTCGGGAGGCGCTGGCCAAGGTCCAGCCGGAAAAAGAAGGCGTGTTCTACCCTCGCGGCCTCTATCCCGACGAGGACACGCTTCTGGCGCAGATAGACGTTCTTGCCAAGCAGGCGGAGTCCTACAGCTTCGACGCAGACCTGCAATTGCTCTTGGGCTATCAATTGCTCGGCATCGGCCAAACGGATCGAGCCATCGAGCCACTGATGCACGCCGGCAAGGATTTGGTCAATGCGGATGCGTCAGCCGTGCTGCTTAAGCTCGCGGAAAAGATCAAGACACCTAACACTGAAGCGCAACCGCCGAGCACCCCCCCGAACCCTTCGGCGCGGGGCGCAGGCGTCCTGAGTGAAGTCGAAGAACCCCTCAAGCCCGACGAGCCGGCCCCGACTCCCGCCCCGGCTGCGCCGGCGCAAAGCTCGCCAATCAGTCAGGCGATTATTGGAGGGGGCTCCACAAGGCTGACCGGGACTATATTCCTGACCAGTCTCTGCGCCCTGGCGACGGGGGCCGGTATCCGCCATTTTGCGCACCGTTAATGGGTCCCTGCTGCGCGGGGCGCTTGCCGCCGCGTCCGTGGCGAGGCTGTCCCGGCCTTGAGTCGCGCCGGCATCCTGCCGGCGCAAGAAACAAGGGCAAGATGCCCTCGCCACGGCAACATCCGGAGGTCAGAACGATGAAATCTCTCACGTGCCTACTGGTCCTCCTGATAGTGCTGACGCCGGGTTCCGCCGGGGCCAGGAGCCGCTGGCAGGGATTCGCCGTCTCACCCACAACCGACAATCAGGAACGGCCCGACGTTCACAATAACATCATCGTCTGGCAGCAGTTCGTCGCCCAGTACGGCGACTATGACATCTACGTTGCGGATCTGGAGATCCCCGGCGACCCGCTTTTCCTTATCATCGGCGATGCCAACGATCAGACCGAGCCGGCCGTTTACGAGAACGTCGTCGCCTGGCAGGATTTCGTCGTGTGGGGCGGAACGGGCGACTGGGACATTCGCGTGGCCGACTTTAGCGACCGGGCCGACCCTCAGGCGTTCGCAGTGACCGATATTGCCAACAATGATGAGCAGAACCCGGCGATCCACGGCAATATCGTCGTCTGGCAGGACGGCGGCGGGGATGACTTTGACATCTACGGGGCGGACATCACCGACCTGGACCACCCGGCGGAATTTCCCATCGCCAACTTTGAACACAACCAGCAGAGACCCGCTGTCTATCGAACGACGGTCGTCTGGCAGGATACATACTTCGGCGACCTGGACATTCTGGCCAGTGACATCTGGCAGAGAAACAAACCGACGGACTTCGGCGTCTCGCTGGTGGAAGAGGACCAGCAGAACCCGGCCATCAGCGGAAACATCGTGGTGTGGGAGGACAACTTCTTCGGTGACTGGGATATTTATGCTGGCGACATTTCCGACCCGGACAACCCCGTTGAGCTCGCTATCACAACTGACGAATCGTCGCAGATAAACCCAGACATAAGCGGCAGTATCATCGTCTGGCAGGACGACCGCAACGGAAACTGGGACATATTCGGCTACAACCTTACCACGCGCCGCGAATTTCAAATCACGGACGACCGCCACGACCAGACCCACCCGGCCATATCTGGCAACATCGTCGTCTGGCAGGACAGCCGCGACGGGAACTGGCAGATTTATGCTGTCGTGCTCGATGGCCCCGAGGCGGCCCAGTGCACCGCCAGGCCCGAGGGCGACGTGAACGGCGACTGCATAATCGACTTCGCCGATTACGCGCTGATGTCCTCGAGCTGGCTCGAATGCGGCCTCGACCCCCAGGAAGCCTGCCCGCAATAGACCGCCTTAAGCACGAAGGACGAGGGGCAGCGCACGAGGGATGACTCGTCCGACATCGAGCTTGAGGCCATTTCTCCCTGTTTTCAGCACTGAAAACTTGGTTGTTGAAGAATTCTTACTCCCGCGATATAATTGGCGTGACCAATGGCCTTGTTAGTGCCTTTAGTATATAGAGAAACCGTGGTAGCGACAACGTGGGAATGAACAGGCGGCTGCGCAATGCCCTCAAAGGACTGCTCGCCCCGGACGCCGACCGCCGGCGCAGGGCGATGGAGCCGTTCGTGCGGGCCACTTTTGACATGTTCATAAGGTACTTATACCGTTATCTCGGCAACGAAGTGGAATGTGAGGATGTGCTCGAAGACGTTTACGCCGATATTTGGGAGGACCCGGAGCGGTTGCGGCACGCCGGCAGCGAGAGAGAGCTGATCCGAACCGTCTATATGTACTATATGCGTAAGCACCTCCGGGAGGTGTATAGAAGAATGAATCGACACATGTATCTGCCGCAGAAAGACATGGAAAACCTGGTTGCCCCGGAATTGGGTATTCTGGACTCGCTGTCGCAAGCGGAGCTTGGGCAAATTCTTCACCGGGCGATGGGAAGGCTCAAGGCACGGGAACGAAGGGCCGTCGAGCTTTGGATGGAAGGAATGTCCAGCAGGGCGATTGCCAATGACCTGCGGACGACGGTCGGAGCGGTAAAGATGCTTAAGTCTCGAACGGTATTAAAACTCAAGAAAGTGTTGAACGAGTACTGCGATAAATGCTGAGCAGTACGCTATTAGAGGAGCGAGAATAATGGCTGATATAAACCGGACAATTCAAGAATTGCTGAGCGACTACGCCGGCGCGTTGCGGGACGGCTGTGTCCCGGTTTTTCTCAAGTCCCTGACGCGCCAGGAGGGACAGACGATAACTTCGTGCGGTGAGTTCTGGGACGCCACGCAGGTCGTACGGGCTCTCAATGGCGTCGGATTTGCAGATAAGGCGATAACCGCAGACGTGGGCCTGTTCATCTCTCGCGTCGATGCCAAGATTGCCTCTCGCCTGAAAAAGGCCAAGACCTCGCCTCGGCGCTCGTCCCGGCGACGGCCCTCGTCGGAGCGAAGGGCCTTGCCGGAGCATCAAAGGACTGAGGAAACCTTATGATCTTGGACTGCTACCAGTGCTCGTCCTGTTATTTCGAGGACCGAGAGCCGTCCTCCAGAATAGACCCCGCGACAATTTCCACCCCTCAGCCGAAGATGGTCTTCGGGAACGTCTTAGTGATATTCGTCTGCGTCGAATTATACGACGACAAACAGGAGCTGAAGCAAGCGGCGGACGAATTCGACGCGCTGTCGGACCTCATCGGCAAAAGGCCCATCGTGCTCTGTCCCAACGTACATCTCTCCATTGATAGAGCCCCTGAGCGTCAAGCGACGTGGATGATTGGTGAGCTGGAGAAGATGCTCGTAGCCAGGGGCTACGACGTGCACTGTCTGTCTTTCGGCTATCACAAGCGATATGGTATGGAGTGCAACGGCAACGTGGGGGCCGTCGTGGGGCGGAGGTTCTACGGCTCCGAGCAGAAGCAATTTCTGCGCCTCTTGACCCGGCTGGGCGTCTGCCTGCCCGAATCGCTGCCGGACAACATGCCCGCCTGGGCCAAAATCCTCACGGAGCGCCAGTTGAAAGTCCTGGGCAGCCGGAAAGAAACCTACAAGGTTGCCAAGCAAATGCTCCAGGAACAGCTTGACGCTTCCGGCAACAGTGAGCTTTGGACCTGTATGCTGTTCGAGGGCGAACGCCAGCCCATGGACGACTATCTCGGCACGTTGTACGAGATCATAGAGGACTACCCCGATGTACGAGTGCACCGTGCGATGAATCTGAGTGTGCCGGGCTTTTCCAACGCGGCACGCCACCTGTTTCGCCGGTATCCCGAGGCCATCGAATCGGGCAGACTTCGGATTTACAACAGCCGGGTCTCTGACTTGGAGTTCCTGTTGACCAGAACCGCCGTCCTTCTGGCCTTTCCACAGATACCCAGAAAAGCCGGATCGCACGCCGGAGAAATATCCTTCGGAATCTACTGCAAGGATGACGAATTCTCGAAGAACTTGATCCAGTGGTACCGTACGTTTCTTGTGGATGCGCGATTTGGGTGGATTCGCACGGAGTCCGAGCTGGACGCTATTATCAACGAATTAGAAGAAGAAAAGTTCCAGGAAAAACCCCGGGACGCCGAGCACGAAGGATAGCTTCATTCATTTTCGATTTGCGATTTTCGATTTGAAATCGGCAATCGGCAATCGAAAATCGTCAATATTATTGGGATCGGAAACTGTGGATCACGTTTTCTCTGCAGCGATTGTCATCGCCTACCTGGCGCTGCTTACGTTCGTTGCTGTACGGTCACGGGCCACTCAGTCTGGCCCTTCAGCATCGCCGATAGGGGGCCTGACGGATCGGGAGTTTGAGGAGTTTTCGCTGGCGCGGCGGTCGCTTCCGGTGGCCCTGGTGTTTGCCAGTCTGGCGGCCACCTATATCGGGCCGGGTTTTTCGATCGGTTTTGTGGGGCGGGGCTTCAAGAGCGGATTCCTCTTTCTCGGCATCGGGCTGGCCTACGCGATCCAGAATATCCTGGTCGGGCTGCTGATTGCCCCTCGGCTGCGAGGCTTGAGCGGCTGTCATACCCTGGGGGAGGCCATAGGCCAGAAATACGACAAGAGGTGTCATGTTCTTGCCGGGGCCATTTCGGTCGGCTTGTGCGCCGGTTTCGCCGCCGTGATGGCCAAGGCCGGCGGCGAGGTGGTGCACGACATCTTTGGACTGCCGCCTGCCTTATCCGTGATCCTCGTCGTCGCCCTGACGGCATTGTTCCCGACGATTGGCGGATTGCGGGCAAACGTGGCAGCCGATGCCTTTCAGTTCATCACGTTTTCTTTATTGCTGCCCCTTTTGCTGTTGTTGGTGCTGGGTTTTCATCTTGAAGGCGGCGCGGCGGCTTTTGCAGCGCAGGCCTCGGCCGCTACGATCGACGGGTTTAACTCCACGTCAGCCCTCGAGATCGTCGGCCTGGTGGCGGCCTTCTTGCTGGGAGAAACACTCATCCCTCCCTACGCCAACAGGGCGTTAGCGTGCAGAACGACAGCCGTTTCACGAAACAGCTTTATCTTGGCGGGGCTTTTCAGCGCCGTCTGGTTCACGGTCATGATCGGGCTGGGGGTCGCCGCGCGAAGCATCGTGCTGGAGGACCCTGGTGAAGACTACGTGCTTTTGCACTTGGTCAAATCAACGATGCCGGCCAAGTCTTATGCGCTTCTGTTCGTGGCATTGGTGTCGGTTATCACGTCCAGCCTCGACTCTCTGCTGAATGCCGGAGCTGTGGCTTTCACCCAGGACATTGTCAAGCCCTTTGTGAAACTATCGGACAACATTGCTTTGAAGATCGGCCGGGGCGCGACGATTGCCGTTGCCGCCGTTGCCGCCGCCGGCGTGGTGGCCGTCCCCAGCATCATCGGCGGCCTGCTTATCTGCTATACCATCTGGGCCCCGGCCATTCTGCCCACGTTGATAATCGGCTTGTGGATTAAGCGTCCGCGCCCCCTGGCCGGACTCTTGTCCATGGGTGTTGGCGCGGTTGTTGCCGTAACGTTTCAGTTGGCCTTCTCTTCCGCGACCGGGGTGCCGGCAATTATTCCAGCTTTGGCCTCGGCGCTCCTGGCGTACGTCCTGGGGCACTATTCGTCTTCGATTGCCGATTGCCGATTTCCAATCGCAAATCGCAAATCGTAAATCGAGAATCGTAAATGCTTATGGCGTTACTTATCTTTATTCTGGTGGTCATGGGGGCGGTGCTGGTCATTGCCAGCGGCCTTTGGGTCGCCGTTGCATTGGTGGCTGTCATTTCCAGTCGAGACAGAAAACCGTCGCAAACCGGTTTGTCTTGACAAACAATAACGGATCGGCTAACGTAGTGCAGATGGGCAATTGACAGTTTTGGGCACCAGGAAGGGATAAAGATGCAACGATACTTGACCGCGATGATAATGCTGGGGCTTTCCGCCCTGTTGCCGGGGTCGGCAGGGGCCTGCTCGGTGCCGGTCTTTCGCTATGCCCTGGAACGGTGGACGCCGGATTACTACGAAGCAGTCTTAATCCACCGGGGCCAAATCGGCGAGAATGACCCTGTACTTTCGCTCTTGCAGGGCGAGACAGCCGAACTGCTGAATGTGCATCTTTCGAAAATCGACCTCGCCTCATCTGCCCAAGAAGAGGTCAGGAATCTGCTGGGCGGCGAAGTTCCTGAAACGCTGCCGGCTCTCGCACTTTGGTACCCCTTGCACAAAGGCCGGGCGGCGCCTTTCTGGGTGGGCGAATTCACGCCGGAAATCGTATCGGCGTTGATTCAGTCGCCCAAGCGCAAAGAGTTGGCTGAGCGTCTGACCAAGGGCCAGACGGGCGTATGGATTCTTGTCGAATCCGGCAACGCGGAAAAGGACAAAGCCGCTCTGCAACTGCTCGAGCAGGAGCTGGAAACAGCAACGCGCGAGCTCAAGGAGCAGATGCCGTCCATTATTGATGAATCAGACTTATCGGGAATGCCCGGCTTGTCGTTCGAATTCTCGACTTTGACTGTCTCACGCTCGAACCAGAAGGAGCGTTTCCTTCTGGCGGCATTGCTGAACAGCGAACCGGACCTGCAGCAGTACGCCGGCGAGCCGATTCTGTTTCCCGTGTTCGGACGAGGGCGGGTGCTTTACTCGCTCGTCGGGCAAGGCATCAACGCGGAGAATATTCGAGACGCCATCGGTTTTCTGACCGGCCCGTGCGGCTGCGAAATCAAAATGCTGAACCCGGGTGTGGACCTGCCGATGGCCGTCAATTGGGACGCAGCCGTGATGCAGTTCTACCAGGAATTTTACGAGACGCAGGAGACGCATATGGAGCTGACAAGCGCGTTTCCACAGGCGACTGTTGACGCAAACGCCATTGCCGATCTCAGAGCGGAAATCGCGAATCGTAAACTTGTGGTGAACCAAGTCGAACCATCGAAAATCCATCGGTTTGGGGTCATGGGAACAGCCGCTGCATCCTTGGGGGTCATCCTGGCGGCTGCCGCGTTGGGGACCGTCGCGGTGATAAGGAGAAAGCGTTCGTGACGATTTGGGACCTGCTGATACGCGAGATCCTGCACCGCAAGCTGAACTTCGCCTTAGGCGTGCTATCGGTGATGGTGGCGAGCGGCTCGCTTGTCGGGGCCGTCACACTGTTGCGAATTCACGATATCCGCACGAACCAGTTGCTCGAACAGAAACAGGCCGAGCTGGCACGGCAGATGGCCCAGCTCCAGGACGACACGCGAAAGGCGATGCTGAAGTTAGGCTTCAACGTTGTGATCCTGCCGAAGGACCAGAACCTGAGCGACTGGTACGCGGAGGATTACGCCTCCAAGTATATGCCTGAAGAGTACGTGGATCGGCTGGCCAAGAGCGGCGCGGTCACGGTTCGTCATTTGCTTCCCAGCCTCCAGCAGAAGATCGAATGGCCCGAGCGCAAGCGCAAGATTATCCTTATCGGCGCTCGCGGCGAAGTCCCGGAGCTGCACAAGAACCCGGTCCAGCCCTTGGTTCAGCCTGTGCCGCAAGGGACGATCAGCCTGGGCTATGAGCTGCATCGAAGCATGGACATCAAGGTGGGGGACAAAGTGGAGCTGATGGGCCGGTCGTTCGCCGTCCATGCCTGCCACAAAGAGCGGGGGGACAAGGACGATATTACGGCCTGGATTTACTTGGCCGAAGCCCAGGAACTGCTGAATAAACCGGGTCTGATCAACGCCATCTTAGCCTTGGAGTGCCTGTGCGTCGGCGAGGAGGGACTGCCTCTGATACGCAAGGAAATTGCGACAATCTTGGACGATAAGATACAGGTTATCGAACGAGGCTCGGAAGTTATCGCACGGGCGGAGGCTCGGATCAAGGTCGAAGAGCAAGCCCGGGCCTCGATCCAGCAGGAAAAAGACGCCCGGGAGAATCTGCGGGCGGTTCGGGAGCGATTCGCGTCGATTCTGACGCCGGTGGTCGTCACGGCCTGCGCGATATGGATCGCGGTCCTCGGATTTACGAACGTCCGCGCCCGGCGGGGTGAGATTGGCATTCTCCGCGCACTGGGAGTTTGCAGCCGGCGCATCCTGGTCATGTTCCTCTCCCGGCACGTCCTGGTCGGCGCGTTAGGCGGGGCGCTGGGGTTTGCAGCCGGCGTGCTGGCAGCCGTTTACTTTACCGCAGCCCGCGAAGGTACGCAGATACGGGTCATCGACACGGGCCTCCCGTGGGCCGGCTTACTGGTGCTTTCTGTTGCAGGGGCCGCCGCCTTAGCCGTCATCGCGGGGTGGATTCCGACCGTCGTGGCGGCTCGCCAGGACCCCGCAGAAGTTCTGCGTGAGGAGTGAGGCAAGAAAGGAAGCGATGCTGGAGTTCGAGAACGTCAGCCGGTGGTTCAATGGGACCCAAGGGAAAGTCACGGCGCTAGAAAGCGTTTCGTTCTCCGTCCAGCGGGGGGAATTATTGGCGGTGCGCGGGCCGAGCGGCTGTGGAAAGACCACGCTGCTGCTTGCCGCCGGCGGCCTGCTGCGGCCCAGCTCGGGACAGATCAGCCTGGATGGTCAGGACCCCTACCAGTTGAATCCTGAGCAGCGAAGTCAACTGCGGGCACGCATGATCGGGTTCGTATTTCAGCAGTTCCATCTGATTCCGTACCTGACGGTCCGCCAGAATATCCTGGCTGCTGCGCTGGCTGTGCCGGGAAAAGAGGCTGGCACGAGGGCGAGTTATCTCATCAAGCAATTCGGACTGGATGCTCGTGCCGAGCACGTGCCGGCCCAGCTCAGCACGGGGGAACGGCAACGCACGGCGCTTGCTCGTGCCCTCCTGAACGAGCCGAAGATTATCTTGGCGGATGAGCCAACCGGGAATCTGGACGAAGACAACGCCCGGACGGTGTTCGGATACCTCAGTCAATATGTCAATGACGGGGGCTGCGTGCTGCTTGTCACTCACGATGCCCAGGCGGCCGCACACGCCACGCGCACCCTGCAAATGAGCCAGGGACAGCTCGTGGAATAGGCCGCAGCGGATTTTTTCTGAAAGGGAGCAAAAAATGAAAAATATAAGTATGGGCCTGTTAATCACGGCGGCGGGCGTTCTGCTCAGCCGGCCAATAGCCGGTTCGGCGCAGCAGGGCCGCCCGATCCTCGATCAGATCGGCGTTACGCGCGGAATCTGCGCAGTGCTGGGCGATGCCAAGTGTGAGCTTGCCTTGCAGCTCGCCAAGCAAAGTGACCTGCTGATATACGTCCAATTGCCGCAGGTGGGAGATGTTCAGGCCGCACGCAAGATCGTCGATGAGGCGAAGCTTTACGGGACACGCGTTTTTGTGGAGTCAGGCGCCTTAACAAAGGTGCATTTGGCGGACAATGTGGCCGACGCGCTGATCGTCGTGGGCGAGGGGACCGACGTTCCCGAGGCCGAGGCCCTGAGGGTTGTGCGTCCCGGCGGAAAGGCCTTCTTAGGGCGCAAAGTGGCGGTCAAACCGCTCCCCGAAGGCGTGGATGATTGGAGTCACCCATACCACGGCCCCGACAATAATCCGCAGTCGCAGGACAAAGTTATCCTGGCCCCCTATTTGACTCAGTTTCTGGCTGAGCCGCGATATGCGCCGCTGCCGCAGGTGACGGTGACGTCAGCCGGTCGTGTGTTCAAGGCCTTCGGCCACGTGGCCTTCAAGGAACGGGAAGAACCCTACCTCAACAAGCTGGTGGCGTTCGACGGCTACAACGGCACGATCTTGTGGCAGCGTGACCTGGCCGAGGGCGTGATGATTCACCGCAACACGATGATCGCCACGCCGGAGGCGCTGTACGTTGGCGATGACAAGTCCTGCAAGGTGATCGACACTGTAACCGGTGTACTGAAGTACGAGATTGTCCCGCCGGTTCACTTGGCGGGCGGCACGTTCTGGAAGTGGATGGCGATGGAGGACGGCGTCCTTTACGCCCTCATGGGCGAGCAGGAGCAAAGGGACGAAACAAAGCGATGGAAGCGGGAGGCACATGGCTGGCCGTGGGACCCGATATCGGAAGGCTTCAATCAGCCAAACCATCCGTGGGGATTCGGCCGCAACGTCTTGGCGCTTGACCTCAAGGCCGAGGAAGTACTCTGGAACCATCAGGAGCAGGAACCGGTGGACGGCCGGGCGATATGCATGAAAAATGGACGCATCTACATCTTTCGATTCGGAGCGTATCTTGCCTGCCTGGATGCGAAGAGCGGCGACGTGCTCTGGCGAAAGACGCCGGATAACGCCCCCGAACTGTTCAAGTCTCTGGGGACATATCTCGACCGGCAGGACTGGCGCACCAACTGGCGCACGACGTGTTATCTCAAGTGCTCCGACAAGGCCTTGTATTTTGCCGGCCCGCCGATCGGCAAGCTGCTTGCCGTCTCCACCGAGGACGGGCATATCCTCTGGGAAAATGCGTACAGCAACTTTCAGTTGGTTCTGCGGGATGATGCGCTCTACGGCATCAGCGGGCAGATCGACAAACACCCGTGTGTGAAGTTCAACCCGCTGACGGGAGAGATTCTGGCCCAAATCGATCACAGCCGCCGGGCGTGCACCCGGCCGACGGGTTCCGCCGACGCCATCTTCTTCCGTGCCGACGATGGTTCGGTGCGGCTGGATTTGGCCTCGGAGCGTCCCCAGTGGATTTCACCGATGCGTCCCGTGTGCCAGGAGGGTGTAATCATTGCCAACGGTTTGCTGTACTGGTGGCCGTCGGTATGCGACTGTCAGCTCACGCTTTACGGGGTCACCTGTCTGGGGCCGGCGGGAGACTTCGACTTTAGCCCGACGGCGACCCAAGAGCAACGCCTGGAAAAGGGTGCCGGCGACTTGACGAAAGTTGCGGGCTTCTCTGAATCGCCTGCTGACTGGCCCACGTTTCGCGCCGACAACAGCGGCAGTGCAGCAACGCAGGCCGCCGTCTGCGACAAGGCCAAATTGCTCTGGCGGTCCGAGCCGCAGGCAAAACTCTCTGTGGCTGCTCTACCCACGGCTCCGGTTGCTGCCGGCGGGCTTGTGTTTG
>Ga0153915_10003028_pt1 | contig 15348 bp, 12 predicted proteins | sample Opewatmetagenome_2_FD_107003 | JGI IMG/M metagenome (GOLD analysis project Ga0153915, IMG submission 107003) | Freshwater wetland microbial communities from Ohio, USA - Open water 3 Core 3 Depth 3 metaG | ecosystem: Environmental > Aquatic > Freshwater > Wetlands | place: USA: Ohio, Lake Erie...
GCGCGGTGCCGCGAACTCGCGGAACGAGGTGTAGGCCCCGCTGGCGATGAAGGGCTGCGCGTAGAGCTGGAGCGTCAGGTTGGGCGTGAAGGTCCAGTTGAGGCGGGTGTCCAGGGACACGGCCTTGGTGCGCACGAAGGCGAACACGTAACGGGTGCCGTAGAACGACGTGGCCGTGGGATCGCTCACGGAGGTGACGTACTGCGCGTCGTCCTCGTCGCTCTGGTACGTGGGTGAGAGCTGGAGGAAGATGTTGGCCGCCGGCTTGAGGGCGACGCCGGGGGAGAGCCTGAGTCCGTGCGTCGGCGCCTCGACCCCGCGCGTGGCCTCCACCGACAAATCGAACACCGCCGGGGCCCGCGGGTCGGTCGACAGCTCGATGTTGCCCATGTCATAACCCGCGCGCTTGACCGCCGGCCCGCCCCGCGTGCGTCCCGGGTCGAGGGACGGCACGTCGTGGATCCCGATCAGACGAACCCGCCAGTAGTTCGGGAACGTCATGCTGTAGAAGGCCTGGACCCCCAGCCGCGTGCGGTCGCCCTCGAAGTCGTACTGGGTGTTGCCGCCGATGATGCCCACGAGGTTGCGGTACCAGCGGGTCGGCGTGGTCGCCTGGGCGCCGACGTTGCCGTTGAGCCAGATGTTGTCGGTGCCCTGGAGGTAGCCCAGATCGTTCACCTCGAGACCGGGGCTCAGCACGTCGGTCATCGCCTCCCAGAGCAGCGTGCCGTTGTCCTTGCCCACCCGGGTGAACAGCCCGTAGCCCCGGAGCGAGGTGGCCGTCGTGTCATAGCGCACGCCGAACAGGCCGTCACCGGTCAGCTGCCGGTCCGGCCGCTGGAAGTAGTGGGCGCTGGAGCGCTGCGTGGCCGCGATGGCCGCGGGCGAGCCGCCGACGTCGGAGAACAGCACGTTGCCCATCCACGAGTAGTCGTGCTGGTGCCAGGTGTGCACCCAGTCGAAGCCGGCCTCCTCCGCACGGCGGTGCAGCGCGTCGCGCACCACCGTGTCCGGCATCGCGCGCAGGGTCGAGGTCAGCAGGGCGCCGAGCGTGCTGGCGCCGCCGCCGAACTGCTTCTGCACCCGCCCCACGAAGTAGTTGGCGTACGGCTCGACGGTTTGGGTGCCCTCCGCGGCCCCGATGGCCGGCAGGTATCGAGCCGTCTCGCCGCTGGTCACGGCGTCCAGCAGGCCGACCGTGTAGCCGCTCGGGGTGCGGCCGGTGATCTTGGCGGCGCCTAAGATGGTGCTGTTGTCGGGCTCCTGCGCGTACGCCGAGTGGTCGCTCACCCAGCCGGCGAGCTGCGGCGGCCGGCCGATGCGCCGGGAGTAGAACGGGTCGGGTGTCGAGATGTTGCAGAACATGCAGCGCATGTTGCCGAAGGAGAAGTTGCTCGCGCCGGCGATGAAAAACGGCCGCTTCTCGGGATAGTAGGTCTCGAACGCGCTGAGGTTGAGCGTGGCCGGGTCCACCTCGACCTGCCCGAAATCGGGGTTCAGCGTGGCGTCCAGGGTGAGGCTCGAGGTGAGCAGCGCCTTCAGGTCGGCGCCCGCGGACACGCGCGCCGTGCGGCCGTCCTGGTAGGGATCGCCGGCCGTGGTCGGCTGCAGGGTGCCGCCGGTCACGACGTAGGGCAGCAGCTCCACCTCCCGCGGCTGGGGCGGGATCCGGAGCCCCGTGAGCGTGCCGTAGAATGCCGGCCCGCCGGACTGCTTCTGGCCCCGGAACGACCACATGTCGTGCTCGTTGCGCCGGTCGAGGTAGCGCCAGATCTGGAGCCCCCAGGTCTGCACCGAGTCACGCGAGAAGCGGAGCTGGCTGAACGGGATCCGCATCTCGGCGGTCCAGCCGAGCGAATCCACCTGCGTCGCCGCCTGCCACACGGGGTCCCACGAGGGGTCTCCGTCGAACTGATCCCCCATGGCACCGGCCGGGTTCACTTCGAACCACGCGTCGTCGAGCTGGTTGTGATAGGGATCCAGGCTGATGATCAGCTTGTCCGTGGTGAGCGAATTGAACGAGCCATTGTTCCCATTGGCGTCCAACAGTTGGTCCCGGCGGGCCAGCGGCGCCGCCACCCCGCCCGGCTGGCGCATGCGGGCGCCGATGTAGAGCGCGTGGGGGCCGTACAGGATCAACACTTCCGTCGGCTGGGACGCGGGCGCGCCCTCGTCCGGGTCGTACTGCCGGAAACCCGTGATCGGCTTCGCGCGCCGCCACGCCGCTTCGTCCAGCCTGCCGTCGATCGTGATCGGGCCGTCCGCGGCGACCGCTTCGGCGGCGGGCGGCGCCGCCACGGGGGGCATCGCGGGCGAGCGCGGCGCCTGCGCGCGCAGGAGCCCGGCGGCGGCCGGGAGCAGGCCAACAGCGAAGACAAGACCGCCCGTCGCACGGGGTAACAGGTTGATCCGGGGCGTCATGGGTCGGCTCTCTCCGGGTACCGTGAAGTGTGCCGCGGCCATGGATTGGACACGGTGCTGAGCCAAATGGTTGCCGCCGCGCAAGACACTACGGAGCCGGCGGGCATCGAGTGTCGGCGGGCGCAGGCGTCTTCCGGCCCGGGTGCCGGGCTGATAGCCTACCCGACTGACCTCTCGCTCCGGAGCCCCTCCATGTCCGTCTCCCGGCTGGTTGCCTTCGTATCGATAGCCTCCATTGCGCCCGTGTGGGCGGGGCGCGCCCAAGCCCAGGGGCACCCGGGCCTTCCGGCCAGCGCCGCCGCGGCGCAGGCCCGGCTCGCGGCCAGCCCGCGGCACGCCGAGTGGGTGAAGATCCCGTGGGGCGACGGTGGTGGGGATTCGCTCATGGCGTGGATGGTCTATCCCGTCACCAGCCGGACGCACGCGCCGGTGGTGGTCGTGGTGCACGAGATCTTTGGCCTCACCACGTGGGCGCGCGCGGTCGCCGATCAGGTGGCGGCGGAGGGCTTCATTGCGATCGCGCCCGATCTGGTCTCGCGCGCGCGGGGCGGACCGTCCACGGACGAGCTGGCATCCGATTCCGCGGTCAAGCTGATCCGGGGGGTCACCGTGGCCGAGCGGAACGCCGGCGTCACCGCGGCGGCGAAGTATGCCATGTCGCTGCCCTCGGCGGCGGCGCGGTACGCGGTGATCGGGTTCTGCTGGGGCGGCTCGACCACGTGGAACTACGCCATCAACCGTGGCATCGACGGCTTGGCGGGTGGGGTGGCATTCTACGGCACGCCCTACGTCACGGACCAACATCCGGACGCCGATTCGCTCGCCCGGATCCAGGTGCCGGTCATGCTCCTGAGCGGCTCCAAAGATCCCCGGATCGGTGCGCTGATGCCGGCGATCGATTCCATGATGCACGCCATGGGCAAAGACTATTTCGGGCGGAACTACGAGGGCGCCATTCACGGGTTCATGCGGGCACAGGACGATCCGCGAACGCCGCAACGCAACGAGGACGAAGAGAAGGGGAACCTGGCCGCGGCTCGCGACGCGTGGCCCCGCACGGTCGCGTTCCTGAAGCAGCGGCTGGGGGTCGACTAGCACCCTTGACCGCTTCGACCCGGCCGCCTACCATCCTCTCAGCGCGGCGATTTCCCCGACTTGATGGGCCGCGCGATGTCCGTGGGCCTTGAGCCCACCATCTAAGTCGCGATTCACGAGGCTCCGCGACGCAAGTCGAGGAGCCTTTGTCGTTTCTGATCCCTCGGCAGCCTCCGCCTTCGGCTGCCGGCATGGGGAGCTTGGGGTAGAGCACCGGCTCGTTGACCCCACGCCAACCGTGGTCCTCTACGGTGGCACAGCCGGCCGGACCTGCGTCCGGAACCATGCGCGAATGAGGCGGATGTATCACACGAAAGGACAGCTCATGAGCACCGGCACGCCCTCCTTCATCTACACCTCGGAATCCGTGACCGAGGGCCACCCAGACAAAGTGTGCGATTTCATCGCCGACTCCATCCTGGACGCCCACCTCAAGGGCGACCCCCAGGCCCACGTGGCCTGCGAGGTCCTCTGCAAGAGCAACAACGTGGTCCTGGCCGGCGAGATCACCTCCAACGCCAACGTGGATTACCAGACCGTGGTGCGGCGGGCCATCACCAACGTGGGCTACGTGGACCAGGCCGAGCCCTTCGCCGCCGGGACCGCCCTGGTCACCAACCTGATCACCACCCAGTCCAGCGAGATCAGCCACGCCGTGGGCGGCGCGGCCGACGCGAGCCAGCTCGGCGCCGGCGACCAGGGCATGATGATGGGCTACGCCACCAACGAGACCGCAGCACTCATGCCCCTGCCCATCTTCCTGGCGCACCGCTTGAGCAACACCCTCGCCTGCGACCGCAAAGACGGCCGCGTTTCCTGGCTCAGACCCGACGGCAAGACCCAGGTTACCGTCTCCTATGAGGACGGGAGCCCCAAGCGCGTCACCCGGGTGGTGGTCTCCACCCAGCACGCCAAAGACGTCACACAGGACCACGTGGCGCAGTACGTCCGCGAGTCGCTGGCGCCCCGCGCCCTGGAAGATTGGTTCACGAAAGACGTCGTGATCGCCGCCAATCCCTCCGGCAGCTTTGTCCAGGGCGGACCCTCAGCCGACTGCGGCGTCACCGGCCGCAAGATCATCGTGGATACCTACGGCGGCCTGGCCCGCCACGGCGGCGGGGCTTTCAGCGGCAAGGACCCCACCAAGGTGGACCGGAGCGGCGCCTACTTCTGCCGCTTCGTCGCCCGCTCGGTGGTATCCGCGGGGCTGGCCCGGCGGGCGGAGGTCTCCGTGGCCTACGCCATTGGCCTGCCGGAGCCCATGCACGTGAGCGTGAACACCTTCGGCACCGGGGACGACGCCAAAGCCGAACGCTTCGTGCGGGAGTTCGACTTCCGGCCGGGCGCGATCATCGAGCGGCTGGACCTGCGCCGGCCCATCTACGCCCAGACCACCAACTACGGGCACTTCGGGCGGCCGGGATTTCCCTGGGAGGGTGAGTGAGTTCTTGAAGGACGAGGGGTCGCAGATCTTCGACCCGCGACCCCTGACGTGGTGAACCACGGCCACGCGGCTCACTCGCAATGTGTATGCAGTATCCGCTCGGCCCTGGCGTCTTGTCAATAGCCAGGGTGCGGGTGGAGAGATTCGAACTCTCACGGGCTTGCGCCCAGCACATTGCGAGTGAGCCGCGTCTACCGGTTCCGCCACACCCGCCCCACCGACACGCTGACGGAACCGGCTGCAACCGCGCGGAGTTCACAACGGCTTGTGCCTCTGGCCGCAACGACGCTAAGCGGGGATTGGCGAACGGGGTAACCAGAAATACGCACGGCAGTGGCTGAGAAGTGCGAGGACTAGTGGGCCGCAAACGACGCCTGGCACAGATAACCGGCCACGAGCCGCCCCAAACCCTGCTGGGCAAGATCCCCGCGCGGGAGCTGGACCTGCACCGGGTGCCGGCGGATCAAGCCGAGATCCTGGTCCGCAACCTCTTGATGACCAGCAGCAGGGAAGGTCCGGGACAAGTGGTCCGGATCATCACAGGGAAGGGGAAGCGGTCCCCAGATGGCCCGGTGCTGATGCCGCTGGTCCGCCGGCTCCTGGAGACCAGCCTGGCGTCTTTCGCGGCGGAGTTTACCGTGGATCGGGACGGGGGGAGCTTCCTGGTCCGCCTGAAATGAGGGCTGTCGTCTATCCTTCCGGGATGCCGAGGCCGCGGAGCAGCCCGCGCATGTACGCGAAGGACCGTTGCATCCCCGGCAGCGGGTCCTTCGCGTCGATCTCGTACTCCAGGTCCACGCTCCCCTGGTAGCCCATAGCCACCAGCCGGCGGAAGATCGCCGGCAGGGGCATCGCGCCTTCGCCGACCACGCACTGGCTCTCCGCCTCGCGCAGGTCCCTCAGGTCCTTCGCGTGAATATTGAGCAGGCGGTCACCCGCCTCGGCGAGGGCCTGCACCACGTCCACCCCCGTCCGGGCCGTGTGCCCCAGATCCAGGCACAGGCCCACGCGCGGATCCATGTTCCGGATGACCCGCAGCGCGTCGCGCGGGCCGGGGAAGTAGGGATCGTCCGGCCCGTGGTTGTGAATGGCAACGCCGATGCCGTACTGGCGCACGAAGCGCTCGATGCGCGGCATGGTGGCGGGCGTGGGCGCGATGACCATGAGCGGGAAGCCAGCGGCGCGCGCGTACTCGAAATAGCTCCGGATGTCGGCGTCGTCGTCCTTCTGCAGCGTGATGACCCCGCCGCCGACGATGGTGAGACCCGCGTCCTCGAACGCGCGGCGGCCCGCGGCCAGCTCCTCCGGGGTGCTCTCGTACGGCAGGTGAAACGACTTGATGTTCACGTACTTCGCGCGCAGCGCCCGGACGGCGGCGATGGCGTCGGCGCGGCTCAGCTCGCGCAGCGAGTACGTGGCGACGCCCAGCTTGATGGCCGTTACCGGCGCCGCGGGCCACGGACCCCCGATGCCCTCCAGCGACACCCGGAGTGGCAGGGCGCCGGCCGCGGCGGCCGCCAGGAACCCCCGGCGGTTCATCCCTTGGGCTCCCAGCCGGGCTGGTACTCGCGACTCCACAATTGCGCCGCCGCGTCGTTCCCCACGATGTGCCCGGTGCGGGGGTCGCAGGTCAGGCTGCCGCCGGTGCGCTGCGCGATGTTGCCCAGGTGACACAGCAACACGCTCTTGTGGCCTTCCTCGATGGGCGCCGCGGCGGTGGCGTCGCCGCGGATCGCTTGCTGGAAGTTGGCGAGGTGGAGGTCGGTGAGCAGGCCGCCGCCGCGGGTGTCGAGCGGGTCCCCCTGCTCGTCGTGGATGCGGCGTGCGACTTCTTTGTTCCCGCGGTCGTAGATCACGTACCCCGACCGGTCGATGATCGCGGTGCCCTCGGTGCCGTGGATCGCCGCCCCGCGGTCGCGGCCTTCGACGGGGCGTCCGTTGCAGCTGCGCCCTTCCCAGGTGATCGTGGCCCCGCCGTCGAACTCGAACGAGGCGACCTGGGTATCGGGCGCCTCCCAGTCGTCGTGGAACTGGTAGCGGCCGCCGGACGACGTCACCTTCGAGGGGAAATCCACGCCCAGCGCCCAACGGCACACGTCGATCTCGTGGGTACCGTTGTTGCAGATCTCGCCGGTGCCCCAGCGCCAGAACCAGTGCCAGTTGTAGTGCACCACGTTGTCGCGGTACGGCGTGCGCGGCGCCGGGCCCTGCCACAACTCGTAGTCGAGCCACGGGGGAACCGGGGCCGGCGCGCCCTGTCCGATGGTGTCGCGGGTGTTGGCGTACCAGGCGCGGCCAAAGTAGGGCCGGCCGATGACGCCGCCCCGGATCCGCTGGATCACCTCGATGGATTCGGGCGCGGAGCGCTGCTGGGCGCCCATCTGGACCACCCGCCCGTAGCGTCGTTGCGCTTGGACCAGCAGCTCGCCTTCCCTCGGGTTGTGGCCACATGGTTTCTCCACGTACACGTGCTTGCCGGCCTGGAGGCCGAGCAGCGCCGCCGGCGTGTGCCAGTGATCGGGGGCCGCAATGACCAGGGCGTCGAGCGACGGATCCTCCAGCGCGCGGCGGAAGTCGGCCATGCCCTTGGGGCGCTGGTCTTTCATGGCGGTCAGGTCGGCCACGGTCTTCAGGACGGCGCGCGCGTCCACGTCGCAGATGTAGCGGACCTCGGCGCCCGTCCGCGCCAGCGCCTTGGCCAGCTCGTTCCCCCGGCTGTGCACCCCCATCACGGCGACCGCGACGCGGTCGGCCGGCGCGCGCCTCGGCGTGCGCGACAGCCGGCCCAGGCTGCCGAGCGCGAGGGCGGCGGTGCCGCTCCGCACGATGAAGTCCCGGCGGTCCATGTTGTCGGTCATGGCGTCAACTCCCGGATCTTGATGTTGCGGAACCAGACCTCGTCGCCGTGATCCTGCAGCACGATGTGGCCGTCGCGCTGCTGGGCGAACCCCTGGATGGGGACGTACTTGCTGTGCGCGTAGGCGGAGTCGAACGCCGCGCTGTGGAGGTCGAACTCCAGGATCTTGACCCCGTTCATCCAGTGCTCGCCGTGGCCGTTCCGGAACACGATCCGCGCCTCGTTGAACGATCCCACCGGATGCAACGGCTTGCCGGCAGCCGGCGGAAAGATGTCGTACAGGGCGCCCGCCGTGCGGTTGGGGCCGTTCTTGGCGTCGGGGTGCCGCTCGTCATCCAGCACCTGGTACTCGAACCCGAGCGCGGCGTGATACGGGGGCGACGCGGTGGACATCGCCTCGGAGACGTTGTACTTGATGCCGCTGTTGCCGGCGGGGCTGATCTTCCATTCCAGCACCAGCTCGAAGTTGCGGTAGGTGCCGGCGGTCATGAGGTCGGCGCCCGCGAGCGGCTGGCCGTCGGGAGCGGTCGCCACGGCGCCGCTGGCGAGCTTGTGGATCGTGCCGTCTTCGATGGTCCAGCCCGGCGGGACGGAGTCGAAACCGACGCCGCGCCACCCGGCGAACGAGTTGCCGTCGAAGAGGGACGTCCACGCCTGCGAGGACTGGTGGTGGCAGGCGGAGAGGGTGAGGCCGAGGAGGACGGTGAAGGGGGCGATCCTCATAGGGGCGACTCCTGGGGGGCCGAGGCCGGACGGAGGGCAATATGGAGCGCGCGCGGAAGATGCGGAATTGGAGCGGCTATTCCGGCGCCATCCTTGCGTCACCCCGGAACCGCCTGCAGCTTTGGCGCCGCTGTCGAACCGCCTCATGTCACCCGTTTGCAGGGAGAGTCCATGAACGCCTCCGCCATCCTGGGTGTCGCCGCCGTTGCCGTTATGACCAGCGCGTGCGCCCCCCAACCAGCCACCCCCCGCCCCGACGAAGACGCCATCCGGAGCGCACTCAACACGGAGCTGGCCAAGCTTGCCCCCACTTTCGCGGCCAAGGACGCTGCGGCCGTGGCCAATATGTTCACCCAGGACGCGACCTGGATCCTGCCGGACGCCAGCACCTACACCGGCCACGCCGCCATCGAGGCGGGGGCCAAGAACGTCTTCGCGGCCTTCCCCCCCATGTCCATCCAGGGAGTGGTCATTGACAGGCTGATCGTCATCAGTGACTCGGAGGCCGTGACCTTCTCCCACCAGAACTACACGATGACGGAGAAGGGGAAACAGCCGGCCAGCCGGGTGAATCCGTTTGCCGACTACTGGAAAAAGGGCACCGACGGCGCTTGGCGCGTGGCCTACGAGGTCAACGCCGACGGGCCCGCGCCGGCCGCTCCCAAGCAACCATGAGGAAGCTGACGGGCCTAGGGCTGGTCCTGCTTCTGGCCGCGTCGCGGCTCCCGGCTCAGTCCCTGCCGCCCGACTCCGTCTTCGACCGGCTCATCGGGCACTGGGTGCTGCAGGGGACCATGGCCCGGCAGGCGACCACCCACGACGTGACCTTCGAGTGGATGCTGGGGCGGGAGTACGTCCAGATGCACGAGGTGTCGCGGGAACGAGCGCCCAACGGGACCCCGGCCTATGAGGCGGTGGTCCTCTTTGGCCGGGACCCCGCCTCCGGCGAGTACGCCTGCCTCTGGCTGGACAATACCGGGGCGAACGCCTTCGACCCGGGGGGCATTGGACGGGGAGCGGTGGCCGGCGACTCGCTCCCGTTCCTGTTCCATTACAGCGACACGGACCGCTTCCACAACACCTTCGTGTACCACCGTGCCACGGACACCTGGGAGTGGCACCTGGACAACGACAGCTCCGGGGTCCGGCGACCGTTTGCCCGGGTGACGCTGACGCGGCGCTAGACTAGGCCTTCGCTCGCCCCATCGCCCGGTACACCGCGTCCCGCAGCGCCTTCTCGCGGGGATCGTTCTCCAGGTAGAAGTCCAGCTTATTCATCACGTAGGCGTACCCCAGGTGCGCGTCGGGGTCCGCGAACGCGAACGAGCCGCCCGCTCCCGGCGCTCCCAGCGCGCGCGGGCTGGAGCCGAACCAGGCCTGGGGCCCCGGCCGCAGGAAACCCAGCCAGAAATAGCTCGGCACCCCCAGCACCACGTCCTTGCATTGCGCCGGCTGGGGCGGTGTGGTGACCCGCTCGAACGTCTCCCGCGTGATCCCGAGCTCCCCGCCACCTTCGGCCAGGACTGAATAGGCTCGCGCGATCGCTCGCGCGGTCCCCACGCCGTTGCCCGCCGGCACCTCGACCTCGAGGAAGGCCCGGTCGTTGGGCTCCGCGATCAGACCCACGAACGACCTCCGGAGCAGGGACCCCGGCGTAATCATCTTCAGCGTCACCGCGGGTGGCGTATAGCGCAGCGCCAGCAGGCCGCGCCAGGGGTTCAGCGTCTTCACCGTCGCGACCCGATCGGCCGGGGTCTCCGGGGGCAGCCCAATGTAGAACTCCAAGCCCAGCGGCACGGCGATCTCATCGTGGAACACCTGCCCCAGCGTGCGATGCCGCGGATCCACCCGGCGCATGACCTCCTGCATGTAGAGGCCGAGGGTCACGGTGTGGTAGCCGTGGCGGGTGCCCGGAGGCCAGGCCGGCTTCTGGCGCGCCAGCACCCGCGCCACGTAGTCCAGATCGCGCAGCTTCTCCAGCGTCATCCGCTCGTCCAGCAGCACCAGCCCGGCCTCGTGGCTCAGCAGCTGCGCCACCGTGATGTCGCCCTTGCCGTTCTGGGCGAACTCCGGCCAGAACGAGGCGACCTTACCGTCGTAGTCCAGCCAGCCACGCGCGTTGGCCAGCGCCAGCGTCAACGCCGACAGGCCCTTGGTGGTGGACATGACGACCACCATGGTGTCTTCTTCCCACGGCGCATCCCCCGCGGGCGCCCGGCGGCCTCCCCAGAGATCCACCACCTTCTCACCCCGCCAGTAGGCCGCGACCGCGGCGCCGATCTCGCCCCGCTGGGCGAGGTTGCGCTCGAACTCCGTCCGCACTGCTTCGAAGCCCGGGGCAACCTGTCCCTGCACCTGCGTCGTCATGGCAGTGGTCTCGCGTGGAGAATCGCGAGGCAGTATGGGGAAAGCCCTGTTATAGGAGCGTGAGGCAGGCGCGAAGAGGCGCGGCTCCGCCCGGATGGCGGTAAGCCGGTCTCCTGATATAATCATCCCCGCAATGACGAGATTCACGCTCGACTGGCTCCACACCGTCGTGCTGCTGGGCGCCGTCCAGGGTCTGTTCCTGACGGGAGCGCTGGCCACCAAGCGCCGCAACCGCACCGCCAATCGCATCCTGGCCGCGACCATGCTGGCCTTCTCGATCGCCCTGGCGGAAACCGTGTATCACGCGGGATACGTGGAAGCCCTGCCGCACCTGCTGGGCATAGCCTATCCGCTCCCCTTCCTGTTCGGACCGCTGGTCTACCTCTACGCCCTCAGTGCCGCCGACCGGAGCCGCCGGCTCAGCTGGCGCGACGCCCTGCACCTGATCCCCTTCCTCGCCACCATCGTCTGGGGGCTCCCCATCTACCTGATGAGCGGCGCGGAGAAGGTCGCGTTCTTTCACCAGCTCCAGACCGGCGCCGCCCCGCTGCTGATCCGGATCGCGGATCCGCTGAAGCTGGTCTCCGGCGTCATCTATACCGGGCTCACCATCAGCTTCCTGCGCCGTCACCGCGAGCGGGTGAAGGAGAGCTATTCGTCCACCGAGCGGGTCAACCTGCGGTGGCTGCTGTGGCTGGGCGCGGCGGGCGCGGCCATCTGGATGCTGGCGGTCACCTTTTCGGTGCTGCAATCCACCGGCTTCATGCAGGTCGCGCGCGGGGACGACTTCGTCTCGCTGGCCGTTGCCATCCTGGTGTACGGCATCGGGTACCGGGGCATGCGGCAGCCGGAGATCTTCCGCTACGAGACCGCCGAGTACCCCGTGCAGCTGCCGCAGCCGGGGGCGGGAACGGCCCCGGCTCCGGCACCGGAGCAGGAGCCGGCTCCGGCCGACGGCGACACCACGCCGCGCTACGAGCGATCCGGGCTCACCGATCGCGAAGCGAACCGCCTCAAGGCCGCGCTGCTGGACCTGATGGACCAGGAGCGTCCCTGGCATGACAGCGGCCTCACCCTGGCGGACCTCGCCGTTCGGCTTGCCACTACCCCGCACAAGCTGTCCGAGGTTCTCAACTCGGAGCTGGGCCAGACCTTTTACGACTTCGTGAACGGCTACCGGGTGCGGGAGGTCCAGCGCCGCATCGCCGCCGGCGAGGCGCGGACCATGAAGCTCCTCTCGCTCGCCCTGGACGCCGGGTTCGCCTCCAAGTCCACCTTCAACCTGGCGTTCAAGAAGCACACCAGTCAGACGCCCTCAGATTTCCGGCAGGCCGCCGGCGCCTAAAGCCGTCCCCCGCCTCGCCTTCGCCAGTCGGAGGTCTGATCCCACCGGTCCGAACGTCCCAGCCGACCGGCCCGGACGACCCAACTCCCGCCCCTCCCTATCCTGACCCTCCGACAGCGGTCGGACCGCCCGGCCCGGTACGGCAACTCTAGAATCGGGAGGACCAAACCATGAAGAGGCTGAGATGGCTGCCCCTCGCCCTCGGGGGGTTGGGAGTCACCGCGTGCGAGACCATGATGCCCGGCGATCCGGGCAACCTGGTGCCGCCCACGGTGGCGGAGGACTCGAGGCTGCCCGCCATCGAGATGAACGGCTCCAGGTTCCACGCGCAGTTCTTCGGGAACCCCGCCAATCCGGTGATCGTGTTCCTGCACGGCGGCCCGGGCGGCGATTACCGCTCGATGCTCCGGCTGAGCGAGCGCTTCAACGGCTACAGCCTGGCGGACGAGTACTTCCTGGTCTACTGGGACCAGCGGGGCTCGGGGCTTTCGATGCGCCACGGCAAGGAGCTGCTGACGCTCGCCGTGTACAGCAACGACCTCGACAGCCTGGTGAACCGCTACTCCCCGGGCCGGCCGGTCATCCTGATCGGCGAATCATGGGGCGGCATGTTCGCCACCAGCTACATCAACGACCACCCCGGGCGGGTGGCCGGCGCGGTGCTGATCGAGCCGGGGCCGTTGGACGGCGCCACCGCGGAACGCATCAAGCCCGACATGTTCGATCTCGACCTGACGTCCGAGTGGCTCAACGACTATGCCTGGAATAGCGGGTTCTTCACCGCGGACGATTATGCCCGCATGGACTACGAGCGCATGCTGGGGTTGCGGGACGCGCAGCCGCTGTTCCACGAAGACCGGGTGAACCCCTTGCCGGTCTGGCGGCTGGGTGCGTTGGCCAGCCGGTACATCCAGAAAGACGGCCAGGACGAGCGCGGCGTCTCGGTCTACGACTTCACGGCTAACCTCGCGGCGTTCACCGCGCCGGTGCTGTTCATCGCCGGCTCGTGGAGCGAGGTGCTGGGCCCCTCGCTCCAGCAGCAGCAGATGCTGCGATATCCCTCGGCCACGCTCCAGGTGGTGGAAGGCGCTGGGCACGACGTGGCCTGGGTCAAGACCCCGGAAGTTCTGACACTCATCAAGGGCTATCTCGACGCCCGGAAGGGAAGCATCCAATGAACCGCACAACGAGCACTATCTTGGGCGTCCTGCTTCTGGCGCTGGTGGCGCGGGACGCCGTGGCTCAGTGGAACGTGGCCCGGTTCAAGACCGGCCGGAACCTGGTGTACGCTACGGCCGGGCTGGATCCGGCCCTGGTTACCGCCGTGGGATACGCCCGCGTCATTGAGCTGGTGGGGCACGACTTCCAGTTCAACATCGAAGGCGGTTTGGCGGCCGCGCACATGGACACCCGGGATTTCCGCGCCCGGGCCGGCATCGGAACCTCGCTGCTGCGCTGGCGGTCCATCAACCTCACCGGCAGCGCCACCTTCAACACCCGGGGCACCGAGAACCTGATCTACCGGGGGTTCGATTTCGGCGCCGATTTCACGGGAGCGCTGGGCGTGTACCGTCACGGATGGTTTGCGGCCGCCGACTTCGGCAAGGACAAGGCCATCATCACCTACGTGACGCAGAGCGACTGGTACCGGACCCACTACTATCCCGATGCCAAGGATGGCTGGTACCTGGATGCGGGCGGGACCTTCCACTACGGTCTGGCGAGCGGCGTGGCGCTGGGGCCGGCGGAGGTAACCCTGCGGGCCGGCTGGCTCCGGACCGAGAAATGGGACGACATGCTGCCGCCCATGTACGCCAGCATGGGGCTGGGAGTCAGGTTCTGATACTGCTTGACCTCCTGGCAGCTCGCCACTATGATCAACCCTGCGCGGCGATTTCCCCGACTTGATGGGCCGCGCGATGTCCGTGGGCCTTGGCCCACCATCTAAGTCGCGGCGAATCGAGGCTCCGCGACGCAAGTCGGGAGCCTTTGTCGTTTCCGGCTCCCGGCAGTCTCCGCCTCGGAAGGGTTCCTCCCATGAGCAGGTCCAGCGGCCGCATCGTCTACACCTCCGAGTCCGTCACCGAAGGCCACCCCGACAAAGTCTGCGATCTGATCGCGGACACCATCCTGGACGCCCACCTGGAGCAGGACCCCAGGGCCCGGGTGGCCTGCGAGGTGCTGTGCAAGGGCGGGCACGTGGTGTTGGCCGGCGAGATCACCTCCAACGCCAACGTGGACCACGAAGCCGTGGCGCGCCGCGCCATTGAGCACATCGGCTACGTAGACCCGCATGAGGCGTTTTCGGCTCACAGCGTACAGCTCACAACTCACATTTCTCACCAGGCCGGCGAGATCAACACCGCCGTCTCGCGCGCCGGCGACGGGCAGCTGGGCGCCGGCGACCAGGGGATGATGATCGGCTACGCCACGGACGAATCGCCCGAGCTGATGCCCCTGCCCATCGTCCTGGCCCACCGCCTGAGCCTCACCCTCTCGCTGGATCGCAAGAACGGCGCCGTTCCCTGGCTCCGTCCCGATGGCAAGACCCAAGTCTCCGTGGAGTACTGCGACGGACGGCCCGAGCGGGTGACCCGTGTGGTGGTCTCCGCCCAGCATGCGCGGGACGTGACGCAGCGTGAGGTGTCGGTCTATGTGAGGGATCAGCTGGTGCCCAAAGTCCTGGGGGAATGGCTGGGCCGCGACGCCCAGGTCACCGCCAATCCGTCCGGCTCCTTCGTGGAGGGCGGCCCCAGCGCCGACTGCGGCGTCACCGGCCGCAAAATCATCGCCGACACCTACGGCGGCCTGGTCCGCCACGGCGGCGGCGCCTTCAGCGGCAAGGACCCCACCAAGGTGGACCGGAGCGGCGCCTACTTCTGCCGCTACGTGGCGCGTGAGGCGGTGAAGGCCGGCCTCGCCCGCCGCGCCGAGATCTCCGTGGCCTACGCCATTGGCGAGCCGGAGCCGGTGCACGTGGCGGTCAACACCTTCGGCACCGGGGATGAGGACCAGGCGGTGGCTTTCGTCAAGAAGTTCGACTTCCGGCCCGGAGCCATCATCGAGCGGCTGGGGCTGCGCCGCCCCATCTACGCC
>Ga0153915_10003029_pt1 | contig 15347 bp, 15 predicted proteins | sample Opewatmetagenome_2_FD_107003 | JGI IMG/M metagenome (GOLD analysis project Ga0153915, IMG submission 107003) | Freshwater wetland microbial communities from Ohio, USA - Open water 3 Core 3 Depth 3 metaG | ecosystem: Environmental > Aquatic > Freshwater > Wetlands | place: USA: Ohio, Lake Erie...
AAGCATTGGCTCGTTGGATTGGGGGAGGGGGGTCTGGGAATACCGCAGCTTCTGGAATTGGGCAAGCGCTTCCGGATTCCTGCCGGACGGTCGGACAGTGGGATTAAACCTGGGCTGTGGTTTTGGTGATCTCTCGGCTGCCACGGAAAACTGCCTGGTGCTGGGTGGGAAGGTGCACAAGCTGGAGCAGGTGACCTTTGACTACAATTCAGTCGACTACATGTATCCCTGGAGATTTACCGATTCGGAAGGGCGCCTGGCGCTTGATTTCACACCTTTCAAGGAACGGATCGCTCAAACCAACCTGGGGATCATCTTCAGCGAAGTTCACCAGATGTTCGGGCATTACTCGGGTCAGGTCAGGACAGATGAGGGCGAGATCGTCCAGATCCAAAATTTAATCGGTTTTGCTGAAGACCATCAGGCGCGCTGGTAAGGTTATGATCAAGACGGAAGCTGAGTTTTACCGTTTCCTGGACGAGCATCAATTTGTTTACAAGAAGATTGAGCATCCTCCCGTCTTTACCTGCGAACAGGCTGACCAATACCGCCCGGATTTGCCTGGGGTGAGCACCAAGAATCTTTTCCTTAGAGATAAGAAGAGGCGCTTTTACCTGGTGATGACTGCCTGTGAGAAAAAGCTGGACCTCAAGAAACTTGGGCAGGCTTTGGACGCTCCCAAGCTGCACTTTGGCTCTTCAGAAAACCTGCTGGAGCTGCTTCACCTCACCCCTGGATCGGTGACGGTGTTGGGTTTGGTCAATGACCAACACCATCAGGTGGAGCTCTGGATTGATGAAGCGATTTGGGGAGACGAAACCTTCTTCTGCCATCCTCTGGTTAATACTGCCACGTTAGTGCTTACGAAAGCTGACTTGATCCGTTTTTTCGAGCTGACCGGTCACCCATTACATTTCGTTTCCGCGGTAGAATAGTTTGCGCAATTTGAAAACATGAAAGGAAGACCTTACTGGTCAAAAATTATTGAGCATGAAACCATTTCAGGTAGTGTTTGGTTACGCGCGTAAATATACGCTCGTTCTGGTTATCACAATCATAAGTATGCTTTTACTCGTGGGGGTGCAGCTCATTATCCCCTGGATCATCAAGACTTTGATCGATGCGATCACAAATCCAGGCACGAATAGCCAGGATATTTCGTTAATCACAAATCTAACCGTGATCGTCCTGATAATGTATCTCGCGCGGGCAGGACTCCAATTCCTGCGCTCTTATCTTGCCCACCTGGCCGGCTGGGGGGTTGTGGCGGATGTGCGCAAGCATATCTACGAACACTTGCAGCGCTTGTCTTTGCGTTTTTATGAAGATAAGCAGACAGGGCAATTGATGTCACGCGTGATCAATGATACCGATCTGTTCGAGCAGCTAATCTCACATGCTGTTCCAGATGTGACAGTCAATGTCATTACCCTGGTGGGGGTCAGCGCTGTGTTGTTAAGCCTGAACTGGCGGTTGACGCTGCTGACCATGATCCCAATCCCGTTGCTGGTGGTCGCTATGCGTATCTATGCTCGCTATGTGCGCCCGGCTTTTCGGGAACGTCAGAAGGAGCTAGGGGATCTAAACGCCTTACTCAACGATAACCTTTCCGGCATTCGTGAGATCAAAGCCTTCACCCGAGAAGACGAAGAGCTGATGCGCATCAGCCATGGTATTGATCGCTACCGTCGCTCGCTCATGAAAGCGCTCAGGCTGATGGCGACCTTCCAACCCTTTGTGACCTTCACCTCTTCATTGGGAACCTTGATTGTGATTTATTTTGGTGGCCGCCTGGCTTTTAACCAGGTTTTATCGGTAGCCGACCTGGTGGCCTTTTTCCTTTACCTGGAATTGTTCTACCAGCCTGTGCGTGGCTTGAGCGATGCCTGGGAACAGATTCAGAGCTCCTTGGCAGGCGCCGATCGAGTGTCTGATCTGATGGCAGAAGCCCCCGAATTGTTGTCTCCTCCAGGTGCGATCACATTATCTAAGCGCTCCACAGGCAGGATTTCATTCAAGGATGTTAGCTTCTCGTACACAGAGGGGATACCAGTCCTGGAGAATATCTCTCTTGAGATCCCCTCCCGGCATGTGATTGCCCTGGTGGGGCCAACTGGGGTGGGAAAGTCCACCCTGGTCAGCCTCATTCCACGCTTTTACGATGTTTCGGAAGGAGACATCCTGCTCGATGGGCAGGATGTCCGCCAGCTAAACCTGGAAAGTCTGCGCCAGCAGGTCAGCATCGTTCTGCAAGATGTCTTCCTTTTCCACGGCACAGTGCGTGAGAACATTCTATTTGGTCGTCCAGAAGCAACCGAAGCGGAAATGATCGAAGCTGCCAAGATTGCCAACGCCCATAACTTTATCATGGACCTGTCGGATGGCTATGATACATTGATCGGAGAGCGCGGCATCAAGCTTTCCGGCGGGCAAAAACAGCGTCTATCCATCGCCCGCGCGGTATTGAAGGATGCCCCCATCCTGATCCTTGATGAGGCTACTTCATCCGTCGATACCGAGACTGAGTTGCTCATCCAGCAGGCTCTGGAACGATTGATGGTCGGTCGCACCACCCTGATCATCGCTCACCGCCTGTCAACCGTGCGCAATGCGAACCTGATCGTAGTGCTGGAGGGCAAACACATCGCAGAAATGGGCACCCATGCTGAGTTATTAGAAAATAAGGGGTTGTATTACCGCCTATATAACGTCCAAAGGCAGCTCCAGCCCGCTGAAGATTTGTTCGCCCCAGCTTAATAGGAAACGCCTTGCTCATTCAAACGATTCATCACCAGGGTTTTTTTACACCCGATCAGGAAAAGACCTATGTTCACCTGCCCTTTGAGATGCCGGTTGGGGCTGTCAGGTTGGAAGTGGAGTATCAGTACAGTGACCGCATCAGCTCAGAGCCCGGGCTGGAAGGGGGAAATACGCTTGACCTGGGCGTGTTTGATGAGAGGGGCATCGATTTCCTGACGGCAGGTTTCCGCGGTTGGAGCGGTTCTGAGCGCCCCATGTTTTTTATTACCGAAAAAGAAGCTGCCCTGGGTTATCTGGCTGGGGCATTAAATCCGGGGAAATGGCATGTGCTGCTGGGATTATATAAAATTGCACCCCAGGGCTGTACATATGAGGCGACCATCCGGGTCACGACTCGAGAAAATTACAAAAGAAATGTCCGCAGCGGCTCGGCCGAAAGCCTGGCCGCCTCTCGTGGTACGCTGCCTGCCTCCCAACCCCCAGCTCATTTTTCTCCCTGGCTGGGTGGAGAGCTGCACTGCCATACCTGGCACAGTGATGGCCAGCTGAGCGCAGAAAAGCTGGTGCGGCTGTCGGTTGAGCGCGGGCTGGATTTCCTGGCTGTCGCCGACCATAACACGATCGCCAGCCAGCGCGAGCTGGAAAAATTCCATAACCCGGGTTTGATCCTGATCCGTGGTGTGGAAGTGACCACCTTCAAGGGCCATTTTAATGTGTGGGGCGTCCCTGATTGGGTGGATTTCAGGGTCACACAGCCAATGGAGATGCAATCTGCCCTCGAGTTTGCCCGGCAGCGCGGCGCACTGGTCTCCTGCAATCACCCCAAACCTTATGGCCCGGAGTGGGATTTTCCAGCAGTGACGAATTTCCACTGTGTGGAGGTATGGAACGGGCCGTGGGTTTTGTTCAACCAGGTAGCGTTGGATTACTGGCTCAGCTTGCTGCAAACCGGAATGCGGATTCCTGCCGTGACAGGCAGCGATTTTCATCGTCTGGATGAAATGACCCAGGTTATCTCACGAGCTCCCGGCTCGCCGATTAACTGGGTTTACGTCCCCGGGAAGCCCGATGCAGCCAATATCTTGCAAGCTGTCTCTGCCGGTCATGTCAGCCTGTCGGATGCCCCCGAGGGACCGTTCCTGGACTTGCGTGGTGGTAAGGGGTCGGAATGGATGGCGGGAGACCATTTGCCGCCTCCGGCTGATGGTAAGCTGTCTGTGCAGGTGCGCTGCTTGCGTGGGGCAGGCTGCAGCCTGAGTATCCTGGATCAGAAAAAGGTATTGTTCGAGAAACAGATCGCCGATAATGATGAGCTTCTTTCTGCCGACCTGCCCACGGAAGGCAGCCTGTATGTGAGGGCAGAGCTGCGCCTCGATCAGGATCAGCTCAGGGCGATGACCAATCCAGTTTATCTTCGACTACGCTAAACGGGGGTGAAGTGGCACAGACGATCACCTCGGGTGAAGTGCAGCAATTCCTGAGCTCTGTTTTTAACCCTTTGGCTGAGCAGGTGATTTGGATTGCTTCGGGCTGGTTTTCCCAGGTCTTTTCGTTCAAAGTGAGGGAGACGGACTATATCATTCGCCTGAACCCTTATGAAGAAGATTTCCAGAAGGATGCATTTGCCTATCAGCATTTTGCTCGTCCCGGGCTGCCGGTTCCTCGGATACTTCAGATCGGTCAGTTCGACCGGCGTTACTGTTTTGCCATCTCAGAACGTTGTCCTGGAAAGGCGCTGGCGGATTTCGAAGATGACATTGTTCGCCAGATGGTTCCTGCTCTGTTTGAGACGCTGGATACCATCCACCGCGTGGATGTTTCGGGCTTTGAAGGCTGGGGATTGATAGGTGGGGACGGGCAAGGCCTTTTTGGAAGCTGGCCCGAGTATTTGCTTTCGCTTTACAACCAGAAGTTTATCTTCGATTGGCAGGCATTGGCTCGGAATACCTTCCTGGAAAGAGACGTCTTTGAGTCAGCTTTCATGGTTTTTCAGAACTTGATTTCTTACTGCTCATCGGAAAAATCCCTCCTGCATGGCGACTTTGGACCGCACAATCTGGTCTCGGACGGCAAGGTGATCACGGGGGTGCTGGATTGGGCCGATTCCAGGCTGGGTGATTATCTCTATGATGTCGCTTACCTGGATTACAGCTCAGAAGATATATTCTACATTGAGCTATGGCAGCAGCATACTGCCCGCCAGGGCAGGAATGAACCCCATTTTGAGGAGCGTATTATGTGTTATAAGCTCCACAACATCTTGAACGACCTGGCAATTTCAGCAATCCAGAATAAGATCGGGTATTATAAGCGGGTAAAGAAGCGGTTGCATGCTATGATTAAGTGAGGTGCAAGATGTCCGTAAATCCTTCTGATCCATTAGCCTCTGAGTTTGACCCTGAAGCCATCGCACATTATTTTGATCAATACGGTCTGCGCGAATGGAACCGCCTGGTGGAAACGCCGGTCGATGAGGTGAACCTTTACTTGCACACGCACTATCTTGAGCAAAATATTCAACCTGGCATGCGCGTGTTGGAGATCGGCGCGGGAGCCGGGCGCTTCACACAGATCCTGGCGCGGCTGGGGGCACGCCTCCTGGTGGCGGATATCTCCCAGGGGCAGCTGGACCTGAATCGTCGCTTTGCGCGCGAGCTCGGTTTCGAGAGCGCTGTCGAAGGCTGGCAGCAAATCGATATCTGCGATTTGAGCCGTTTCACGGATGCTTCTTTCGATTGTGTCGTCGCTTATGGTGGCGTTTTCAGTTATGTGCTAGACCGGCGTGACACAGCGCTGAGCGAATGCCTGCGTGTATTGAAACCGGGTGGCTTGCTTCTGGCGAGCGTGGCGACACTCTGGGGCGCAGCTCATAGTAACCTGAATGGTGTTATTTCCTTGCCTCCCGAAGTAAATCAGAAGATCACCAGCACAGGTGATTTGACCTTGGCTACCTACCCTGGTCGGAAAAATCACTTTATGCATTTATTTCGGGCAGGTGAGTACCGCCTCTGGCTCCAGAAAGCAGGGGTTGAGATCTTAGCGCTTTCTGCTTCAGGCTGCCTATCGACCGGTTGGACGGAGCTTTTGAAGACTTACCGTCAGGATGAAGCCAGGTGGCAGGAGCTGCTGCGCATGGAGCAGGAGGCATGTGCGGAAGAGGAATCCTTGAACCTGGGCACGCACCTGATCTGCGTCGCCCGCAAGCTGCCTGTGTAGGGCAAGATTGATCTTACTCTAGGGGACAGGATGAGCTATTACCAACCTGGGTGAGTCGTTTCACGAAGTCCAATCAATCTGGTAAATTGGATCATAGGAGAGGCGCAGAATATGGAACCTGACCTTCACCAACCACTCTTCAATCTCGAACAAGTTTTCGATGTTGATGATTATCTCTATTTCTACAGTGAAATGCTGACCGATGAGCGCTCCGAGGCGGAGGTGGCTTACCTGGTCAAGCTGCTGGAGCTCAATCAGCCGCTGGATATCCTGGACATGGCATGTGGTTTTGGCAGGCACGCCAACCGCCTGGCAGCATTGGGACATCGCCTGACTGGTATCGACTTGATGGAGGGGTTTATCAACCTGGCGCGTGAGGATGCCGCGCAGCGTGGCTTGCAGGTGAACTTCCAACAAGGAGATATGCGCCAGATTCAGTTTGAAAACGAATTTGACCGGGTGATGATCCTCTTTACCGCCTTCGGATACTTTGACGATGAAGATAATTTATGGGTGTTGAAAAATGTGCGCCGTGCGCTCCGTCCAGGTGGCTTGCTGATCCTTGATTCTGTCAATCGTGATACGGCGCTGAAGAATTTCCAGCCTGTGCATGTAGTGGAAAAGGATGGCAATCTGATGATTGACCGGGCCTCGTTCGACAGCCTGACCGGATGCATGAACAACCAGCGGATCACTATCCGCAATGGGGTGCGCACCGATCGACCTTTTAAGATCCGCTATTACACCCCCAGCGAATTTTCAGAGCTCCTTGAACGGGCTGGCCTGGAGGTTTATGCCATGTACGGAGGCTTTGACGCCCAGCCAGTCTCTACCGACTCGCGCCGTCTGGTAGTAATAGCTCGCCGACCGGAAGAAACTTGATATCATGATCGATATCTTAGCCAGGCTTCAAGGTGGAGACCGGCGATCCATCGGACGCTCAGACGAGGTGGTTGCTGACGTACTGGCAGCTCCAGAGTTGTTCGGAGAGCTTTTCACAGGGATGACCGGCGACGATCCTTTGGTGCGCATGCGCGCCGCTGACGCCGTAGAGAAGATTACGCTGCTCCACCCAGAATACCTGCAGCCCTTAAAATCGGAGTTGCTTCAAGAGGTTGCCCGGGTAAGGCAGCAGGAAGTGCGCTGGCACGTGGCGCAAATGCTCCCGCGCCTGGAGCTGTCGCATGAAGAGCGACTGGAAGCCATGCAAATCTTATCCTCTTATCTGGCAGACAAAAGCAGAATTGTGCAAACCTTCTCACTGCAAGCAATGGCGGACCTGGCAGAACAGGATGCTGACCTGCGCCAGCAGGTGATCAGCATTTTAGAAGCGGCAGCAAAGTCTGGCAGCCCGGCAGTCAAGAGCCGGGTGAAGAAACTATTGAGGAAATTATGAACCTGACAGATCTCCTTCAACGCTCACAACCTCCAAGACCCTGGGAAGAAGGGGATAACATCCCCTGGAATGAGCCTGGTTTTAGCCAGCGCATGCTGCGCGAGCATCTCTCGCAGGAGCACGACGCTGCCAGCCGGCGTTTTGAGATCATCGACCGGCAAGTAGCCTGGATCAACCAGCGTGTTTTGGACGGAAAACCTGCCCGCATCCTCGACCTGGGCTGTGGACCGGGGCTGTACCTCAACCGTTTGGCGAAACTCGGGCATACCTGTACCGGCATCGATTACTCCCCAGCCTCGATCCAGTATGCCAGGGAATCTGCCAACCGCGATGGGCTGCCTATTACATATGTTGAGGGTGATTTGCGCAAAACGGACTATGGCACAGGCTTTGACCTGGTGGAAAATATTTATGGAGAGTTCAACGTCTTTCGCCCGGCAGATGCCCGTTTGATCCTGTCCAAAGCCTGGCAGGCGCTCAAGCCGGGTGGGTATATATTGCTTGAAGCGCATACCTATGAGGCGGTGCAGCACATCGGTGAAAAGCCTGGGCGCTGGTATACCGCCCAAAGCGGCTTGTTCTCCGATCAGCCTCACCTCCTGCTGGAAGAAGGTTATTGGGACGCGGAAAGTCAGGTTGCCACGCGCCGGCATTTCCTGGTTGATGCCGCATCAGGTCGCCTGATCCGCTATGCTGCCAGCTACCAGGCATATTCACTGGAAGGGTATCGTTCCTTGTTGGAGTCGCAAGGGTTCAGAGATATCCAGTTCTTCCCTTCCCTGGTGGGTATAGAGGAAGAGTTGACCAGGAATCCCTTTGTGGTCCTGGTGGGAAAGGCTAATCATGATGCCGCGTAGAATTCGTTACCAGGGAGCTATCATCCAGGGCGGTCAGATCTTGCTCATCCAGCATCGTGAACATGCTAGCGGACGCGTTTATTGGCTTTTACCTGGAGGGGGGCGAGAAGAGGGAGAGAGCGAAGAGGAATGCGTAATCCGCGAGATGCACGAAGAAACAGGATTGGAAGTAAAGGTGGAGAGGTTACTCTTTGACGAACCCAGGCCATCCGGTGAGACAATCAAGCGGACCTATCTTTGCTCCATTCTCTCCGGCAAGCCAAAACCTGGATATGAGCCAGAGAAATATGCTGCAGAATTTTATAGCATTGCAGCAGTCGGCTGGTTTGACTTGAGCCAGAAAGACAGTTGGGGAGAGCTGGTGCGGTCCGATCCTTTTACCTACCCACAATTAAAACGGCTGCAGAAGATCCTGGGCTATGATTGAGGATGATCTGTTGTGTGTTTAAGAAAGGAGCCTATAATTGATGTCGGAGAAGACGGTTGCTGAGAAATTGTTGATCAAGCCGGGATTCAGAGTTTGTTTCATCAATGCCCCAACAGGATACGAAGCCTGGTTGGGAAATTTGCCAGAAAATGTCAAGATAATGAATGAGCTTGCCAGTCCGCTTGACCTGATCCAATTGTTTGTAGAGGATCGTAAGGATTTGGAAGCACGGCTTGGAAAGGTGAAAGCAGCCCTCAGTCCCACGACAATCCTGTGGGTGACTTATCATAAAGGAACTTCAAAAGTAAAGACCGACATCAACCGGGACACGCTCAATGCTTATGCCAAGACCCTCGGATTGGAGGGGATAGCAATGATCTCGGTCAATGACGATTGGTCGGCATTAAGACTGAGAATTCGGAGGTAACATGAAATACGGCTTTGTCCTACCGCGCGGCGACGCGCGCACCGCAGCGGATTATGCTTTTGCCGCCGAAAAAGCAGGTTGGGACGGGTTCTTTGTCTGGGAGCCGGTGTGGGGCATCGATGCCTGGGTGGCATTGACCGCCGCCGCAATGCGCACGGAGCGCATCCGGTTGGGTACGATGCTCACTCCAGTGTCACGCATGCGCCCCTGGAAGCTTGCCAGTGAGACGGCAACGCTGGACAATCTTTCGAATGGTCGCGTGATCCTTGCAGTGGGTTTGGGCGCTATCGATACCGGTTTTGAGGAGTTCGGCGAGGTAACGGACCGGAAGACGCGTGCCGAGCTGTTGGATGAGGGGCTTGATGTTCTCACCGGACTATGGCAGGGTCAGCCCTTCAACTACCAGGGCAAGCATTACAAGATCAAAGAGACGAAATTTTTTGTGCCCCCACCGCCCGTGCAAAAGCCGCGCATCCCTATCTGGGTGGTGGGCGCCTGGCCGCGCATGAAATCGATGCGGCGCGTCCTGCGCTGCGATGGCCTGCTGCCTGCCAAGATGGATAAGCAAGGCAAGTTCGAAACACATACACCGGAGGATATCCGCGTGATGAAGGCCTGGATCGAGGAAAATCGAACTCTGGATACTCCCTTTGACATCGTAGTTGAAGGCACCACGCCAGGCGATGATCCGGAAAAGTCTGCGGCTGAAGTAAAGAAATGGGCTGAAGCGGGCGCAACCTGGTGGCTCGAAGCGATGTGGGAACAACCGGAGATGCCAGTTGTCCAAAAGCGCATTGACCAGGGCCCACCCCGGATTTAGACTGCGCCGATTGGCTCTTCTTTATGCACCCGCTCTTCCAATACCCTGAGCAGGACCACCCCGCTCAGGATCAGCCCGCCACCAGCCAGTTGAGCCCCGCTGAGCTGCTCGCCCAGGAAAAAGTAAGCCAGGATCGCAGTCATGGCAGGCTCCAGCGTGGCGATCAGGTTGGCGACGCTGGCTGGCAGGTAGCCCAGGCTGACCGTATACAGTCCAAACCCGCCAATGGTGGGCCCTGCTGCCAGCAGGAACAGCACTCCCCAGCCGGCTACAGAAGTCCCCAGCCAAAAGAGGTGCGGAAGGAGCCTGGTACCCGTGCCAATCGCGGAGACCAGATTGAAAATGAGGATAAAGCCTGCCGCAGCGGCGAAAGAATACACCATTGCTGTCCAGGGAAAAATGTCCCGGTTTGCTGAGGCTTTACCCATCATGCTATAGCAAGCGAACAACAATCCTGAGATCAGCCCCATAAAGATTCCCCAGGGATTGACCCTCCAGGCTGCAGGGTCATAGGCTCCTGAAACCAGCGCACAGCCGGTCAAACTCAAGATCACCGCGATGATCTTTACTGGACCCAGGCTCTCGCGCAAGAATTTCCAGCCCAGGAGCGCCGTGAAGGCGGCAGATCCGTAAGCCAGGACGGTGGAGACTGCGGCGCCATTGAGCGCCACAGAGAACGTCCACATGGAGTTGAATACCGCCAGGATAAAACCGTACAGGATGAAAAACGGGATATGCTTGCGATCCGCTTTCAGGCGAGCCGGAGAGACCAATCCGATTACGGTGGCAAGCACCAGAGCCACGAACAGATCACGCCAGAATGCCAGCACCAGGGAAGGTAGCTGGTAGTTTTCAGTCAGGTAACGGATCAGAACGCCTGTAGTCGACCATAGGGTCGTGGCGATGAGGCAGATCAGGTAACCCTGAGCTAACCGAGAGGAGCTGCGAGAAGCGCTGATTTCCACAAGGTCAGATATTATCACATTTATTTACCGGCGAGTATTTTGACTAACGATTGGTGAAAGTAATATCACAATGGGGTAAAATAGACACGCAATAGCCAGCCTCCCGGGGATTATGTGGGTGCGGGAGATTTACTTATATCCGAATTTAACTTTATCAGGAGAAGAAGAGATGAAAAGTGTGGTTTATTGGGGCTCCCCTCGCCAGGCGCGTTTGGAAGCCGAAGAGACTTTACCAGCCAAGTTGGACCTGATTATTGACCGGCTGCATATCCGCGACCGGGTGAAGGATGAGCTGGTGGCGATTAAGATCCATACCGGCAATAACATCGGCTATTCCACTCTCCATCCAGTGTTTGTGCGCAAGGTGGTGCAGGCTGTGAAGGATGGCGGCGGACGGCCTTTCATTACAGATGTAGATTGGGATGTGGCTGGGGCTGAGACGCGCGGGTACACGCGCGAATCATTGGGCTGCTCGATTCTGCCTTCGGCTGGGCTGCACGAGAACTATTACTATACCCACCCGTATGAATATAAAAATATCAAAGAATGGAAAGTAGCTGGGATGATCCAGGATGCCAGTTTCTTGATCAATTTCGCCCACGTCAAGGGTCACCCAAGCTGCGGAATCGGCAGCGCCTTCAAGAACCTGGCTTTAGGCTGCATGACGGGAGAGACGCGCAGCGCCATTCACGATACCAACCACTTTGACCGTTATTGGTTCGCTGAGAAGTGCCCCGATGAGGAGACGCGCCAGAAGATCAAGGAAGCCTGCCCGTTCGGAGCTATCGTGGATGACGAAGAGCACCCCGGAGAGCTGCACCTGCACTTCGAGCCGTGCAACCAGTGTGGGCGCTGCTTGCAGGTAGCGCCTCCGGGCAGCCTGAAGATTGATCCGGTCAACTTCCACGCTTTCATGGAAGCCAACGCCATCAGTGCCAGCATCAGTATGTCCACCTTTGCGCCGGGTAAATCGACGCACCTGGCGCTGGCGACGCACATGACGCCGGTGTGTGACTGCTTTGGCTTCACCGGCATGCCAATCCTGCCCGATGCGGGGATCTTCGGCTCCGATGATATCGTTGCCCTGGACACGGCGGTCCTGGATATGACCGCGAAGATGAAGCTGATCGAAGAGAACCTGCCGACCTCCCACGAAATTTTCTATCGCGAGGGACATCCTTTCCAGAATCTGCATGGGCCTCTCAAAGACCCCTATAAAATTGTGGAATATGGCGAAAAGCTAGGCCTCGGCAGCCGTGAGTATGAGCTGGTGGACGTGTTTCCGGTGGAGCAGTTCGTCCATCCTGAGGTAACCTACATCAAGGCCAGCGCGAACTAGTTCTTAGTTCGGCTGAATCAGAGTCGGCTAAGCCTCTTCGCAAGCAGGGATGCGGCAGCATCCCTGCTTTTTTTATGGTATGATGAAATTACCCCAGGTCGGTCGGATGGTCGCTGGTCGAGAGATCGACTCAGAGGAAAGTCCGCACTCCATAGAGCATGGCACCGGGCAACACCCGGGGCGGAGGCGGGAGAGACTTCCGCTTCTGCCGGAACGGGCCACAGAAAGATACCGCAACCCAAGGGTTGTAAGGGTGAAAAGGCGGTGTAAGAGACCACCGGCGCAGGCAGCAATGTTTGCGGCCAGGTAACCCCCGCCAGGAGCAAGGCCAAGCAGGAGCAAAGGTGCTGCTCGTACCAGGGTGTAAATGATCCTACGGGTCATTTACGCTTAAGCTCCGGGTAGGCCGCTCGAGCTTCAGGGAGACCTGAAGCCTAGATAGATGACCATCGGCGCAGGGATGACCTGCGTGCACAGAATGCGGCTTATAGGCCGGCCTGGGGTAATGGTAAGTTCAGGCGGGTAATCAACATAGATGCTGTGCGGACCGAAAATCTCGGTAAGCAATTTCGTACATGCCGGGGATCGGTAGTGCAGGCTGTCCAAGATGTGAATCTGGTTATGCCTGAGCTCAGGCTCATGGGGTGATGAAAAATCCCTGAGACGAACACTCGCCTTCCATATCATTGTTGGAACAAATGGTTACGTAAACCAACAGGGTATGCTCTTTCGGGTTATAGTCAAAGTCATTGGCATACATGAATCCGCTTTTGAAGGGATCGACGGAGCCGAGCTCATACGGAACCTTGCACCCAATGCGTTCGCTAAATTCATTGGAATCAGAGGTTTCGGTTTGATTGGCTGTTTGGTCTGTAACCACGATGGTATAGGATTGCAGCGTCTTTGATCCTGTATTGGCCACTTTGAACGCCAATGACCATCCCGTGCAGGGCTCGACCTGAAGGAAAGACAGCGAGTACTTCAACGCCGGAGTGGGGGTGGGCGGTGGAGTCGCTATCGGCAAGCCGGATAAATCGCCTTGAATGTCAACAAACTCAGTCCACAACCAGCAGCTTTGCGAGGTGTCAGCTGGATTCTCGACGATTACGTAATCCTCTAATGTCGTTCCCGAGACAATATTCAAGCTCTCGCCTTGCTGCGCGATAAAAACCATCGGGAATGTTGTTGATGGTCCGCTGCGGCAATTGGTATTCTGTATCATTTGGGCGATTGCTTTGGGGGCTGGGGTAACCGTCGGCTCACTGGTTTCTGTGCTCACCGGTACGGGTGTCTCGGTTGGGGCAGGCGTCGCTGTTGGCAAGGGGGTGTTCGTCGCCGGAACGGGAGTCGGCACTGCAGCTTGCAGAGTCAATTGAACCTCTGTTGCTACGGCCTGCATGGTTTGAGTGATCTGTTCTTGGAGGTCTACGGTAGTGACAGCCTGGCCGGTTTTGCAGGCGGATAGCAGGATTACGCCAGCGATAACGAAAGCAATACGTTTAATAAGAAACCACATCATGCTTCCTCCTTGTTCTACACCAGATTGTACCTGTATTTTATCAGCATTTGTCAATCAGGCGGTTGAACCATGCATTGGGTAGATTACAAGGTAATGGGGAATGCATCCCAAAGAGATATCGGTATCGGATGTATAATAGAATTATTCACCCGATACCGATATTACCTTATCTGGAGGACCCCAATGCTCGATCCACGTCTCCTGGCCCGTTTAGAACACAAAAAAGCCCAACTCGATGCATTGCGCCCTCTTCCAGTCACCGCGGTTGCCCGCCTGAAAGAACAGATTACCGTGGAGTGGATCTACAATTCGAATGCCATCGAAGGCAGCACACTAACCCTGCGTGAGACGCAACTGATCCTTGAAACCGGCCTGACTATCGGCGGCAAGAGCCTGCGCGAACACTTCGAGGTGATCAATCATAAGGATGCAATTGAATACATTGAAAACCTGACAGGGCAGGATGAACCAATTTCGGCAGTTCATGTGCGCCAGATCCACAAGCTGGTGCTATCTCGAATTGATGATGAAAATGCTGGGCAGTACCGTCACACACAGGTGCAAATTGCCGGCGCCCAATACGTGCCCCCAGAGTCCTGGGAAATTCCCCAACGCATGCGGGAATGGGAGCACTGGCTGAGCCAGTCAGAGCATGAATTGCATCCGGTAGTATTGGCTGCTCAGGCGCATCATAGGCTGGTGGCAATCCATCCTTTTATTGACGGTAATGGGCGCACAGCTCGCCTGGTGATGAACCTGGTACTCTTCCGGTATGGATATCCGCCAACAGTACTCTTGCGAGTAAATCGGCGGCAATATTACCAGGTGCTGATGCAGGCAGACCTTGGACGACCAGGACCGTTGGCCAATTTCGTGGGAAAAGCCGTGGAGCGAAGCCTGACGTTATACCTGGAAGCTTGTACCCCACACATGGCGCCTGTACCCGAGCAAGTCTGGATAAGCCTGGCCCAAGCCGCTGAGGGCACGCCCTACAGCCAGGAATATCTTAGCCTTTTGGCGCGGAAGGGTCGCCTGGAAGCAATCAAGCGCGGGCGCGTTTGGCTGACCACTCGCCAGGCGGTAGCGGAGTATCGGGCATCGATAAAAGGTGCAGGCTCGTAGACAGTGCTTCTCAAAGATTGCATTTCGCGGGGGTGAATATCGGTTTCAGATATATAATTTACTTGCTTTGCGAGTTTTTCTCGCCGGTATCCAAATTATTTTCCATTTACCAGAAGGGACCTTTCATGAACACGACGAAAATTGTCTTTATCGGCGCGGGGAGCATGTCCTTCGGTTTGGCAATGTTCAAGGATGTCTTTTCCAGCCACGAGCTGGCAGGCAGCACGTTAACTCTGGTGGATATCCATCAAGAGAACCTCGCAAGTATGACCCGGCTGGCTGAAAGGATGAACCAACGCTCGGGAGCCGGGTTGAAGATTGAGGCTGTGACGGACTGGAAAAAAGCCCTGCCTGGAGCGGGTTTTGTCGTCAACAGCACAGCCATTGATCGCAACCGGTTGTGGAGGCTGGATTTTGAGGTTCCAAAGAAGTATGGCATCCGGCATACCCTGGGCGAGAATGGCGGACCAGGCGGATTGTTCTTCACGCTGCGCACCCT
>Ga0153915_10003030_pt1 | contig 15346 bp, 11 predicted proteins | sample Opewatmetagenome_2_FD_107003 | JGI IMG/M metagenome (GOLD analysis project Ga0153915, IMG submission 107003) | Freshwater wetland microbial communities from Ohio, USA - Open water 3 Core 3 Depth 3 metaG | ecosystem: Environmental > Aquatic > Freshwater > Wetlands | place: USA: Ohio, Lake Erie...
AAGCGGAGGAAGAGGCTTTGACGCTTGTCGGGATTGGATGGGATGGCGGGTTCATGCGGCACATCGCAACAGGGCCGGCCCGAAGACCGATCTGAGCGCGCAGTGAACTTCCCGGGGCCTGTCGGCGCCGGCCGGTGATCGGGTGATCCCGGGCTTCGTCGCGCGGGAGCCGCAGGGAAGGCGGGTCGAAAATGGAGGATCTTTTCTTCGATACAGAGAAATCAGACTGGGCGCACAGAGGAAGCGCAGAGAGGCCTCCTAGATCCCTGCGGTTCTTGTGTTCCTTGTGGCCAACGTCCCCCTCTGTGTCCTCGGCTCGAGCCCTCTGGTGCTTCCGCACAGGGCCACGGGACTGTGAAGGCGGCGTGGCTTGACTGGATGCGGAAACAGCGAGAGAAGCGTAACCGGTTTCCGGCTGCTACGTCATAATCGTAAGATTTTCAAGTTAATGCAAATAACGTGTTGGCGAGGTACTCTCATCGTGCTCTGCCTGGCGTTCCCGGCGCTGGCCGGAGCGCAGACTGCCGAACTCAAGACCATCAGGCTCAACGAGCCCAACAAGCATCGGGGCCTCCCGGTCATGGAGGCGCTCGCCGTGAGGGCCTCGGCACGGGAGTGGTCGGATCGCGATGTCAGCCTCTAGGATCTCTCGGACCTCTTGTGGGCAGCAAACGGAATTAACCGCCCGGACGGCAGGAAGCGCACGGCGGCGTCGGCCATGAACGCCCAGGATGTCGACATCTACGTGTTCACGAAAGAGGGCGTCTACCTCTACGACGCCGGCCAGCATGCGCTCGCACCCATCGCCGCCGGCGATTTCCGCAATCAGATCGGGATGCGCCCCGGCGGGCAGCCGCGCCCCGCGGGGCAGAAGCCGGAGAATCAGCCGGCGCCGAAGTCCGGCGCGCCTTCAGGTCCGCCGCCCGCCCGTCCGCCGCAATCGCCGGCTCCCGTCGAGCTGGTGCTGGTGTCCGATGCCTCCCGTTTCGGGGGTGGGACGCCCGAGCTGCGGGCCGAATGGGGAGCGATCGACGTCGGGATCGTTTCGCAGAACATCGCGCTCTTCTGCGCGTCGTCGGGGCTGGTCACGCGCCCGCGCGCCTCGGTCAACAAGGAGAAGCTTCCCGGCCTCCTCAGGCTGAAGCCCGGCCAGCGGCCGGTCCTCAACCACCCGGTCGGCTACCCCAAGGAGTAGAGCGGCTGCCGATGGAGACGGCAATCATCTTCTCGCTGGATTGGCCATCGGCCGTGCCCGCCGCCCTGTTCCTGTCGGCGGCCACGTCCGTCGTCATGGCGGGCATCATGCTGCGCCGTTCGCAGCGGGTGGAGGTCGACTGGTTTGCGATGTTCCTCCTGCTTTGCGCGGTCTGGAGCGCCGGCTATGCGCTGGAGATGATCACGCCCCGGCTCGAGGACAAGATGACGTGGATCAAGGTGGAGTACGTCGGGCTGTGTCTCGGCCCGCTATTCTACGCTGCGTCGATCTTCAGGCTCTTCAGCAGCGGGCGGTACCCGTCCCGCAAGGGGCTGTTCTGGCTGAGCGTGGTGCCCGTGCTGATGCTCGTGGCGATGTGCACCAACGAGTGGCACGGGCTGATGTACCGCAACATCTACGTGCTGACGGTGCACGGGATCGGCGTCGTGGGCAAGGAGCGGGGGCCGGCGTATTTCGTGACCATCGCCTACGAGTACTCCCTGCTGCTGACGGCCACGGTCGCGGCGGCGAGGATACTTCTGCGGCATGGCGGCCCGGTCTTCCGCCGCCAGGGGCTCACGCTGCTCGCGGGAATGACGATCCCTTGGCTCGCCAACATCGTGTTCGTCGTGCGCGGCGCCACGGAGATCGATTTCGGGCCGATCGCCATCACCTTCTCGGCGCTCCTGCTCAGCCACGGCCTGTTCCGGCTCGGCATGTTCGACCTCGTGCCGGCGGCGCGCGACGCGGTCTTCGACGGCCTGCGCACGCCTGTGCTCGTCGTCGACAGGCTCGGCCGCGTGGCGGACGTGAACACCGCGGCGCGCTCCCTTTGCGTGCGCGATGCCGTGATCGGCGAGCCGTGGCAGGCGGTGTGGGGGTGTCTGGACGGCTGCCCGGCCGGCATGCCCCTGAGTGTCGACGGACGCTACCGGGTCACCGCCGGCGACCGCACCTACGACCTCCAGTGCCAGCCGGTGGCCTACGGCACGGGCGGCGGGAACGGGCACGGCGGGGCCATCCTCACGCTCCACGACGTCACGCCTTTCATCCTGGCCGAGCGGGCGAACCATGAGCGCGAGCAGGCGCTCGCGACGCTGCACCAGCTCAAGGACACGCTTTTCACCATCATCGCGCACGACCTGCGCGGGCCGTTCAATGCGGTGTTCGGCGTCATCGACACGCTGCGCGACGAGGACATGACCGCCGCCGAGCGCGCCGAACTGCTGGAGCGCCTCAGCGCGAGCTCCCACTCGACGCTGGAACTCCTGGACAACCTGCTTGAATGGGCCCGGTTCCAGTCGGGCCGGCTGCAGTTCCGCCCCGAAGCGGTGGTGATGGACGAATTCCTGGAGGAGAAGCTCGGCCCCTGGGAGACCACGGTCCACCAGAAGCGGGTGACGCTGTGCCGGGAGGTGGCTCCGGGGGTGTCGCTCTGGGCGGACCGCGCGCTGCTCGGCGTGATCGTGCACAACCTGGTCTCGAACGCCCTCAAGTTCACGCCGCGGGGCGGAGTGGTCACTGTCGGCGCCTCGGTCTCGGCCGACGGAGCGCTCGTCTGGGTGCGGGACACGGGCATCGGGATGAACGAGGGGACGCGCACCGCGCTTTTCATGGAGACCCCCGTGCGCTCGCGGCCGGGGACCGAAGGGGAGTCGGGCAGTGGCTTCGGCCTCGTCGTCTGCCGCGATTTCGCCAAGCGCCACGGCGGCCGCATCGAGGTGGAGAGCGCGCCGCAGAAAGGAACCTGCTTCAAGGTGCGGCTGCCTCCGCAGAACCGCCAGCCGTCGGCGAATGCCGCCTGACCGGGGAGGGCCGCCCGGCCGTCAGCGGGGGAGGGCCTCGTCGGCGAGGCCGTAGCGCAGGTTGCGCAGCGAATGGTGGAAGGCGGCGAACCCGCCGCAGTCGGCGATCGCGAGCACGGTGGTGAGCGCGGCTGGGAAGACGTCGGCGCGGGCCGGCGGGAGTCCGGGCACCTGCCTGCGCTGTTCGAGGCTGAGCGCGGCCACCTCGTCGCGCAACGCCCTCAGGGCGCCGACCGCGATGCGCGAAGGGAAGTCGGCCATCGCCCGCCCGTCCCTGGCGGCCAGGATGGCGCGGGCCGTCGTCATCGTGCCGCCCGCGAACACGGCTTCGGCGCCGGCGGGCAGATCGAACCGGAATCCGCTCGAGGCAAGTGCTCCGCGGCAGGCCTCCTCAATGCGAATGAGGCCTGCGGCGCCGAGCGGAGCCGAGGGGTCGTCGACGCACTGTTCGGTGAGCCGGACGCATCCGAGCCGCAGGCTGAGCGACTGCTCGAGCGCGCGGGCGCGGAAGGCGAGGCATTCGAGACTGCCGCCGCCCAGGTCGAACACGTAGAAATCGCTGAGGCCGATCAGTTCGGCATCGGAGATCAGCCCTCGCCCGATCAGGCGGGCCTCCGCGTCGCCGGTCAGGATCCGGATCTCGTGCCCGGTCCGTGCCTGTACGCGGCGGCGGAACTCGGCGCCATTTGCGGCGTCGCGCACGGCGCTGGTGGCCACGAGGACGGTCCGACCGGGCTTGAAGGGCGCGGCGTCGCGCAGAAGCTCTTCGATGGCGGCGAGACCGCGCGCCATGCCCGCCTCGGAGAGCTGCGGGCGGCTGCCGCCGATGCCGGCGCTGATCCGCGCGTCAAGTGCGTGCGACTGCAGGGCTGCGACACCCCCGGCGCCGTCGCGGGTCGCCACGAGCGACTTGATCGAGTTGCTGCCGATGTCGATGACGGAGACGATGCGGTCAGGGTGCACGGGAAGAGAGAGAAGCCGCAGAGCCGCCCGCCTGACAAGCTTTCCGGCGGCGTCTAGAGCTGGAAGCCGGCCGGTGCGATCAGGACCGCGAATTCGCCCTTGAGGCTGGTCTTGGTCAGGCGCATGCAGACGTCGGCGGACGTCCCCACGAGGAAGGTCTCGTGGACCTTGGTGACCTCCTTGGCGATGCAGACGACCCGGTCGGGGCCGAGCGCGGCGAGGATCTCCCCGGCAAGTTTGTCGATGCGATGACAGCTTTCATAGACCGCCAGCGTGTAGGGAAACTCGCGGTGCTTTTCCAAAAACGCGATCCTCGCGGCCGACTTGGGCGGGAGGAACCCGACGAAAAGGAATCCGTTGGTCGGAAGACCGGCGGCGCTGACGACGGCCGTGAGGGCGCACGGTCCGGGCACGGGGACGACCGGCAGGCCGAGCCTGCGGCAGGCGCGGACGACGCGGAACCCGGGATCGCTCAACGCGGGCGTGCCGGCGTCGGAGACGACGGCGACCGACTTGCCCGCGGCGACGAGCGCGGCGAGCCGCTCGGCAGCCTCAGCCTCGTTGTGCTCGTGATACGCGACCAACTCGCGGCGCAGGCCGAGGCGCGTCAGCAAAGCGCCGGTGGTGCGGGTGTCCTCGCAGGCGACCAGGTCGACGGCGCCGAGGATGGCGCGGGCGCGTTCGGTGAGATCGGCGAGGTTGCCGATCGGGGTGGCCACGACATAGAGATGGCCCGGCTGGGGGGTGAGCGACGCGTTGTCCATACGTGGAGCCCGGGATCAGGCAGAGGGGGGCTTGTCGGCCGCCAGTAGGGCGCGGTCCGGCGGAATTAACGACAAAAAAGAGAGTCCGGCCTCTGTGGCCGGACTCCAAAAAAATGGCGGCAAACCGCCGGCTATGCTCCCGATCCGGGCGGCCTTACTGGCCCATGCCCATCCCGGGGACACGTCCCTCCCATGAGGCGGGCCGGTTCCAGGGGATCGAGGAATCCGTCTTGGGCTCAATGCAGCCGGCGAAGAGCGAGGCCACGGCGAGGGCTAGCAAGGCAACAAGCAATCGTTTCTTGGCGACGTTCATGGAGAGGCGTTTTGGCGTTCCGGGGAAAAGTCTGCACCAGTTGACAACGAGGTCGAGCCGAGATCAAGCGCTGTTCGCTGGAAAATCGGCGAGCTCGCCGAGGGCGCGCTCCTTGGGACGCCTTCGGCGCGCAAAGGTTCCACGGGGCCATGCGGGCGGGGAAGGCAAACAAGAGTGGAACTGGTGTCTCTGAATCGGGTCTCGCCATGCATTCCAGGCCGGACAAGATCGGGGACAACCTCCTGGCGAACCCCTCGATTCCAGCCGCCCCCTTTCCCCCATGAGCTTGATGACCAGACGTTCCTTTATGAAGACAGCCGCTGCCGGTGCGGCCGCTCTCACCGTTTTGCCCCGGGGCCTGCGTGCGGCGGGGGCGGCGCCTGAGCTCATGACCGGCTATTTTGAGCGGGAGTTCGGAATCGACGACACCCTGTGCCGGCAGGTGCTCGCCCGCGCCCTGGGCAAGGGGGGAGACTATGCCGATCTCTATTTCGAGCATGCGCTCAACAACCGGCTGGTCCTTGAAGATGGCAAGGTCAACCGGGCCTACGGGGAGGTTTTGCTGGGGGTTGGGATCCGGACGGTCAAGGGCGACCAGATCGGTTACGGCTTTTCCCAAGACCTGACTGCAGCAGCGATGCTTGCGGCGGCGGAGGTTGCATCGACGATCGCCAGCGGCAGAGGCGCAGCAGCACCCTTGGGAGGATGGGCGGCCCCGAAAATGAGCGACCGCTATCCGCTGACGAGGCTGTACGGGAAGGTTCCGTTGGAGGAGAAACGGCGCCTGGTCCAGACAGTGAACGACGCCTGCTTTGCCCGGTCTCCCCTTGTGACGAAGGTGAACGGCTCGATCTACGACGAACAGAAGCGGATCCTGGTTGTGACGAGCGACGGCACGAAGGCGGAGGATCTGCAGCCGCTGACCTACCTCGGCGTGTCGGTGACCGCCGAGAGGAACGGCAAACGTGAACGCGCTTCCTGGAATCTCGGCGGACGGCGCGATTTCGCGTATTACACGCCGGAGGTGCTCGACGAACTCGTTCGGACCGCGGTCGACCGGGCGGTCATCCTGTTCGAGGCGCGGCAGCCTCCCGCCGGGGAGATGCCGGTCGTGCTCGGCCCCGGCATCACGGGCATCCTTCTCCACGAGGCCATCGGCCACGGGATGGAGGCCGATTTCAACCGCAAGAAGGTCTCGACTTATTGCACCATGCTCGGCCGGAAGGTGGCCGAGCCGGAGGTGACGATCATTGACGATGCCACGGAGCCCAACCTCGCCGGCTCGCTCAACATCGACGACGAGGGCACGCCCGGGCAGCGCACCGTGCTCGTCGATAGGGGAATTCTCACCAGCTACATGCACGACAATATCTCGGCGCGGCACTACGGGGTCGCCCCCACGGGCAACGGGCGGCGCGAGAGCTACCAGCACTACGTGCTGCCGCGGATGCGCAACACGTACATGCTCCCGGGCCCGGCGACGCCGGAGGAGGTGATCCGGAGCGTCCCGAGGGGATTGTACATCGAGGACGTCAGCAACGGCCAGGTGTCCATCGGTCAGGGCGATTTCGCCTTCTACGTCTCGCAGGGGCGCCTCATCGAGGGGGGAAGGCTCACGGCACCCGTCAAGGACGTGAACATCATGGGCAATGGGCCGAAGATGCTCGCCAGCATCACCATGGTCTCAAACGACCTCGCGATGTACCAGGGCGGCGCCGGGCAGTGCGGAAAGGGCGGGCAGGGCGTGACGGTGGGATTCGGGCTTCCGACGGTGCTCGTGAAGTCGATGACGGTGGGCGGATCGAAAGCCTGAAGGCGAGGAGGAGAAACACCATGAACCGAGAGATGTTCGATCTTGCTTTCCAGACGCTGGAGATGGCGAAGACCGCCGGCGCCGACCAGTGCCGCGTGGCGATCAACCGGGACCGGTCGGTCGAGATCAGCTACCGCGACCACCAGGTGGAGACGATCAAGGAGGCGGGCACCCGCGGGCTATTCCTCGAGGTCTTCGTGAACAACCGCTACTCCTCGCAGTACACGTCGGACCTCCGTCCCGCGGAGCTGAAAGGGTTCGTCGTTCAGGCGATCGCAACCACGAGACTCCTGGAAGAGGATCCTTTCAGGACCCTGCCGGATCCCCGGTATTACGAGGGGCGGGCGCCTGTGGATCTGAAGCGATCGGATCCGGCCTTCTCCTCGCTATCGACGGAGCAGATGCATGAGATCGCCCGGGATGTCGGCGAAGCCGCCCAGGCAAAGGCGGGGCCGAGAATGATCTCGGTGACCTCGTCGTGCGCGAAAAGCTGGAGCGAGAATGTCCGGCTCTCAAGCAACGGGTTCGAAGGCGGCGAGGAGAATACCTGCTTCAGTTCCGGCGCCTCGATCTCGCTGCAGGATGAGGGAGACCGCCGGCCCTGCGGAGACCATTTTGCCGAGGTGAGCACGCGGGCGGAGTTGCCCCCGGCGGAGGCGATCGGCGCCGAGGCCGCGCAGCGGTCGCTGGACCTGCTCGGGGCGAAGAAGGTGAAGACCGAGACACTGCCTGTGATCGTCGAGAACCGGAGCGTGCCGCGGCTCCTGGGCGGCCTGGTCGCGGCGATGTCCGGAGCGAGCCTGCAGCAGAAACAGTCGTTTCTGATGGGCAAGAAGGGACAGGCGATTGCGAGCGAGCGCTTCACGCTCGTGGACGATCCGTTCATCCCCGGAGGCTTCGGAAGCCGGCTCTTCGACGGCGATGGTTTTCCCGCCCGCCGGAGGATGATGGTCGATGCCGGCGTGCTGCGGGACTACTACATTAGCTGGTACTACAGCCGTAAGCTCGGATGCGAGCCGACGAGCGGCGGCGCGTCGAATCTCGTGATCGCGCCCGGCTCCCGTTCGGTTGCCGAGATCATGAAGAGCCTCGGCCGCGGTGTGCTGGTCCGCGAATTCATCGGCGGCAACTCCAACTCCACGACGGGCGACATGTCGGTCGGGATCGTCGGGACGCTGTTTGCGAATGGTGTGCCGACACAGCCCATCGCCGAGATGAACATCGCCGCGAACCACCTCCAGCTCTGGTCGAGAGTGGCCGAGGTGGCGAACGATCCGTGGCTGTACTCGTCGCGGCGCACGCCGAGCGTCGTCTTCCGGGACGTGGTCGTTTCGGGAATCTAGCCCGGCAGTTGTCTCAGGCGGCCCGCGGGCGACACTGCGCCCGCCGCGGAATCACCGGGCGGTGAAGGTCGACTCCCACCAGGGGGCGGCGGGGGTCTTCACGACGCCGGTGGCCGGATTGGCCGCGAGGTGCTCGAGAATCTTGAATACCAGCTCGGTCTGCCCGGCGGCGCCGATCTTCTCCGCGATGGTCTCGGCAGTGAGGCCCGCGCCCGGGGAGGCGCGGAGGGCGGCGACGATCTTGAGCTTGAGGGCGATGACGCCTCCGGCGGCTTTCTTGCCCGCCTCGACGCCCGGCTGGTGATAGGCATTGATACCGATCAGCGAGGCGTACAGACCGACCACGCGCTCGTAGAGGGCGATGAGCATGCCGATCGTGCGGGGGGAGACCTCGGAAATCGTGAGGGTGACCGAGTGCCGGTTCTTCTCGGATAGCGCATCGCGGGTGCCGAGCAGGAACCCCTGGAGGTAGTCGCCGCTCGTGAGGCCGCCCGCCTCGACCTCGAGGCTGCCGCCGGCGCGGTCGCGCAGCACCTCGATGAAGGTGACGAAGAAGTTGGCAACGCCCTCGCGGAGCTGCTGCACGTAGGCGTGCTGGTCGGTGGAGCCCTTGTTGCCGTAGACGGCGATGCCCTGGTTGACCACGCGGCCCTGGAGGTCGAGTTCCTTGCCGAGCGACTCCATCACGAGCTGCTGCAGGTAGCGCGAGAAGAGCAGGAGGCGGTCCTTGTAGGGCAGCACGACCATGTCGCGCGAGCCGCGGCCATCGGTGGCCCAGAACCAGGCGGCGGCGAGTAGCGCGGCCGGGTTGTCTTTCAGGGAAGGTTTCCGGGTGACAGCGTCCATCGCCGCGGCGCCCGCGAGCATCGCGTCGATCTTGATGCCCTGCAGGGCGGCGGGAAGCAGGCCGACCGCGCAGAGCTCGGAGGTGCGGCCGCCGACCCAGTCCCACATCGGGAAACGGGCGAGCCAGCCTTCGGCTTCGGCGGTCTTGTCGAGCCTCGAGCCGGCCCCGGTCACCGCGACGAAATGCTTCGGATAATCAAGCCCGGCGGCCTTGAACGCCGCGGCGGCCTCGAGCATCCCGTTGCGGGTCTCGACGGTGCCGCCGGACTTCGAGATGACGAGCACCAGCGTGCGCTTGAGCTGGGAGCCGATCTCCTTGAGGACGAGATCCATCCCGTCCGGGTCGGTGTTGTCGAAGAAGTGGACGCGCATGCGGTCGGGTCCGGCCTTGAGGCGGCCGAGAGCCTGGGCGACGAATTGCGGGCCGAGCGCGGAGCCGCCGATGCCGACGACGAGCAGCTCGCGGAACTTGCCGGCCGGGCCGGCGATCTCGCTGCGGTGCACCTTGGCGGCGAATTCCCCGATCGCGGCCAGCGTCGAGGTGACGGCGGCGGCGATCTCGGGCGTCGGGGCGAGCTCGGGCGCGCGGAGCCAGTAGTGGCCGACCATGCGCTGCTCGTCCGGGTTGGCGATCGCACCCTTCTCGAGGGCGGCCATCGCGGAGAAGGCCTCGGCGAACTTCGGCTCGAGCGACGCGAGGTAGCCGTCCGGGATCGGAAGCCGGCTCAGGTCGAGCGCGAAACCGAGCTTGGGATACTGGTGGCAGGACTCCTTGAAACGGGACCAGGTCATGGCGGAATTTTCAGCCGCCGCCCGGCGCTTGGCGAATGCAAAAAGGCGGCGTTCACATGACCGCCGCCGGTCTTGCACGGTGCGTCCTCAGCCAACTGTCCGGGTGGCGATCTCAGGCCGATGTCTCTTGCTGATACCAGGGTTGGTCGCAGAGGTTCTGATAGCGCGCGGGATCGCGGTTCCTTTCCGGCACCAGACCGGAGATCGTTGCTTGATGGTTCTTGGCATTGATGACTTTGATGTATCCGCCCTCCGGGATAAAAAACGGGCCATTGATCGCCGCGGCGCCAATCTCATATTCAGGCGCGCTCGTCTTGTTTTCGGCCGAGAAATAGAGACTGAACGAGATCACCCCCGAAGGCATCGAGAGGTAGGTGACGAGAAAAGGCCCCCAGTATTTTTTCCCGATGGGGTCCGTGGTTCCGGTATAGTCGGTGTAATGAAATACGAGTTCACGCGAAGGAAACACCTTCGGCTGGTAGGTTGATTCGGGAGGCATGATTTACCTGTATTTTGGAGTTCAGCGGCATTCTAGAGCTCGGACCGTGGCGCCTGGAATTGATCAGGACGCGTGAGCTCGAAAATGGTGGAATCGCAGGTTGTCGTCTCCAGGACGAGATCGGTTCCGGTTCCGCTCAGGGGACCTTGGGGGATGGCGCTGCGTAGGTCTGGAGTAGTTGCAGCGCATTCTTGGTCTGGTCGATGCCGGCAGCCCACATGAAGAGGGTGAAGTAGTCCTGATAGGAGCCGAACGAAGGGTTCTTTCCGTAGAAGGTGGCGAGGCCGGTGGCGACCGCGACGGCACCCGCGAGCAGGAGCGAGAAGAGCTCGACGCGGCCGACGCCCTTCTGCCAGGCGAAATCGGCCGAAGGGGCGATGCTGACGTCAATCTCGGGAGCCTTTACAGGCTCGCCTTTCCAGTGGATCTCGACGGAAACGGTGAGTTTGCCGGGGCCCTCAGTGTATTCGATCATCTCAGGCACATCCGTCTCAAACTCTGAATGGCGGATAGTCCCGGAGCCGTTGTCCCGCTGGCATGACCACTTGAATTTCAAGCCGTGGGAGAAGAGGTAGGTTTTGTCGAGTTGCGCGTCTCCCGTTGCGACCGAGAAAACGAGCGGCTTGTATGCCTCAAGCGGATCCGGGCCCCCCATCGATCGCGGAGGAAGGATCTTGAGCCTTGAACCTTCGCCGGCCTGTCTGATGCGATCCCACGCAAGGGTGTCGGCCAAATCGAAGATCTCATCGAGGGGAGGCTTCTTTTCCTGAAGCGCGACGAGCTTGTCGAAATCGTCCTTGATCCTCCGGCGTTCCCAAAGGATCTTCAGGCGGGCGTAGTCGCCCTCGCGAGCCATCCGTCCATTCATGTCCTTGGGCTCCGCCGGATCCTCCAGCTTGTCGATCAGCGATTGAACGACGGGGCGCTGGTCCTGGGCAATGTCGCCGGCGTTGACCAGCTGGACCAGATCGGCGGAGATTAGCTTTACCTGAGCCCAATAGAACTCTGGGCGGCGATTGGGATCAATCCAGCCTTCAAGTTCGACGAGCTTCGCCCGGAACTGAGCGGCCGACGCATCGTCGATGGCGTGCGGCTCGATCTGGCCGACAATATGGTTGATCGCGGCCCGGGCGCGCACGGAGACCAAGGGCTCAAGCTTGTCGCAGGATGTCCTGAGCTTTCTCACCCGGTCGAGGAGTTCAATCAGGATCGCCGCCTTGTTGAGGCGGCCATCGATGACATCGAGCCCCGTGAGCCATTTGCGGCGGCTGAGCTCCATGCTCTGGAGAAGGGTCGATCGCACCCAGATCACAGGCAGGATGGAGGGCTCGGTGCTCAACCAGGCCCTGTGGAGGTCGAGCACGCGTTTCTGGAGGGTGTACCGGGATCGCTGGTGCCCGATCAGCTTTGTCGCGATGGCCGACACGAACAGCCCCAAGAGCAGGACGAGGACAGGCTTCCACTCCGGATCGCGGACGCGCAGCACGAGGTTCAGCTTCTGATCGTCGTCCTGAATCGAATCGGTGGCGGCGAATCGAAGGGTCACGTTGTATTCCCCCGCCTCGAGGTCATGGGGCGTGATTGCGACCGCGGCTGTCTTGCCTGCCTCGATTGTCCGGTCGGGGGCCGTCCCTGAAGTGCGCGTGAAATCGGCGGCAAGCTGTCCGTTGAACTCGAAGGCCAGGTTCTGCTCCAGGTCGAAGCGCCCGCCCGGTGCGGCGGCGGTCGACTCAAGCCGCACGGTAATTCCGTGGAGGTCCCAGGCGCCGGATTTCTCGCGCAGCCGGACGGTGAAAGTGGAGCCGGCGCAGGCATCTCCGCCGAACCAGGGAAGCTTCAGCTCGAGCGGCACCATCTTCCGATCGATGACCAGAGTGCCGACCTGCCGGATGGCCGAGCGGCTGAGCGCGATGCGCCAGATCTTGGGCTCCTTGCCGGCGACTGTGAGGACGAGCGAGCCGCGGTACTTGCCCGCGGTCGGGAGATTCGGCGCGGAGAGCTGGGCGGCAATCACGGCAGCAGACGCGACGATGCCGTGGTGCTCCGTCCTCGCTTCGGGGATCCCCGCGATGACAAGAGTGGGCTGAACCAGACTCCCCTGGTCGTCAGAAAATTGGGTGAGCCAAAGGTCGATCGCAGGCGCGGGGTCGGCCGGCTTGGACTGGAGGATGGTGAAGGGGATCCTCCCGCTCTTGGGGACGGACAGGGTGATCTCGGGAGCGTCTCCACCCACGAGATCGAGGGTGAACGACGGCGATTCGGCGGCTGGACTCGCCCAGGCATACTGGCCGATCGCCAGGAGGGGGAGGAGGCGGAAAAGTTTCACAGGAGCTGGGGTGGGGTTGGGTTTGCAGGCGATGACGAGCCGGTTCCACGGCCGAAGCCGTGCAGCCCGGTGATGATGCGGAGCGGGCTGGTGGTTTTCAGAATTGCGAAAAACGCTGGTGGAACAACAGGGCGTTCCACTCAAATTAGGCTAGGGGAGAGAGCTTCCTTCGCACATTCAGCGCGGGGTAGGCCAGGACTTACGCGGAGGCGACAGAGAAACGCGCACCGATTGACTCCACTGGCGGAACGGGGTGATTTTTCCGGTTCTGATACGGTCAGCTGGCGGAGAGGGGGGGATTCGAACCCCCGGTACAGAATTAACCGTACAACGGTTTAGCAAACCGCTGCCATAAGCCACTCGGCCACCTCTCCGGAAGTGGGTTTTGAAGGAAAGCCGGCTCGGGGGTGAGTGCAAGGCCGTTTTTCGGCCCGCGCCGGAGAAAACTCTGTCAGGGCAGGATGTCCTTGAGCGGATCGGCGGGGAGGGCAGGAAGGGCCGTGCGAAGATGACGGCGATAGACCTCGGGCGCGCGCATCGCCGGGATGAGCGCCTGGACGCGATAGTACTGCAGCGCAAACCAGAGGCGGACAAACCGGCTGCGGAAGCGATAGCGGCTGCCGACCTTCTCCAAGAGAGCCTGGTCCCCGCGAAGCGCCGTCGCGAGAGCGCGCTCGACGTCTCCCGGATGGCGGATGCCCGCAAAGACCATGAATTCCCCGGTCGCCGCGCCGACATGCTCCAGAAAGGCGACTGCGAAGACCAGGCGCCGCTGTTTGACCGTCAGGTCCGACATCCATTTCTCGGCATAGGGGGTGAGATCGCGAAGCACCTTGGCGAGCGCGTGCTGGACGGTCATCGAGGACGCCGGCCCCGATCCGGCGAGGTGCTCGATCCATGTCTCGTAACCGAGGAGCTGGACGTCGTTCGGCGATTCGCCGGCGATCGCGGGGATCAGCGCGGCGGCGCCGGGATCGATGCCCTTGTCCCGCGCGAACTGGGTCAGGATGAAATCGCGGAGAACTTCCGGCGGGATCGGCTCCACAGCGAGGAGCGGGGCGTGCTCATAGAGAGGGGACCGGTCGGCGGTGAAGAGGAGGGCAAAGGAGTCCCGCGCGCTGCCGGCGAAAAACACGGGCGTCTTCGCCATCTGCTGGATCTCGTCGCGGAGGATCGCCAGCGCCGCATTCCCGACGGCGGGCGGAAGGCAGTCCCGGAGATCCTGGAGTTCGTCGATGAAGAGCGCCATCGGCGCCCGGGAGGCGGCATCGCGGATGTAGCCGAACGCGCGCTTCAGGTGGTCGGCCTGGAGTCCGAGCGAGGCCTTGATCTCGAGCCCCGCCATGCCCGCACGGATTCCGCGGAGCTCGACGCCCGTCTCGCGAAGCCAGGGGACCAGCCGGCGGGCGACCGGGCTGCGTTCCCGCAGGAAACGCTCAAGATCCGCGACCGTGCGCATCACCACGTCGGGAAGATCGAGCACCTCGTGGTAGTTGAGGCGGAGCATGGGAACCCTGGCCGCCTGCAGCGTCCGCTGGACCAGGGAGCTCTTGCCCATGCGGCGGTCGCCGACGAGGGCGAGGCGGCCGTTGTCGCGGATGGCCTGTCGCACCCGCTCCTCGAGCGCGGGGCGGGGGCAGGCCGCGTCGCTGGCGGTGAGCACGCGGCCGTAGACAAAGGGATTCTTTGCGGGGGCGGTGGAGGGCATGAACCGATGGGTTGATAAAAAGGTCAATAAAACTTGACACTTTTGTCAAGGCCCGCCGCCCCGCAGAACCGCATTGCCTGGAGGGGGAAAACGGACACGGTGGCAGGACGGTCCGCCGTCTCCTCCCGTGAGGAGCGGCGGGCGCCTCAATACGTCGTTCCATGATCTCTGCAAACACCCGCAGCGCACCCCTCGTTTTCGCGTGCCTTTGCCTGGCGTTCGCCACCGGCCGGGGCCAGGAGAAGAAAGCCGACTCCGCGCCTCCGCCGCCTCCGGCCGAGACGGCTCCAATCCAGGCCGCCCCGCTCGATCCTAAGCTGCCGACCCTCTTCATTGCGGGCGACTCGACGGCGGCGAGCAACGACGGGACGCTGATCGGCTGGGGCGTCGTATTCCCGAGCTTCTTCGACACGTCGAAGATCAATGTCGCCAACCGGGCGCGCAGCGGGCGCAGCAGCCGCACCTTCATCACCGAGGGGCACTGGGAAAAGCTGCTCGCGGACGTGAAGACCGGCGACACCGTGCTCATCCAGATGGGGCACAACGACGGCGGCGCGATCAACGAGGAGCCGCCCGAGTCGAAGCGCCCGGTGCGGGCGCGCGGCTCGCTGCCCGGCCTTGGCGAGGAGACGAAGGAGATCGACAACATCATCACGAAGAAGCACGAGGTCGTGCACACCTACGGCTGGTACCTGCGGAAGATGATCAACGAGGCGCGCTCGAGGGGGGCGACGCCGATCGTGCTTTCGCTGACGGTCCGCAACATCTGGGCTGACGGGAAAGTGGAGCGCGGCAACGGGGATTTCGGGAAGCTCGCCGCCGCGATCGCGAAGAGCGAGGGCGTGGCCTTCATCGACCTCACGGCGATCATTGCCGCCCAGTACGACAAGATGGGCGAGGAGACCGTGAGGAAGCTCTTTCCCAAGGACCACACGCATACCAACGCCGCGGGCGCCGAGCTCAACGCGGCCTCGGTCGT
>Ga0153915_10003031_pt1 | contig 15341 bp, 15 predicted proteins | sample Opewatmetagenome_2_FD_107003 | JGI IMG/M metagenome (GOLD analysis project Ga0153915, IMG submission 107003) | Freshwater wetland microbial communities from Ohio, USA - Open water 3 Core 3 Depth 3 metaG | ecosystem: Environmental > Aquatic > Freshwater > Wetlands | place: USA: Ohio, Lake Erie...
CAGGGTGATAATTCCCGCGATCGGAAAGGTGAGTGAACGATGAGGGGTGGGAAAAGAGGGATGACTCTGGTGCGGGCTCCCCCGTCAATTCCAGGTTGCACTGAGCGGGGACATCCTTAATGGTGGAACCTGGACAGCAACTCCCGGGCGGCGGCGATGTGCCGGCTCCCGCCCGCCTCCGCCGGGGAACCATGGCCCGGGAACAGCCCCCGCACGTCGAGAGCAGCCAGCCGCTCCAGCGAGTGCCGCAGTGCAGCCTCGTCCCCGCCGGGGAGGTCGGTGCGGCCGAAGCCCCCATCAGAAAAAACCGTGTCGCCCGAGATCAGGTCGTGGCCTGCTTCGTCATACAGGCAGATCCCACCGGGGGTATGGCCGGGGGTGTGGATCACCCGCAGTCCGCCCACCCGGTCCCCGTCCCGGAGCAGCCGGTGGGCGGGTGCGGGCGGAGCCCGCTCGCCGAAGAACATGGCAGCCGAGAGGAGGTCGCTCGCGAGCCCCGGGGCATCGGCGGCGTGGATGCAGACCTCGGCCCCGGTCATGTTCCGGATCTCGGGCAGGCGGGCGGTGTGGTCGTAGTGGCAGTGGGTGAGGACAATCACCTCGATCTCTCCTGCAAAGGGCCGGATCTGCAGGGGGGAGACCCCTGCATCGACCAGGACGTGGTGGTGGAGGTAGGAGTTGGCGGCGATCCCGCTCCCGGGGATCCATCTGACGGGCATGAGGAATAATAAGGACTGCCGGCACATGGATGTTATGCAATCCCTGATCCGGGAGTGCCGTTCGGGAATTCCGGACATGGTCCGGGCCGGAGCCGCAGCCGAAGGGATCGACCCCGCTGCCCTGGCACGGGCCGTGGCCGCCGGCCGGGTCGTGATCCCGGTCAATCCCCGGCGGACCGCCCCTCCCTGCCCCATCGGCGAGGGGTGCCGGGTCAGGGTGAACGTGAACGTGGGCACCTCCGGCATCCTCTGCGACGAGGGTCTTGAGGTGGAGAAGGCGAAGGCCGCTCTCGCCTGCGGGGCCGACACCCTGATGGACCTCTCCACCGCCGGCGACCTGCGGAACCTCAGGAAACGGATCCTCACCCTCCCTGCACCGGTCGGCACCGTCCCGGTGTACGAGGCGGTCCGGCGGGCAGGCTCCGCCGCTGACGTCGATGCGGACTGCCTCTTCCGGGTGATCAGGGATCACTGCCACGATGGCGTGGACTTCCTGACGCTCCACTGCGGGGTGAACCGGGAGGCGCTGGAAGCCCTGAAAGCAGACCCCCGGATCATGGGGGTCGTCTCCCGGGGCGGGGCCTTCCACCTGGCCATGATGGTGCAGCGGGGGGAGGAGAATCCCCTCTCTGCCGAATTCGAGTACCTGCTGGAGATCCTGGCGGACGAGGGTGTCGTGATCTCCCTTGGCGACGGAATGCGCCCGGGGGCCCTCGTGGATGCCGAGCGACTGGCCAAGACCACCGAGTACCTGACGGTGGGCCGCCTGGCAAAGCGCGCCATGGCCGCGGGAGTCCAGCGGATGATAGAGGGGCCGGGGCACATCCCGCTCGGGCAGATCGGGCACAACATCCTGACGATCAAGGAGGTGACGGATCATGCCCCCCTGTACCTGCTGGGGCCGCTTGTCACCGATCTCGCGCCCGGCTACGACCACGTGGTTGCTGCCATCGGCGGGGCTGTGGCCTGCATGCACGGTGCCGACTTCCTCTGCATGGTTTCCCCCTCCGAGCACCTGGCCCTCCCCCGGATCGAGGACATCGTGGAAGGGACCCGGGTCACGAAGATCGCGGCCCACATCGGCGACACGATGCGCCGCCCGCAGGCCCTCTGGGAGCCACGGGAGCGGGCCATGGCCGAGGCCCGGCGGGCGCTGGACTGGGAGCGGCAGTTCACCTGCGCCCTCTATGCCGACCCTGCCCGGAAGATCCATGCCCGCGACGGGGATCTCGACACCTGCTCCATGTGCGGCGAACTCTGCGCCGTGAAGATGATCAGGGAACTGTTTGAGAAGGAAGGTACGGCCGGGAAGGAATAGACGTTCCTGGTGTTCACATCCCTGTTCCAGGTTCTCCCAAAGGCACCCTCCTTTCGCATCCTCCGATGGAAGGGGCTATCCTCCCGGGGGAGGGGCCGGGAGGGGGTCTCCCCCTCCCGCGCCTATTCGGATGAAGGACAGTATCGAAAAAGCGGTTATACTTATATCTTGATTGTGTACCGGGAACTTTCAGGTGTACTACGAGTATTCGGGAGGGGGCATTGCCCCCTCCCGTGCCCTCCCCCCGGTGGATGAGGGGATCTATCGGTTGTTCATCCGAGAGGCCAGGAAGTGTAATATTTACTTCCCGAACCTGCGAAAAGGAGAGAGAAAAAGGCCAGATTATTTCATCAGTTTCAGGATCCGGATGGCGAGGAGCGCCGCGTTCTCCCCCCCATCCAGTGCCACGCAGGCCACCGGCACCCCCTTCGGCATCTGGGCGATGGAGAGGAGGGAGTCAAAGCCCCCCAGTTTCCCGCTCACCGGCACGCCAATGACGGGCTTATCCGTCTTGGAGGCGATGACGCCGGGGAGGGCAGCGGACATCCCCGCAACGGCGATGAAGATCTTCGCCCTGCTCTTCTTCAGGAAGGCATCCAGCTTCTCGGGATCCCGGTGGGCCGAGATCACATGATGCTCGTAGGTGATCTTGTGCTCGTCCAGGATCTTCGTGACCTTTTCAACGATGTGGGCGTCGGAGGTGGAACCGGAGATGATGGCGATGGGTGCGGGCATGGATCAATCCTACTGATACCTAACGGTCCATTTCCTAAATATGTAACCCTTTTCTCCCCCCGTACTATTCTTTCACATATTTCTCGATATCCGGATATTTACTCTTGAGATTCTCATAGACGAGATGTCTGTTATCAACATTATCCATGACATATTTATAAACAGATTCGCAGAATTCATCATAACTCGGACTATAAATGGGGGAATCGCTCGGATTTCTTAGATATTTCACCACGTTACGGATATATCTCACCTCATTCAGGGCCGTGTAGCTCTTCCCTCCGGTCAGGGGGTATATGCTCCAATACCATGAAGCTACAGGTTCATCGTCAATGTAATTTCCGTTTTCATCAGTGGCTTCAATGTAATGGTACTCATTATCATCACCGAGAATTCCGAGGGCAAGGTGACCGGGTCGTCTGAGGAGGCAGACACCATAGCCTTCGCGGGAGAGGATCCCGGCGAGAAGCAGGGATTTATCATCGCAATCACCCTGGCTACTTGCGACCAGATCGACAGGATATTTTGGATATTCAAGATCCTCAAGATAATGGAATGATCGCTGGACAGATGCGATCATCAATTCCACATATTCATCGTCATCAAGATAGTGTGTATCCCTGATATGACGCAACTTTTCGATAATACTGTCATAGGTGGCCTCCTGGGCAGGATCGAATATCATCTCCTTGTATAATTCGGTGAGGTATTCGCCGAAATCATTAAATTTTGGTATTCTGGCTGATTTGTTATTAATATCATAGACCCTCATCGACAATTTTATCCTCTTGGCATCCGTCCATGTGACATAGCTGAAACGGGGTTCGACAGTATGTTGCTTTTGCCGGAACAGGAATGAATATTCTGTACTCCTGTCTGCTTTGCCAGTTTTCAGAAAAGGTAATATTCTTTGGTTTTCCACCGGACTCGGTTCTGGCTGGGGTATCCCTGTCTCCATTGGTTTTTCGGATGTTGAGGCCGGTGATTGGGTATTTTGCACTGTTTCATTGTTAAAGGCAGGCGTGAGTGCGGATTCCAGAGTGGTATCGAGAGGGGTGGTGGTTACAATGGAAGGATGTAAATCTGAGAGCCCGGTACCAGCGGCGGAGGTATCCCGCTGGATGCAACCAGATACCAAAACTAAAAAAATAAAAATGAGATATATATGAGAATTTTTCAACATCATATTTATTATTGTCACATTATTCGACATATAAAAATAACGAAATAAGAAATTTCTCAGGGCAGATGGTCTCTTTATGTGTTACTATTTGTCCTCAACTTTATTTTCCATCGCCTTTTCCGCCACCTTCTTCTCCCCCCGCCACCCATACAGTAACCGCTGATCCCCATGGAAAAGGAACCCCTCCTGATGATCCCCGGGCCGGTGCCGATGCCCGAGCGGGTGCGCTACGCCATGCTCAGACAGGCCATCAACCACCGCGGGCCGGAGTTCGGGGCCGTGTACGCCGATATCGTCCGCGTGCTCCGCATGTTCTTCGGAACCACGAATGACCTCTTCGTCCTCTCCGGCTCCGGCACCGCCGCCATGGAGGCGGCCATCGGGAACTTCGGGGCCGGGCGGAAGATCGTGTCGCTTGTGAACGGCAAGTTCGGGGAGCGGCTGGGTAAGATCGGGCAGCGCTACGGTACGGTGCAGGTGCTGAACAGCGAGTGGGGCACACCCCTGGACCTGGCCGGCCTTGAGAAGGCGCTTGCAGCGGGCGCGGAGATGGTCACCTTCGTCCACAATGAGACCTCTGCCGGTATTAAAAATCCCGCGGCCGAGATCGCAAAGATGGCGAAGGGGCATGGGGCCCTCGTGGTCATGGACGGGATCACCTCCATCGGCGGGGATGAGGTGAAGGTAGATGCCTGGGGCGTGGACGTGGCCTTCATGGGGTCGCAGAAGTGCTTCGCCGCACCGGCCGGGCTCTCCGCCATCTCGGTTTCGAAACAGGCCTGGGAGGTGCTCTCCGAGCGGCGCCCCTACTACCTGGATCTGGCCGCGTACCGGAAGAGCGCCGGCTCCACACCGATGGAGACTCCCTATACCCCGGCGGTGGCGCTGTTCCTGGCGCTCCGGGAGGCGCTGCTCATCGCGGAAGCGGAGGGCGTGGAGGCGCGGATCGCCCGGCACCGGAAGATGGCGGATGCGGTCCGGGCGGCAGTGGGCGCGTGGGGTCTCCCGCTCTTCCCGAAGACCGATGCCCTGCACGCGTACTCCACTACCGCTACCGCGGTGAGCGTTCCCGCGGGAGTGAACGAGAAAGAGCTGCGCAGCGCGGTGAAGATGATGGGGATCGAGATCGCCGGCGGCCAGGACCACCTGAAGGGGAAGATCTTCCGGATCGGCCACATGGGCGCGGTGGGGGCGCCGGAGATCCTGGCCGCGCTGGCCGCCACCGAGTACGGCCTGGGGAAGGCCGGCTGGAAGGTGAAGGGGAACGGCGTTGCGGCTGCCTGCGGGAGGCTGGCATGAAGATCGGGATCGCGGATACCACCTTCGCCCGGGTGAACATGGGGAAGATCGCCATCGACGAGATCAAGAGGCACACTTCGGTGGCCATCGAGCGGTATACCGTGCCCGGGATAAAGGACCTGCCTGTGGCCTGCAAGAAGCTGATCGACGAGCGGAACTGCAATCTCGTCATGGCGCTCGGCATGCCCGGCGGGGTGGAGAAGGACAAGTGGTGTGCCCACGAGGCCTCGCAGGGCCTGATCCAGGTGCAGATCCTGACGAACACCCATATCATCGAGGTCTTTGTCCACGAGGACGAGGCAAAGGACGGGAAGGAACTCGCCTGGCTCGCGGAGCAGCGGACCCGGGAGCATGCGGTGAACGCGGTCCTGCTCCTGACCCACCCGAAGGAGCTGGAGAAACTGGCAGGCACCGGCCAGCGGCAGGGGTTCCCGGACGCCGGGCCGGCCCGCGAGTGAGCGGTCCAGTTCCCAATCTCTGGGAAGACACCGAACGGCCCACTATCCTCACGGGGGAGGGACCGGGAGGGGGTTTCCCCCTCCCGTCTGTCATGTCATTTTCCTTCTTTTCAGGTCGGGTACACGATATCCGGTCCGGTGAGACGCTCGATGTTCGGTTATTTTCTAACCCTCGTACCAGGCGGGTTCATGGACATGGTGCGGGAGGGGGCTTTCGCCCCCTCCCGGCCCCTCCCACGAGAGGATGGACGGTTGGGCGGTTTTTCATCCTCCGGGTACCTGCGGCGGCAGGAAACCGGCGGGGGATGCCCACGCGGCGGGGGCGGCGGGCCCCCAAGAGCGTCTCAGTAGTAATCCGCACATGCATGATGCTGCCATGTTTCGATCAATGAAAACATCAGCAGTTGCGGCGGGCGGGTTTATATGGGGCAAGGGAGAAATACCGGGAAGAGGACGGATATGGCAATAAAACTCGGATTTGTGGTGGCAGAGTTCAACCGCGACATCACCTACCTGATGGAGATCGAGGGGAGAGAGCACGCGAAGTTCCTGGGGGCCGAGGTGACGGAGACCCTCTACGTGCCGGGCACCTTTGACGTCCCGATGGCGGTGAAGAAGATGCTCGCAGGGAAGAAGGTGGACGCCGTCGTGACCCTGGGGGCAGTCATCGAGGGGGCCACGGGGCACGACGAGATCGTGATCCAGCACGCGGCACGGAAGATCATGGACCTGGGCCTGGAGTTCGGGAAGCCCGTGGTGCTGGGTATCAGCGGGCCGGGCATGACCCGCCTGGAAGCCCAGGAACGGATCGACTACGCGAAACGGGCGGTGGAGTCGGCGGTCAAGCTGGTCCAGCGGTTGCGATGAAATCCCTCTCGGAGAAGGTCTCCGGGATCGTCTCCTCGGCCACGCTGGACGTGGCGGACAGGGCCCGGGAGATGAAGCGGCAGGGGATCGACGTCATCTCCCTCTCCATAGGGGAACCGGACTTCGACACCCCGAACCACATCAAGGTGGCCTGCATCGATGCCCTGATGCGCGGGGAGACCCACTATGCCCCGAGCCGGGGCATCCCGGAGCTCCTGCAGGCCGTGGCAGAGAAGATCCAGGGGGAGAACCGGTTCCCCTGTTCTCCCGAACAGGTGATCGCCACCGCGGGCGCCAAGCACGCCATCGCCATGGCGATGGAGGCGGTTCTGAACCCGGGCGACCAGGTGATCATCCTGGACCCCTCCTGGGTCTCCTACGAGCCCTGCGTCCAGATGGCGGGAGGGCGGGCCGTCCACCACCGCCTGAACCCGAAGACCTTCCAGCTGGACGACTCCCTCGCCGAACGGATCACGGGGAAGACCCGGATGATCGTGGTCAACTCCCCCTCCAATCCCACCGGCGCCGTGCTGGAGAAGAAATCCCTGGCGCTCGTGGCAGACCTCTGCGCCGACTACGAGCTGCTGGCACTGTCTGACGAGATCTACGAGAAGCTGGTGTATGGGAAGGAGCACGTCTCCCTTGCCTCGGTGAAGGACATGGCCGAGCGGACCATCACGGTGAACGGCTTCTCCAAGGCCTATGCCATGACCGGCTGGCGGCTGGGATACGCCGTTGCACCGCCTGCCGTCATCCGGCAGATGACGAAAGTCCAGCAGCACGGTGTCACCCACCCCACCACGTTCGTCATGTGGGGCGGTGTCGCAGCCCTCCAGGGGGACCAGTCCTGCGTGGAACAGATGCGGAAGGAGTTCGAGGCCCGCAGGAATTACCTGATGGAGGAGTTCACGGAGATGAAGGCCACCGTTGCTCCCGCGGACGGCGCCTTCTATGCCTTCATCGATGCGCGGGGCGAGGACACGGAGGTGGCTGATCACTGGCTGAAAAAGGCGCACGTGGCGGTCACCCCCGGTGCCGCCTTCAATGCCCCCGGATGGCTCCGGCTCTCCTACGCCACCGCCCTCCCGCAGCTGCAGGAAGCGATGAAACGCATCAAATCAGTGTGGAGCGAGGCGCCGGATCGGGACCGGCAGAAAGGGATCATGTAGATCCTCCCAAGGCCCATGCGGGCTCATCCCTTCGCAACTCCATTCGGAAGGCACGGGAAAGCCCTGCGCCCATGGGAGGCCCGGAAGAAGAGACTCTCCTCAACGGGGGAGGGACCGGGAGGGGGCGGTGCCCCCTCCCGTTACCCTTTCCCCCGATGGGATCCGACGATCCATTCGGTTCTGTATTCCTGATTACTGGTTTCAGGTGAGTTGCGGCGAGGTTGCCGGTGCGCTCACCGCACCGCCCTTCCGCTTCCGGTACCACCGGTACACTGCGTACACGATGATCGCCAGGACCACCAGGGGGAGGAGGGTGAGGGCCAGGATGATCACGGCAGCGATCATCCCCAGGAAACCCGCGATTCCCTCATTGATGGCTGAAACGAAGGAGAACCCGGTCTCTCCGCCCACCGGTTCCGGCTCCTGCAGGGAGACGGTCAGGGTGGCGAGGTCGATCCGGGAATCCAGGTAGGTGAGCCGGCCCTGGAGCCGGTCCAGCTCCACCTGCACCCGTTCGATCTCCACCTGCACCTTCAGGATCTCCTCCACCGTCTCGGCCTTCTCGAGCAGCCTCCGGTACTGCTCCCTCTGGTCGGTGAGGGCCTTCTTCCGGGCGGAGAGGTCCACGTACTCCTCGGTCACATCCGTCTGCTGCACGTTCTGGGAGAGAACCTTCCCGGTGGCCGCGATGGCGGAGAGGGTGGCATCAAAGTTCCCGGCAGGGACGCGGAGCGTCAGGGTGGCGGCGCGGCGTTCACCCTGCATGGTGTAGATACTGGATGACGAGAGGTATCCCCCGTTCGCCGTGGCGATACCGGCAATCGTATCAACGACCGGGATGACCTTCGGCACTTCCAGGCTCATGGAACCGGTCCGGATGATCTTGGTGTCTGTCGCCTGGGATGAGGTGGCACCGGTCCCCGCCCCTTCCCGGTAGGTGGGCGCAGGCGTGGCCATCGGCGCCGGTACGCCGGAATAGGAATCCGTCTTTCCCTCTCCCACGGACTGGGTGGAGGGGGAGAGGCAGCCGGCCGCAACCGCAAGGGAGAGGATCAAAAGAATTGCTATGGCCTTCTCTCTGAGTGTCATAGCGGGAGATCCGCGAGGAAGCGATAAATAGATTGGGTAACCTGCGAAACGGTTCGTAATGATCCCGGATGGCAATGGCGGGGCCCGGGTGGGAAAGGAGCAGGGGAGGGACAACGGCCCACTCTTCTTCTCTCTGGTATCGGGAGCCCTCCTGCTGGCCTGCATTGCCCTTTCCTCCGGGTGCCTCTCCTCCCCCCAGCCAGGATCCATTGCGGTAGCCTCCGAACCGGCCGGTGCCATGGTGTACCTGGGCGGAATCCCCGTTGGTACCGCCCCCCTGGAGATCCCGAACCTGACACCGGGGGACTACATGCTCCTCTTCCGTAAGACCGGGTACGGGGACCGGGAGGTGACGGTCACGGTCACGGCAGGGAACTGTACCTCCGTCACTGCCCGCTACCCATCTCTCGAAACACCCATCCCCACCCCCACCCCCACCCCGCTGGTCACCGTGATACCCACGACCCCGACGCTCCCCTTTGTCACCGTGACACCGGAGCCGGGATCCCTCTCCCTCAGGTCGTTCCCGTCCGGGGCATCGGTCACCGTGAACGGGGTGGCGATGGGAACGACACCCGTGGTGATCCGGAACCTGACCCCGGGGACGTACCATGTCCGGTACAGCCTGGTGGGATGGGATGACTATGATTCCGTTCTCTCGGTCTCCAGCGGGCAGATGATGACGGAGGACGCCACCCTCAGGCAGTGACGGGGTCCTCTCGGGTTCTGGTCCGGATTCCGCGAAACCCATTCCGGATCGGAATCTCCCTCCTGTCTCTCCCACAGGTTCATCATCCCCGCGTCCCTATGGTCAGCCATGGCTGAGAGGATTGCGCTGAAAATGGTACTTCCGGGCATGCTGGTGCTGGTTCTCCTGCTGGCCGCGGGGTGCACCGGCACAGGGTCAGGAGAACCCGGGACCGTGACGACCACAGCCACACCACCGGTGACAACCATCGTCGGGGAGAGCCCGACGCCGGAACCTCCCGTCACCGGGACCACACCGGTGGAGAGCATGACACCGGAGCCTCCCGTCACCGAGACCACAGCGGTGGAGAGCGTGGCGGAGGTGCTGATCCGGAACTTTGCCTTCGAGCCGGCTTCCCTCACCATCTCGGCCGGAACGACCGTTATCTGGACCAACGAGGATTCGGCACCCCACCAGGTGGCATCAGACCCCCACCCGGCCCATACCGATCTCCCGGAACTGGTCTCTGACACTCTCTCTTCGGGGGACTCCTACCGTTTCACCTTCGTAAAAACCGGGACGTACGGGTATCACTGCCACCTCCATCCCACCATGAAGGGGACCATTGTCGTCGAGGAGTGATCACCCCTTCCCCCCGTTTCCCCGGCCAGGAAATCTGGACCGGGGGGTGTCATCCCGCCTGGCGGCAGGATTATCGGAACAGAACCGCTCCGCTTCCGCCAGAAAGCGTAATATCGCGGAGCGTCCACCTTAAAGATGACGAGCCATGGCATCCTCTCTCCTCACCGTCCTTGTGAACCCGAATGCCTTTTTCGGGCGGGATCCCCCCGAATGGGAAGCGCTGCGTATCCCGGCCCTCATCGTGCTGGCCGCCGCCCTCGTGGCCGGGGCCACGGCATTCCTGACCACGGGTCTCGTGGCCAGGATCATGCCCCCCGACGTGCAGCAGTACCTGGGAGTGATGCTTGTCTTCGGCATCGCTTTGGCAATGGTGGCGACGCTGGTCTTCTGGGCTCTCTGGGCGGGGGCGTTCTTTGTGATCTCCCTGGTCTTCCAGGGCAAGGGCTCCTACCGCCGGACGCTCGCCGTCGCCGGCTACGGCTACCTCCCCATGGTGATCGGCAGTGTCGTCTCCCTAGCCATTTTCTGGGTGTTCAGCCCGGGCATCCATGTGCCCGCCGTGGCCAGCGTGGAGGAGATCCAGGCGGCCACCACCGCCCTCATGCACCAGCCGGTGATGATCCTCGTGAGCATCCTGGGCATGATCTTCCTCTTCTGGGCAGCGAACATCTGGATCTTCGGCATCCGCTACGCCCGCGGCCTCTCGCTGCGGAACGCAGCGATCACCGTGGGTGTGCCGGTGTTTCTGTACCTGATCTTCATGGTGTGGAGCCTGGGGGTATTCGCATGAAGACCGCAGCGATACTCATCCTCCTCATCGTGACCATGGGCGTGCTCTGCAGCCCTGTGAGTGCAGAGGATATCGGCCCCCGCCTGGTGGTCTCGGAGTACCGATTGGACCCGGCGGTGCTGATGAAGGATGACGTGGGTGTGCTCACCATACGGCTCACGAATTCCGGGACAGATCCCGCCACCCTCAACAGCGCCCGGCTCAACGGCGTGGAGATACAGGTGAAGCAGAACCCGTACACGGATGTGCTGCCCATCGGGCCCGGGGATTCCCTCTCGTTCACCTATACGGTACGCACGGAAGCATCGGACGGGCTCTATTACGTCAAGTTCTCGGTGGACTACCGGGAAGGGAGCACGCTCCGTTACTCGATCCCGGTCGAGGTGGACTCCACACCCCTGCGGATCCTGGTGGTGGAGACCCCGGATCCCCTGGCCCAGGGCTCGAAGGGCACCTACCGGGTGGTGGTGGGGAATCCCAGGCCCAATGATGCCACCGCGGTGACGGTGATCCCCGAGGGGGAGGGCTTTCTCGTCACTCCTTCCAGTTCCTTTATCGGCACCCTGGAACCGGATGCCCAGTTCCCCCTTCCCTTCACGGTCGTACCGCTGCGGCAGTCCTTCATCCGGTTCCGGGTCAACTACAAGAACGGGATCAATACCCACACGGCCACCGTCACCCTTCCCCTGGACCCCTCGGAGAACCGCTTCCAGCCGGATCTCGCCCTGACGAATATCCGGGTCACGGCAGGACCGGGATATCTGAGGATCGCAGGCAACGTCACCAATATCGGGCTTGAGGCAGCGAGGGCGATCACCCTCACCACCGGCGGGGATGCCACGCCTGCCGATCCCTTCCGGGTCTTCACGGCGGGAGTCATCGAACCCGACAGATCCAGTCCGTTCGAGGTGACCTTCCGTAGCCCCTCCTCGGTCTCCCAGGTGCCGGTCCTCCTCTCGTACAAGGATGCAGAGGGAACCACCTATACCGATAGCATGGACGTGGAGTTCAACCGCGAGACGCTGGCAGAACAGGCCAGTGAACCCTCCCGGTTTATCACGCTGTTGGTCTGGATGCTGGTTATCGTCGTCGCAGCCCTCATCATCTACGCATGGAGAAAGGGGTGAACAGTACCGGAGAAGGCGGAAACCCCCTGATCCGGCTGGATTCCGTCACCAAGGTCTATCCCCTGCCGGCAGGGGACGTCACCGCCATTGACCGCCTCTCCCTGGAGGTGGAGCGCGGGGACTTCGTGGCAGTGATGGGGGTCAGCGGATCCGGGAAATCCACCCTCCTCAACCTGATCGGGTGCCTGGATGTCCCCACGTCAGGGGATCTCTACCTGAACGGGGTGAATATCCGGGACCTCGCCGATGATCCCCTCACCGAACTGCGCCGGGATACCATCGGCTTCGTCTTCCAGCAGTTCAACCTGATCCCACTCCTGACCGCCTATGAGAACGTGGAGTTTCCCCTGATCCTTGCGCAGGGGGGGAACGGGGGACCGGTCCGGGAGGAGATCGTGAACCGGTGCCGGGCGGTGCTCGCGTCCGTGGGCCTGGATGAGAGCCTTGCCACCCACAAACCGTCGGAGCTCTCCGGTGGGCAGCAGCAGCGGGTGGCCATCGCCCGGGCGCTCGTCAACGACCCCGATATCCTGCTCTGCGACGAGCCCACCGGGAACCTGGACACCCGCACCGGAACCACCATCATGGAACTCCTGGCGCAGATGAACCGGGGAGGGAAGACCATCATCATGGTCACCCACGATCCCCGGGTGGCGGGGTATGCCCGACGCCGGATCGAACTCGTGGACGGGAGGCTGGCATGATCCTGTTCGATTACGCGCGCAGGAACATCCGGCTCCACTGGTTCCGGTCGTTCCTCGCGGTCATCGGGATCGTCATCGGCGTCGTGGCCATCTCCTCCATGGGCGTGCTGGGGAACAGCCTGGTCCTCTCTGTCTCGGAGTCCCTCACCACCGTCGGGGATACCATCGTCGTGTACCCCCAGTCCGGCGGAGGGCCCATGGGCGGGGGCGGGACCACCGCCCTCCGGATCACCCCGCGGCAGGTGGACGAGATCACGCGATCGGTGGGTACCAATATCGTCATCCCTGTCCACACGGGGGCCGACCGGGTCATCGTGGGCAGCGAGAACCGGGCCGCCAGCCTCTACGGCATGGACCCGGCCGATATCCCCGAGATCCTGGATCTGGAGGACGGCATCTTCCTCCGGTCCACCACCGGGGCGATGGCAGGGAAGAGGCTGGCCGAGGAGTTCGACCTGAACGTGGGCTCCACCGTACGGATCGGGGAGGATGGAGAACGGGTGCGTATCGTCGGTATCCTGAAGGAGCGGGGGATCGGGTTCGACATCAACCCGGATTATGCCCTCGTGGTCTCGGACCGGTGGTTCGAGTCCACGTATGGAGAGGAGGGTTATAACCTGGTGGTGGTGAAGGTCCAGAACCTGGAGGAGATCGATTCCGTGACGACGGCCATCGAGGATGCCCTGAACCGGCGTACCGACGTCGTCACCGTGCTGGACACCCGCATGGTCCTGCAGACGATCCTGGATGCCTTCAACAGCATCTCCACCTTCACCACGGCGATTGGCGGCATCTCCCTGATCGTGGCGGGCGTCTCCATCCTGAACGTGATGATGATGTCGGTGACAGAGCGGACACGGGAGATCGGCATCATCCGGTCCATCGGGGCCAAGCGGCGCGAGGTGATGCGGATCTTCCTCTACGAGGCCCTGGTCCTGGGGCTCATCGGGAGCGGGATCGGCGGGGTCCTCTCCTTCGGGGGAGCGTACCTGGCCGTCTCTGTCATGCTCCAGTCCACCACGTACCTCTTCGTCCCCTCCAGCCTGGTCTACATCCTCTACGGCATGCTCTTCGGCATCGGGACGAGCCTCCTCTCCGGTCTCTACCCTGCCTGGAGGGCGGCGAACCTGAACCCTATCGAGGCGCTCCGCCACGACTGAGCGGGGCCAGAGAGATCCCCAGGGGTGCATTCTTCATCCATTGGATGACATCTCAATACCACAATGTATATTTATGTGCATTACCCAACCTATCAGACATGCAGATCAAGTTCCAGCTTGAGGAGGAGCAGATCCCGAAGCGGTGGTACAACATCCAGGCGGATCTGCCGGTCCCCCTGGACCCGGTGTACAGCCCCCAGACCCTGAAGCCCGTGACACCCGACGAGCTCCACGCGATCTTCCCCATGGCCCTCATCGGCCAGGAGGTCTCCCAGGAGCGGTATATCGATATCCCCGACGAGGTCCGGGAGATCTACCGGTACTGGCGCCCGAGCCCCCTCTACCGGGCACGGCGGCTGGAGGAGCAGCTGAAGACCCCGGCCAAGATCTACTACAAGTACGAGGGGGTCTCCCCGCCGGGGAGCCACAAGCCCAACACGGCGGTCCCCCAGGCCTACTACAACAAGAAGGAGGGGATCGAGCGGCTGGCCACCGAGACGGGTGCCGGCCAGTGGGGGTCGGCGCTGGCCTATGCCACCACGCTCTTTGACATGAAGTGCACGGTGTACATGGTCCGGTCCAGCTACTTTGAGAAGCCGTACCGGAAGTCCATGATGCAGGCCTGGGGCGCGGAGTGCATCCCCAGCCCCTCCGAGAAGACCCAGTCCGGGAAGGCGATGCTCGCCAAGGACCCGAAGACCCCGGGGTCTCTCGGCATCGCCATCTCCGAGGCGGTGGAGGACGCGGCCACCCACAAGGATACCAACTACTCCCTGGGCTCGGTGCTGAACCATGTCTGCCTGCACCAGACGGTCATTGGCCAGGAGTGCATGGAGCAGTTCAAGCAGGCAGGGGACCAGCCGGACATCATCGTCGGCTGTGTCGGCGGCGGCTCCAACATGGCGGGGATCTCCTTCCCGTTCCTGGGCGAGAAGCTGCAGGGTAAGCGGCCGGGCCTCCGGGCCATCGCCGTGGAACCCTCCTCATGCCCCACCCTCACGAAGGGCATCTATGCCTATGACTACGGCGACACGGCAGGGATCGGCCCCATCGCCAAGATGTACACCCTGGGGCACGACTTCGTCCCGCCCGCCATCCATGCCGGCGGCCTCCGCTACCACGGCGACTCGCCCATCGTCTCCCGGCTCGTCCGGGACAAGGTGATGGAGGCCGTGGCGGTACCCCAGACGGCGGTCTTCCAGGCGGCCGTCACCTTTGCCCGGAGCGAGGGGATCATCCCGGCCCCCGAGTCCGCCCACGCGATCAAGGTCGTCATCGACGAGGCCCTCAAGTGCCGCAAGACCAACGAGAAGAAGACGATCCTCTTCAACCTCTCCGGCCACGGCAACCTGGATCTCGCCGCCTACGACGACTACTTTGCCGGCAAGCTCTC